>WNGA01010392.1_pt1 | contig 12344 bp, 11 predicted proteins | sample 5400061 | NCBI WGS metagenome assembly WNGA01 (sample SAMN13153366, study PRJNA577476) | soil metagenome | isolation source: 100 cm soil or saprolite under grassland replicate 2 | place: USA:California | collected 2016-06-15
TCCTGCACTTCCGCCGGACGGCCACCCGAGACACCGAGCTCCGCGGGGTCAAGATCCGGAAGGGCGACAAGGTGGTGACCTGGTACATCAGCGCGAATAGGGACGGCGAGGCGTTCCCCGACCCCGAGCGGTTCGACATTACGCGCCGGCCGAACGAGCACGTCACATTCGGACCGGGCGGACCGCACTTCTGCCTTGGAGCGCACCTCGCGCGCTTGGAGACCCGGATCCTGTTCGAGGAGCTCCTGCCGCGGCTCCGCTCGATCGAGCTCACGGGCCCCGTCGAGCGGATGCGTTCGAACTTCGTGAACGGCATCAAGCACATGCCGGTGAGGGTCAGACTCGCCGGTCAGAAGGGGTAAGGCGAGTTCACTGCAGGTGTGTCAGCCCCGAAAGCGATACCCCATGCCGCGGACCGTCTCAACGACGTCGGGGCGGAGCTTCTTGCGCAGGTAGGCCACGTAGACCTCGACCACGTTCGACCTCGGTTCGTGGTCGTATCCCCACACCTGGTCCAGAAGCTGAGGCTGCGACAAGACCTCACCCGGATGACGCATGAACGTCTCGAGCAAGCCAAACTCACGAGAGGTGAGTTCGACCGATCGTTCATCGATCCGCACCTCCTTCGTGTGCAGATCGAGGCGTACGGCCCCGTGAGAGATCACCGTCGATGCTGCCTGGTCCGCGGTGCGCAGACGAGCGCGTACCCGGGCGAGCAGCTCGGCAAAGCTGAACGGCTTCGTGAGGTAGTCATCCGCACCGGCCTCGAGGTTGGCCACACGGTCGGAGACGGCATCTTTGGCAGTGAGGACGATCACCGGAACGTTTGAGCCTCCATCGCGCAGCCGGGCGAGGACCTCCTCCCCGCTCACCGAGGGCAGGAGGAGATCGAGGATGATGAGGTCGAAGTGGGCCGATCTCGTCAGCCTCAGGCTCTCGGCGCCATCGCACGCGATCCTGACGGCGAACCCCTCCGCTTCGAGTCCGCGCTTGAGGAAAGTGGCGATCCGAGCTTCGTCCTGAACGACCAGCACATTCACGGGCTTCGCTCCACGCACGCCCCCCGCGACAGGCTGAATGACCCTCTTCAGGCCGTTTCCGTGGCCGAGTCATGGTATCGAGCTTGAATGCGGCACGCACTCCAGAATGAAAAGCCAGGCCAGGACGTTGATGAGAGATTTCTCAGCTTGGTTTCAGCAAGGCCCAAGGTGAGTTCGGGATGGTGGATGCAGTTGGGATGCCGACCGAAGGGAGGCAAACCATGAAGGGCACCCCATGGGTCGTCGTCGAAGCCGACGACAAGCAAACGATCCAAAGGGAGTTCGGCAAGGGCGAGATCCTTGACCAGTTCCCGTACAAGGGACACTCGGTCTTCCTCGTCCAGAGCACGAACGTGCCACCGCTTCCGAGCACCGTCCTGGAAGGCCCCATCTACGGGGTCGGTATCTTCCGGGACGAGCGGACGGCACGCACGCTCGCCAAGCGTCTCACTGAGGTCTAGGACCAGACCACCAGTCGAGATGCAGGTCTGATGGGCGCGGGGTCGGTGTGGTCACCGTGACCACCCGACCCCGTCCATCTCTTCGTTCTTCGGCTCAAAGCCGATCTGACGCCAGCGTTGTGAAGGACCATCGGGGCTGACTCCGCTGGCGCTACTCCTCTTCCCCTCCCCAACGACGGTTGCCATCTCGGTGAGCAGCTACTCGTCCGTCTTGCCCCGCCTCGTTCGCTGAGAGATGGCGTAGATCAGGATTCTCGAGATCTCGGAGATCGGGGTGATCCCGATCATCCACGCGTACCACTCAGCGAGTGTCGGGGTGCCCTGCGGGGTACGACGAGCCGACGAAGATTAAGAACACCGCGTACACGTGGCACTTCGCTATTCGGACTCGTCACCGGGCCAGCCAGCTGATTGCGGCCCTCAGTCACCGTGAACCTCGCGATCTTGGCGACCACCTGGGGGACGCAAGCGTCGGCGGACCTGGCCGCGTGGGAAAAGGATGGGCATGAGTTGGCGCACCCGGAAATAGCGTCTGCGGCGGGCACCGGGCGCGAGCCATCCAGATCGGGGGGTGACGAGGCAGTTTGCACCGGTTCGAGGTCGACTCGATGCGATGCGTGGCAAATTTTGGGAGGCGTCCGTGTTTCGGCCCATCCGGCTCGGGTACCTATCAGAGGTAATCCCGAGAGGAGGGAATCTCCGATGGATGCTTGGGTGTGGATCGTGATCATCGTCGCGGCCATTTTGGTAATCGGATTTGTGGCGTGGGCCCTGGGTACGAAGTACCGCACGGAGCGGCTCCACCGCCAGTTCGGTCCCGAATACGAGCGGACGGTGGAGCAAGCCGAGTCTCGCAAGGAGGCCGAGTCCGAGCTCAGCGCACGCATGAAGCATCGCCAGGAGCTGGAGATTCAACCGGTATCGCCCGAAAGAGCGGAGCGGTACACCATCGAGTGGCGGGACGTGCAGGCCCGTTTCGTCGACCAACCCAACGAGGCAGTGAAGAACGCCGACCGGCTCGTCACGCGTTTGATGCAGGAGCGCGGTTACCCGACTGAGGACTTCGAACAGCGGGTCGCAGACGTTTCCGTGGATCATCCGAACGTGGTCGATAACTACCGCGGCGCCCATACGGTGTGGGAGTCGAACGAGCAGGGCAAGGCCGGCACGGAAGACCTCCGCCGAGCAATGGTCCACTACCGATCCCTGTTCGAGGAGCTCTTGGAGCGCGAGACCCCACAGGCAGAGCGGATGGAGGCCCGCTGATGACCGAACGACCGGAAGAGGTCCGCAGCGAGGACGTGGTCCGAGTTCCCGAGGACAATGAGGGTGTTCCCGAGGACGATGATGGCGGCGACGAGGTTCGGCGGGAGGTCGAGTCGGACAACCAGGTCGCGAGAGCCGAGGTTACCCCGAGTGGCGATGAGGGAGGCGCCGGGCCGCTCCTAGCAGACGAGGACGCCGGAGGGTTCAGGTCGCGATGGAACGAGATCCAGGTGCGTTTCGTCGATGAGCCCAGGGGCTCGGTGCAGAAGGCCGACGGCCTGGTCGTCGAGATGACGCAACGGCTCGCCCGGATGTTCTCCGAGGAGAGGACCAGGCTGGAGAGCCAGTGGGAGCGTGGGGACGACATCTCGACGGAGGATCTGCGCATCGCGCTCCAGCGCTACCGCTCGTTCTTCGAGCGGCTACTGTCCGCCTAGCGCACGGCATCGTAGCGGGGGCGGCGCGAGCCGCCGATCTCACGCCAGCGATATGGAGGACCGTCGAGGCTGACTCCGCTGGCCGCTACTCCCCGGCGCCTCCGCCACCGACTGGGGCCATCTCGGCGAGCAGCTCCTCGTCCGTTTTGCCCCGTCTGGTCCGCTGCGAGATCGCGTAGATCAGGATGCCCGTGATTACAGAAACGCCAGTAACACCAATCATCCACCAGTTCCACTCGGCGAGCGTCGGGAACCCGGTCGGATACCACGTGCCCACGAAGATGAACAACACGGCGAGGATGTTGACAACCGTCCCGACTGCCCCACACACATAGAGCCACTCGATTGGGATCCGGCGCTCCCGCTCGAACCGCTCCGGGTTGGCGCGCTTGGCGAAGAAGATGTCGAGGAACAGCAGAGCAGTCGAGATACACCAGACGATCGTCAAGCCCGCGTACAGGATGTAGAACGCCTTCAAATAGTCGCTCCCTCCAGCGCCGAAGATGAAGAAGATGAGGATCGTGATGACAGACCCAATGATCGTCTGCAGGATCACGCCGTTCGCGGGGACCTTGTTTCTATTCACTTGCCCGACCTGGTGGGGCAGCCGCTTCTCCAGGCCGGACACGAACAGCAATCGGGCGAACGCATAGTTGTAGACGACCGTTGCCGTGACGAAGACCCACGCCAGGATTAGCGCCACGATGATTCCCAGGCCCTTCCCCATGGCGACGCCCACGGCCTCAGCTCCACCACTTGTGGTGTTCGCTCCGCCAGCCTTGATCACGACCATGTTTCCCCACGTCGTCCAGAGGTAGGCGAGGATCACGATGGCGCAACCCCACAACAAATAGGTCCTAATGGCCTTCTCCCCGCCTCTGACCTCGACGCCCATATTCAGCGGGGTCTCGATCCCGAGGAGGGCGAGGATGGCAAACGAGAACCACGTCAGGTTCGCGGGAACACCGAGGGCGAGCTTGTTACCCCCAAACGGGTTCCACCCGGTCGAGAACGACGTGGCTGAGGGGTTCCCCTTCAGGAGCCAGACGACGCCGGAGAGGCCGATCAGGAAGATCACGCTCGCGTAGAAGAAGAATTGTACGTTCACGTAGTTCTGCGTGAGTCGCATCCGAAGAAGCGACATCGCGGCACTGAACCACAGAACAAGTAGAACAACGATCCCCACTTGCCAGTTCTGGGTGAGGATCGACTTGTCAAGGAACGTCCCGATCTGCTGGATGAAGCTCACGACGATGATGCCGGCAGAGACCATCACGATCGGCCCCGGCCACCAGGCCACGAATCCAGCGAAGAATCCCCAGAACGGGCCCAAGACCTTGTGGGTCCAGACGTACAAGGACCCCTCTTCCGGGAACATACGTCCGAGCTGAGCCGTGACGAATGCTCCCGTGATCAGGAACGTCAGGAAGGCGATGGGCCAGAAGATGAACATCGACGGTCCCGCGGGCTGCACACTCGCCCCGTTGGTGATGAACAGGACGATGGCTATGAAGATGACCACCAAGTCGAAAGGGCCGAGCGTCTTCGCAACCAAGACAGGCGCGATCTTCTCCGAGAGCATCTGACCCTTGACTTCGGTCGCCATACCCACCCCTCTCAGACGGCGGCGCCGAGGGCGCAATCAAGCCCGTAGGGCCCTCGCCCCGAAACCTCTACGACGAACGGGGGAATTCTGCTCCCGAGGCCTGCCCCCTGTCCAGCCGGGCCCCCGCGACCTCCGGCCTGGCCGGCCGCCCGAGGGTGTTGCGTCCCAAGACGCCCGGGCCGGGCGGTTCAGATGTGGAAGGTCTGCGGCGGGTCCTGCATGGTGAGCACCTCGCGATCGATCGGCCAGGCTGAGACGTCGGACTCGGCCTTGCCGTCGAAGACCAGCTCGACCAGGGACTTGCCGAACGCGGCAGCGAACTTGAACGCATGGGCGGCCCCCTGGCCCACGGCCACATGCTCGTGCCCGGGGATCAGGTCGATGGCGAAGTCGCGGTCCGGGGTCATCGTGTACAGGCATGTCCGCACGGCGATGTGGGGCCCGACGCCAGTCGGGAGGTGTTCGCGCATGAACGCGTCGAGCTCCTCGGTGTACAGGGGGTCGGGCTCGAAGCTTCTCGAGTCCGCGGTCACTCCGGGCCCACCGGCGTCCATGCCGGTCTTGGGGCCGGCCTCCCCGAAGGTGGGCACTCCGTAGAACGAGGGGTTCCCCATCCAGATCCAGACGGGGAAGCGTTCCGGCAGGAACGCTTCCCCGTCCGTCGGCTGGTAGTACACGACCTGCTCCTGTGTGACGCTCAGGTTGACCGGCCGCCATAGCTGAGCCAGGAGCTCGTTCGTCCACGCGTCGGTGGTGAGGATGAGCCGCTCCGCCCGGAAGGTCCCCCGTTCCGTCTCCAGCTCGTACAGTCCCCCGGCCTCCCTGAGCTCGGTGACGCGGGCCTGATCGAGCAGGGTGGCCCCCAGCCCCTCGGCCAGGCGGCGATGCGCCGCGTTCGCCTGCTCCGCCGCCACGAATCCCGACGCCTCCTGGAACATCACGCGCACGTCGTCACTGAGGCGCCACTGCGGCCACCGCCGCATGGCCTGCTCGGCGTCCATCCACTCGTACGGTACTCCGACCTCGTCGAGGGACCTCCGGTAGTCCTCCATCCACCCGTACGCGGCCTCGGGGTACAGGTCCAGACCGCCGGTCCGGGTCACGAGCCGCTCTCCGGACGCTTCCTCCACCTCGGCCCATGCCCGGTACGCGTCCTGAGCGAACCGAACGTAGGCGGGGGTGTGATAGGAGAGCCGGATGATCCGGGAGTGGTCGTGCGAGGCCCCCCGGTCGTGCCCCAGCCCGAACCGCTCCAAGCCGAGGGCACCCGAGCCAACCCGTTTCGCCCCCCAATACACGGCGCTGCTCCCGATGCCGCCCAGGCCGATGACCGCGACCTCGAACTCGCGGCGCTCCCCCATCAGGCCTCGGCTCCCCGCGGGCGGACCTCGGGTCCCGCTCTCAGGACTCGGTCTCGGTGTGGCCGTAATACTCGTAGGCGGACATGGCCTTGCCGCTCTCCGTCCGCCATTCCCGCTCGTCCTCGGGGAGCTTGCCGAGCGCCCTGGCCATGCCCCGGGCGTGCTCTGCGACCGAGCCGCAGCACGACCCGATCACGTTGATGCCGGCGTCGTGCGCCCTGCGGGCGAACAACGACATCTCGCCCCGGGAGAGCTGGAGCGGCGAGAGCGCATACGGGAAGTTGGGCGTCGAGGTGAAGTCGGGCTCATCGGCCGAGGTTCGGTAGGCGACGGGCTGGCTGGCCACGTAACCGGAGACGGCCTCGCGCATCTCGAGCGCGATCGGAAGCTGCTGGTCCGGGCCGTTCAGGCAGTTGACGCCGACAATATCGGCGCCGGCGTCGGCCAGCTTGCGAGCGCAGTCGCCGGGCGTGTCGCCCTCGTAGGACCGTGGTTCGGGCTGCTCGAAGGACATCGTGACCATCACTGGGAGACCGGTGGCTTTCGCCCGCTCCACGAACAGCAGCGCCTCGCCCAGGTTGCTGAACGTCTCGCCCACCCAGAAGTCCGGCGGCCCGGCATCCAGCATGTCCTGGAGCTGGCGGTCGAACAGAGCGCGGACATGGTCGGCGGACGCTGGGTCCTGGTGATCGTAGGCCCAGGTGAGGGAGAGGTCGCCCGCGACGAGCGCGTCGCCCTCGGCCGCGACCTTCCTCGCCACCTGCACCGCGTTGCGGTTGATCTCGTCGACCTTGTCCTTCAGGCCGACGGTGGCCAGCTTGTCGTCGCTCGCGTAGAAGGTCATCGTGGTCAGGAACTCCGCGCCCGCGCGCATGAACTCCCGATGGAGCTCGGCCAGCGCCTCCGGGTGCTCGATGGCCACCTCGGGTGTGAACGGCCCGGCCTGGACGTAGCCCCGCTTCTCCAGCTCCAACAGGTAGCCGCCGTCGCCGAGCACCGGTCCTTGCGCCAGGCGCTCCAGGATCCCCCTCGGCATGTCGGCACCGCCCTCTCGCGTTGATCCGCTCGGTCAGGCGAGTGTAGACAGCGCTTCGGTCACGGGCCGCACGCGACCCGTGACCGAAGGTCACCGTTCGACGGGAGCCCTAGTCCTGAGCCAGGATGGCGTAGACCTTCTTGCGGGCCTCCGCCACGATCTCACCCGCCTGCTTCATCTGCTGCGTCGTACCCGTTCGGGCCACCTGCATCAGCGCCGCGGCGAGCTGGAAGAAGGCATCGCGAAGCTGCATCTGGACCTCGCCGCCTCCGGAGCCGAACTCCCACGGCGGCGCGCCCCCCGTTCGCTCCTTCCGCTCCTCCACCTCGGCCTTGCCCGCCTCGGTCAGCGAGTAGACCCGCTTGCCCTCACTGTCCTCGCTCGTCACCAGTCCCCCGTCCTCCAGCATCTGGAGGGTCGGGTAGATCGAGCCCGGGCTGGGGCGCCAGGCCCCGCCGCTCCGGGATTCGAGCTCCTGGATGACGTCGTAACCGTGCATGGGCTTCTCCGCCAACAGCGCGAGCAGCGCAGCCCGGACGTCGCCCCGCCGGGCCCTTCGGCCTCCCCACGGCGGCGGTCCGAACCACCCCGCCCCGAACGGGCCGTGCCTGCCCCGAAACGGCATGTCCGAGCGCTCGTGATGGTGGCCGTGCCTGCGACGTGTCTCGTGCATGTCTCTCCTTATCATTCCAACGATGGCTCGCCAATCTGTCGCGATATATCGTAACCCATCGTGTCAAGGGGGCCCGCGCCGACCACCTGTCGTCTTGGCTCTGGGTTCCGGAGGCTGACTCAGGCCGGGCCCGACGCCAGGAGGTCGTCGAGGATCCTCGGGAACGACGCCACGGCCAGCGACAGGTGCCCATGCTCCGGCAGCAGTCGGGCTCGGACGCGAGCGTGGGCGGCCAGCCATTCGCCGTGGGAGAAGGGGACCATCCGATCCTGGGCGCCCTGCCACACGGTCGCAGGGATCGGCAGCGCGCCCAGGTCGAAGCCCCAATCCTGGACGAACGCGAGGTCGTCATCGAACCATCCCCATATCCCGTTCCGAAGGCCCTCGCGGATGTTCCCGGCCAGGAACGCGCCCAGCTCGCCGGTCAGCGCGGCCTTGTCGACCTCGCCCACGAGGTCACCGAAGGCCGCCACGATCTCCTCGCCGGTGACCGAGCCGAAATCCGGTCCCACCTTCTCCAGATGCGACCGGAGCTCGTCCGGGCCGGCCATCGCCGCCCCGAACTCCTCGATGTTCTCCTCCGCCATGCCGTCCAGCCAGTCGAGCCCCTCGGCGCTCACGGGCGCGGGCCCCGCGATCGAGGCGGCGGCGATGACGCGATCGGGCATCAACGCCGCGCAGGCGAGGGCGTGCGGGGCGCCGCCCGACCAGCCGGCGGTGTAGAAGCGGTCGTGCCCCAACTGCTCGATCACGGCCAACGTGTCCCCCACGCAATCGGCCACCGTCCGCCCAGGCCGCCGGGTGGAGTCGCGGTAGCCGGGACGAGAGCAGGCGACGTACCGGAGCCCGAGTGCCAGCACCTCCTGGAGGAAGGGTTCGAATACGATCGCCGACCCCGGCGTTCCGTGGTGGAACACGAAGGGCGTGGCCTCCGTATCGCCCGCCACGGCGACGTCCAGGGCTCTCCCGTCGTCGAGTGAGAGCCGGAGCCGTTCCACGTCCACGGCCCGCGAGTCTAGCTACGCCGTGATGGCGGCGGCGAACTCCTCGAAGTTCTCGACGTAGCGCCCGGTGTCGTCGACCGTGTGGACGACCGAGGTCGTCCAGGTCTCCTGCTTGGACCAGGGCGACTTGAACACCCCGCGGTTCTGCTGGAATAGCCAGGCGAGGTAGGTGATCCGCTCGTCGATCCCGACCGCGTCGCGGTACTCCTTGACCGGCGTGGCGCTGTAGATCACCGAACCCTTGGCTCCGAGGCCCGCGACGTACGCAGGCAGCCGGTACTTCTCGATGACTTCGCCGCATCCCTCCGCCAGCGCGCGATGGAGGTCGTTCAGATGGTCGTATGCGTCTCGGGTGAGGACCTCGGTCAGCGCCGCCTTGGAGGCCGCGAGCGTCAGCGGGTTCCCGTTGAATGTGCCCGCCATGTCCATCTCGCCGCTCAAGACCGGCTCGAACAGCTCCCTCGTCGCGCCGATCCCCCCGCACGGCAGCCCCCCGCCGAGGGCCTTGGCCAGGCAGACGATGTCCGGGGTGACCCCGAAGGCCTCGACGGCTCCACCGTAGGCGATGGTGGCACCGGTCTTGACCTCGTCGAAGGCCAGGAACGCGCCGTGCGTGTGGAGGAGATCCTTCAGGCCCTTCAGGTAGCCGGGGTCGGGGAGGATGACTCCGCAGTTCATCATGGCCGGCTCCACGATCATCCCGGCGACCTTCCCGTCGTTCTCGGCCAGGGCCCGCTCCACCTCTGACAGGTCGTTGAACGGAACCACCCGTACCAGCTCGGCGAACGCCTGAGGGATGCCGGGAACCTGCGGGAGCGTCACGGGATGCTCCCTGGGCCCGATCAGCTCCGGCTCGGGGATCACGGAGAACATCAGGGAGTCGTGGTGCCCGTGATAGCTCCCTTCGATCTTGATCAGGAGGTCCCGGCCGGTGACCGCCCGCATCAGTCGGACGGCCTCAAGGGTGGCCTCGGTGCCGGAGTTGCAGAACCGCCACAGGGGAAGGCCGAACCGGTCTACGAGGTTCTCCCCAACGACGTCGAGGTCCTTGGTGGGTTGGGCGAAGTGCGATCCGCGGCGAATCTGCCGCTCGACCGCCTCGACGATCCTCGGGTGGGCATGGCCGACGACCATGGCCCCGTAGCCAAGGTGGAAGTCGATGTACTCGTTGCCGTCGATATCCCAGATCCGCGAGCCCTGGCCCCGCTCGATGTAGATCGCGTGGGGAGGCGAGTCCTGCCAGCTCGAGGCGACACCGCCGGCGAGGGTCCGCTCCACGACATCTCGGTAAGCGATCGAGGCCCGGTGCTTGGGCTCGAGCTTTCCCTCCTCCTGGGCGATCAGGTGATCCAACCGCCCGAGGTCCAGCTCGACGGTCTCCCTCACGGACATCTAGCTCCGAGCCTCCTCTTTCTGAACCCGTAAAACCTGTTTGAACGGCCGTTCAAGGTCATCCCCATGATACCCGCGAGTCAAGGGCGGAGAAGGCCGTTGATACAATCGGCCACGAGCGTGGTGGCCGTAGCTCAATCGGTTAGAGCACCAGGTTGTGGTCCTGGGGGTTGGGGGTTCGAGTCCCCTCGGTCACCCCAACGATCCAACCGCATGAGCTTGATATATTCGCGCTCGCGGGGCCTCTAGCTCAATCGGATAGAGCAACGGACTCTTAATCCGCAGGTTCCGGGTTCGAGTCCCGGGGGGCCCACCATCTGGCCAGGCGGTGACACCAGCCGATCCCGATCACGGGCTGCGTTAGTTGCTACTCCTGCTGCAATTCCATCCGCGACGAGGTCGGGGGTCTGTCATCCTGGGTCGTCGATCTGCTCCCGTGGGACGACGGCGCTCTCCATCAGGGCACGCATTCCGTCATCGGTCACCACGAAGGCAAGCCCCCGAAGCGTCCCGGATTCGAGAGCTTCCTTCGCGGCGTCCGGGTCCTGACCCGGAAGGATCCTGCCGGTTTTGGGCGTCTCGTCCAGCGCAGGAGCCGTAACGATCTCGTGGGCGACGACCCAGAGTGTCTCCCCTGTGGCGAGCTCGGTACGACCGATGAGCGTCGTTCCATTCCATCGGCTCCGGGCCACGATCGCGCCGGCGTCCCCGGATCGGAAAGGATGAGCGTGAACTGAATCCCCCAACACTCACGGGGGACCTGCACCAGGCTCACTCGATTGTCATCATCGTCGATGGGTCTCGTCACGCCTGCAGAAGGCACGATCACCCCGAAGACCTTGGCCAATCCAACGACGAACGGGGGCGGGCGGGTCCACGTCTCGCCTCCTATGGGGGGCATGACCTCGCCAGTCTCTGCACTGATCGGCTCGATGCTGAACCGCCAGCTACCCGACTGGTGAAGGCTGACCCGAGCCTGACGTCCCACGCCACGGCACATGATGTAGACGTCTGGCGTATTGGCCGAGCTCGCCACGACGAACGTGCCAGATCGAAGGTCACCTCGTCGCGCGCCGGAGCGGATCGCGCCGCCCCACGCGGCGAGCTTATCGAGCTGTCCGCAAGGCCATCGACCAACTGCAGCCGCCGGCTCGTCCTCCTGGAGGTCGATCAGGATCTCGGCGATCCACTCGGCGTCGGCTCCTTGCGACAGCCGGCCGATCAGCGCCGCGCAGTCAGCCTCGGACCGGATAAGGACATCGAGCAGTTCGGCAGCGCCAGCTTGGCCAACTGCTGCGACGACGCGGCGGGCAAGGTCGGTCCTCTCCGTCATGGCCTCCGTCGACCACGCTTCCGCTTGCCAGGTCCGATTCTTCGGCGTGGACAGCCTAGCACCCATGACCCTGAGGACGTACGGCACATCGCCCACCACGTGCCGGACGGCGCATTCAGGGCGACGTTGCCGATGATCAGCGACGAGAGCTTGATATCGGCCACCTAATGCCATTTGCAAACGATGGGTGGGTACTGCAGAGACACAAACCGGCTGCTCAGCGGCTCAACGGGCGCTCTGACCTGCACCTTCGGACCGGACTCTTAATCCGCAGGTTCCGGGTTCGAGTCCCGGGGGGCCCACCACTCAGACGGCTGAGCTTCGAACGAGATAGGGCTCGAAGGTCCGGGCTGCTCGGGCCGAGCCACCGAGTCGACCAGCCCTCCACAGCGCACGACCGCGATCGATGCCCAGATCTCGGACAGGCCCAGCGTCGTTCTCGGCTGCGCCACCTTGCGAGGACCTTCCCTTCGGGCGTAGCGTGAAACACACACTCACGGGAGGGAGCCATGACGACACCGGAAGAGAACACCGCGACGGTCCGCGAGTTGATCCAGCTAGTCATGAACGAAGGTGACATCGGGTTCGCCGAGAAAACCCTCTCGGAGGACTACGTCGAGCGCTCGCCTATGCCCGGAGGCACGGCCGACAAGGCGGGCGCGATCGCGATGTTCAACATGATGCGGTCGCAGACCCCCGACATGCACATCGAGGTCGAGGAGGTCATCGCCTCCG
>WNGA01013595.1_pt1 | contig 12344 bp, 9 predicted proteins | sample 5400061 | NCBI WGS metagenome assembly WNGA01 (sample SAMN13153366, study PRJNA577476) | soil metagenome | isolation source: 100 cm soil or saprolite under grassland replicate 2 | place: USA:California | collected 2016-06-15
AGCTCTCCCACCTGTTTCGCGGCAGGGTCGACGTCGAGGAGGCGAACGCCCTGCTCGCCGAGCACGGCCATGAGGATCTGCGGTTCCTCGACAACGGGGCGATCGTGCGGCGCATGGAGGGAATCGACGGCCCCGCCCACGCGTACCACCTGGTGCCGGGCGGCGCCAGCAAGGCGAAGGCCGTCGGCTTTCACATGCGGGCGCGCGGCTACGCCGCCGAGGAGTGCATCGCCGTCGGCGACTCGCTTGAGGACCTCGACGCGGCCGAGTTCGTCGGGCGATTCTTCGTCGTCGCCAACGGGCCGGAGCGAGACCCGGGCCTTCGCGAGGCGATCGCCGGACGGGCCAACGTCACGGTCACCGAGGGCCGAACCGGCGACGGGGTCTACGAAGCGGTGATTGGAACGCTCGCCGAGCGCTAGCTGCGGGTGAGCTGCTCGAGCACCTGGACGACGTGCACGTAGGGCCTGCCGGTCGCTCGCTCGAGGCCGAGCTCGCAGGTGCGATTGGTCGAGACGTGGGCGTCGAAGCTTCGCGCACGAATCTCGGCACCCTCCTCGAGCGTCGCGGCCTCGGCGAGCTCGGGATGGAGGAAACCGCGGTCTCCCGCGAAGCCGCAGCAGGCCGCCGACGGCGGCACGTAGACGTCGTCGGCCAGCTCACCCGCCAGGCGTCGCAGGCGCCTGTCCAGCGCCAGATGGCGCCCGGAGCACGTGGGATGAACGGCCACGGATCCGAGCTTGCGACGAACTTCGAGGCGCGGCAGCAGGCGGCCGAGCGCCCAGTCCGTGGCGTCGAGGATCTCGAGCGAGGCGTGGCGTTCGCGCTGCTCCTCGCTCAGCACGGGGCCCACCTCCGCGACCAGGCCGTTCGTACACGAGCTCGCGTCGATGACCACCGGAAGGCTGCCCCCGTCGGTCCAGCGCCACAGGCTCTGCGCGGTCCGATCGGCCATCCACGCATGGCCCTCCTCATATCCCTTCGAGCTCCAGGGCGTGCCGCAGCAATGGCCGGCGACATCAGGTGGGATCCAGACCGGCAGGCCGGCCCGCGCCGAGACGGCGACCACAGCCTCCGGAAGCCACGCGACCGAGCCGTCGGCGGACGGAGCGCCGAACATGCGATTGATGCAGGCCGGGACGTAGACCGCCGCCGCTCCCTCGCGAGAGGTCTCAGGCAGCGTCGAGGGAGCGGCTCGGGGCATTGCGGAGTCCCACTGCGGCACCACCTCATCGCTCATCAGGCGACGCAGGGCCTTCGATGTGCCGCGGAGCGGGCCGTCTCCTAGAAAGCGGGCGAAGGCACCCCCGGTGCGAAGGCTCGTGCGAGCGGCGCGTTCGAGCGAGCCCCAGCGCCGCGCCGCACGCAGCGCCGAGCGCTGCTCCTTGGCGGTGTGCTCGGTGGCGCGGAAGCCCTTGATCAGCTTCCCGGTGTCGATGCCCACGGGGCAGGCGTGCATGCAGCTGCCGTCCGCCGCGCACGTCTCGATTCCGTCGTACTCGTACTGCTCCAGGAGGACCCGCTGGAGCGCGGATCCCTGGGGCTGGCGGGCCATCTCGCGCCGCAGCACGATTCGCTGGCGCGGGGTCGTGGTCAACAGCCGGCTCGGGCACACGGGCTCGCAGAAACCGCACTCGACGCACGTGTCGGCCACTTCCTCGATAGGCGGCGTGGACTGAAGGTTCTGGAGGTGAACGGCCGGGTCGCGGTTCAGGAGCACGCCCGGGGCGAGGACGCCTTCGGGGTCGGCGAGCTCCTTGATCCTCCACATGAGCTGCGTCGCCCTCTCGCCCCACTCGCGCTCGACGTAGGGCGCCATGTTGATCCCGGTGCCGTGCTCGGCCTTCAGCGAGCCGTCGTACTTGTCCACGATCAGGTCGACCAGCTCGCTCATGAACGCCTCGTAGCGATCGCGCTCGGCGGCCTCCGAGAACTTCGGCGTCAACATGAAGTGGAGGTTCCCGGCCGAGGCATGCCCCGCGACCCCGGTGAGGAAGCCGTGCTTTCCGAGCAGCGCCTGGATGTCGGTGGCCGACTCGGCGATCCGCTCCGGCGGGACGCAGACGTCCTCGACGATCAGCGCCGTGCCCTGGGGCCGAAGCCTGCCGACGATCCCGTGCAGGCCCTCCCGCGTTCTCCAGTAGACCTCCGTCAGCTCCTCGTCGCGCGTGAACTCCGGCCCGCGCAAGAAGTTGCAGCCCGCGAACACCTCGCCGGCCTTGGCCTCCATCCCGTCGAGGTCCGCCTCGTCGTCGGAGCGGAACTCCACGAGCAGCGCGGCGGACTCCGGCGGCAACTCCTTCCAGTGCTCCGGCGTACCCGGGATCGAGTGGGCGGCGGCGATCAGCGCCGGGGCGACCATCAGCTCCACGGCGCTGGCGCCCGCAGCCACCAGGGCCGGCACCGGGTCGGTCGCCGTGTCGATGTCGGCAAAGTGGACCCAGGTGGTCGTCGTGCGCGGGAGCAGCGGCACCGTCTCGAAGACCGCCTCGGCGATGAACGCCAGGGTCCCCTCGGAGCCGACCACCAGGCGGCGGAAGATCTCCAGCGGCGTGTCCGCGTCCAGGAAGGCGCACAGCCTGTAGCCAGTGGTGTTCTTGATCCGGAACTTCTCGCGGATCCGCTCGGCGAGCTCGGCGTCGGCGCGGATCTTGTCGCGGATCTCGATCAGCCCCTCGGCCAGCCGTGGCTCCAGCTCGCCGAAGCGCTGCTCGGCGCCGGGCGCCGCGGTATCGATCGAATTCCCGGAGGCCGTCACCAGCTTGAGCGCCTTGACGGTGGAGTAGGAGTCGCGGACCACCCCGCAGCGCATGCCTCCCGAGTTGTTCGCGATCACCCCGCCGACTGTGGCGAAGTCAGTGCTGGCCGGGTCGGGGCCGAGCTTTCGCCCGTAGGGCATGAGCACGCGGTTCACGTGGCCCAGGACGGTGCCCGGGCGCACGCGCGCCAGCGCTCCGTCCTCCTCCACCGTGACCCCGGTGAAGTGGCGCCGCACGTCGACCAGGATCCCGTCGCCCTGCCCCTGCCCGTTGAGGCTCGTGCCCGCCGCCCGAAACGTGAGCGGCACTCCGCTCTGGCGCGAGAAGCGCACGAGCTTGGCGACGTCCTCCGCGCCGCGTGCCATCGCCACGGCCTTCGGGAACAGCCGGTAGGGGCTGGCGTCCGAGGCATAGCGGACCAGGTCGAGGGCGCGGGACAGCACGCTGTCGGGGCCCAGCAGGGATTCGAGCTCTCCGCGAAGCGGCTGCGGAGTTCCGCCCGCCACCCAGTCCGGCGCGCGGTCGTCGGCGGGCTCGCTCACCTCGGGGGCGATCCGCTGGACGTCTGGTGCGAGTAGCGGCACGGTCAGAAGAGGGCCATGCCCGGGGCGACCGCCACCTCGATCAATCCCGGGCGGTCCGCGCCGATCGCGCCGGAAAGCGCCTCGCGCAGCTCGTCGAGGCCCTCCACGCGCCCCGAGTCAACACCGTAGCCGGCGGCGATCTCGACGGTGTCGAGCGCCTTCAGGTCAAGCCCGGGCGCCCCCTCCACCTGCTCGATGTCAGCGAACCACTTCAGGATCGCGTACTCCTCGTTGCGGAGCACCAGGAAGGTCACCGGGACCCTGTACGCCACCGCCGACCAGAAGGCGGTGACGGCGTACTGCACCGAGCCCTCGCCGATCACGCAGACCACCGGGCGGTTGGGCTCCGCGAGCTGCACGCCCACAGCCGCCGCGAGTCCGAACCCCAGCCCGCCGCCGGCGCCGAAGTAGTAGCTGCCGGGTCGGGAGAGGCGCAGCTGGTTACGCAGCGCCATCGTGCTCGACGGCGACTCGAGCACCACGATGCCGTCATCGGGCAGCACCTCGCCGAGCGCGCCGTGGACCGTCGAGGGACTCAGCGGGTCCGATTCCGGCGGGGCCTCGGGTGGCCCCAGCGGCTCGGGCACGGGCCGGTCGGACTCGGGAACGGCCTCCACGAGCGCCTCGAGGGTCAGCTTCACGTCGGCGACGATGGCGTCGCCCATCGGAGCGCGTGCCGCCTCGTCCGGGTCGCTCGTGATCGCTACCAGTGCCGTGCCATCCGGCAGGAGGGGGCCGGGGATGTACGGGTAGTACGGGAAGACCGAGCTTCCCGCCACCAGCACGAGGTCGTGGCCCTCGAGCATCTGCCCCAGCGGGCCGATCGCGGGCGGCAGCGTCCCCCTGAAGCTGGGGTGACCCTCCGGAAAGCCGATCCGCCCCCCGCCCGGCGCGGGAGTCGCCCAGACGGGTAGCCGCTGCTTCTCCGCGAGGGCCACCGCTGCCTCCCAGGCGCCGCCGGCGTCGAGATCGGGCCCGGCCACCATCGCCGGGTTCTTCGCGGACGCCAGCCGGTCCGCGAGCTCGCGAACGACCTCCGGGTCGGCGCCCGCTCGCCCTGTGACCTTGCGCTCGATCGCGTGCCTGGCATCGCCCTCGTCCACGTCAGCGGCCCAGTCGTCCATCGGGATCGAGACGAACACCGGTCCCCGTGGCGGAAGCGTCGCCAGGTGGGCGGCGCGGCCCAGCGCCAGCGGCACGTCCTGGGCACGTGGGGGCTCGTAGCTCCACTTGACGAACGGGTGCGGAAGCCTGGTGGCGTCGCGATTGGTGAGGTTCGCCTGGAGCGTGACCATCGCCCGCACCTGCTGGCCGGCCGTGATCACGAGCGGCGATTTGTTCGCCTGCGCGTTGAAGATCGCGCCCATCGCGTTGCCCACGCCGGGCGCCGTGTGGAGGTTGACGAGGGTGGGCTGTCCGGAAGCCTGCGCGTAGCCGTCCGCCATGCCCACGACCACCGCCTCCTGGAGCCCGAGGACGTAGGTGAAGTCGCTCGGGAAGCCGTGGAGCATCGGCAGCTCGGTGGAGCCCGGATTGCCGAACATCGTCGTCATCCCGCGCGCGCGGAACAGGTCGTAGGCGGCTTCCCGAACCGTGGTCAACGCGCGGTCAACCTATAGGAGCGAGGCAGGCGGCGCCACCGGTCGCGACCTCTACTATCGAGAGGGTGACTCAGGAGCACGCCACAGTCGCCGAGGAGGAATACCTCCAGATCATGTTCTGGCTCGAGGAGGCGGGCCTGCCGATCACCGGGGCGAACATCGCCCGGGCGATGCAGCTCTCCGCCCCAACCGTCCACGAGATGATCGGGCGGCTGGAAGGCGACGGCTACGTCGAGCGTCAGTCGGACAAGTCGCTCGCCTTCACGGGCGACGGGCGCGAGCACGCGCAGGCGATCGTCCGCCGCCATCGCCTGATCGAGCGGTTCCTGACCGACGTGCTGGGCGTCCCGTGGGACGAGGTACACGAGGAGGCGGAGCGGCTCGAGCACGCGATGTCGCCGGTGCTCGAGGAGCGCATGCTCGCCGCCGTCGGCGACGCGAAGACCTGCCCCCACGGGCATCCGTTGGTAGAGGGCGCACGCGAGCAGGGGGCGCTCCTCGCCGACGTCGAACCGGGCGCCAGCGTGCACGTTCTGCGGTTCGAGAACGAGGCCGAGGAGCTTCTCCACTATCTGAAGCAGGCCGGCCTTCGCCCGGGGCTCGACGGAAAGCTCGAGAGCTCAGGCGACGACGAGGTGGTGGTGGTATCCGACGACGGTCGCCATGCCGTCTCGCGCAGCGTCGCCGAGACCGTCTCGGTGCGCGCCGACCCCTCGCCGCCGGCGCGCGCGCCGCTCCCCGAGCAGCTCGTGCTCTCAAGCGATCGCTACGGCCGCTAGAGGCTTAGAGCTCGCCGCAGATCTGGCGCAGGCGACGGTAGAGCGCCTGGTCGAAGGCGCGCATCGCGTATTCGCGGCGGCGCACCGACGCCTCGTGCTCGCGAACGGCGGACGCCAGCGCCGAGAAGCGTCGCTCGGCGAGATTGCGCTCGCTCACGGCGTCGAGCTTGCGGGTTCCTTCGACCATCGTGATCGGGGTCATCGATGAACCACCTCCTTCACTCTTTGGTTCTTCTCCCTCATTCGCTGAGGAGCCTAGGCCGGATGCCTAAGCCGCATGTAACGACCACGTAAAAGTTCCATGGGCGCGGATGGACGCCTATCGCCCGCAGGCCAAAGTTGGAGGGGTGGCGTTGTACGCGCGGTCGACGTGACCGGGGACGAGGCGGCGGGTGCGGCCTGTTGACATCGCCAAGGCTCGGGCGTAGGGTGACGCGAGTCTCGACCACGGGGGAGGGGATTGCGAGTCATCCAGCGGTCTGGGGGCAGTGAGCCATGAGTGCCGCGCTGCTGATTGCCGGGCTCCTGCTCGCCGGCGTGTTCGCGCTGGCCGGGATCGCCAAGGTCGTCGACCTCGACGGCTCGCGCAGGGCGGTGGCGGCCTTTGGCCTTCCGCCCCGGCTCGCCTCACCCCTAGGGACGCTCCTACCGGCGGCGGAGCTCGGCACCGCCGCGCTGCTTGGCGCCGGGGCGATCGGAGGCACCGTAGACGGCGCCGAGTGGGGCGGGGCCCTACTTGCCGGAGCGCTCTCGGCGCTCGCGCTGCTCACGCTCTTTTGCGCCGGAATCGCCCTGAGCCTTGTCCGTGGCCGGGCCCCCGACTGCCATTGCTTCGGCCAGCTTCACTCCGCCCCGGCCAGCGGACGGACTCTGGCTCGAAACGGAGCCCTGCTTAGCGTTGCAGCGTTCGTGGCAAGCGGCGGCGAGCCGCTCCTGACGGCGGTGGCGGCCGTCGTGGCGCTGGCGACGCTTGGGATGGTGACGCTCCTGACCCGGACTCGCGCAGGGCAGCGCGGCCAGCAGGTGGCCTCAGGGGGCCTTCCGCTCGGAAGCCCCGCGCCCGAGTTCGAGCTGCCAACGTTCGAAGGCCCGCCCGTCACGCTCGCGGCGCTGCGGGACGGAGGGCGGCCCGTCCTGCTCGTCTTCACCGACCCGGACTGCGGGCCCTGCATCGCCCTCGCTCCCGAAATCGCCGAGTGGCAGCGTGATCATGCGGCCGATCTCACCATCGCCGTGATCGATAACGGTGGGGGTAAACCTCAGACCGCTCCTGACGAGCACGGGCGCCGAAACGTGCTGCTTCAGCGTGACGGCGAGGTGGCCAACGCGTACCGCGCCGAGGGCACCCCGACTGCGGTCCTCGTCGGAGCCAACGGGAGGATCGCGAGCGGGGTGGCACCGGGCGCTCCGGCGATCGAGGCGCTCCTGGCCCGCACGATTCCAGGCTTCGAGCGCAGGGCGCCGACGGAACAGCCTGCGCCGTTCAAGGCCCGACTCGCCCGCCGCGAACTCCTCGCCCGCGCGGCTGCGGGCTGGGCCGCAGTCACGGGGCTGGTCGCCGCGCCCGCGTGGGCGACAGGGCAGCTCGAGCGCAAGTGTCGCTACGAGCGCTGCGGAAACCGCTGCTGTCCCAGGAAGGCGAAATGCCGCCGGCAAGGGGATCGCAAGGTGTGCATCTGTCCTGACGGCCGCGGGGCCTGTGGCCAGCGGTGCTGTCCACCCACCTTCGTCTGTAAGCGAAACCGCCGTGGCCGGCGCTACTGCACGTGTCCCAGGGGCTACCGGGTGTGCGGGAGCCGGTGCGTCCGGGTCAGGACCGATCCGGACCACTGCGGCGAGTGCAGCGACCGTTGCCCCGAAGCCACCTCGTGCGTGGACGGCGAATGCGTCGGCGGCGATGGCAGCGGCTCTGGCCCGGGCGGCTCGGGCGCGTGCGAGTGCCCGCCCGGCCAGACCTGCTGCGAGGGGCAGTGCACCGATCTGAATACGAGCGAGGAGCACTGCGGGGAGTGCGACCAGCCCTGCGCCGAGGGCAAGACCTGCTGCGAGGGACATTGCCGCAGCCTCGAGGACGATCCCCGCAACTGCGGCAGGTGCGGCAGGCGCTGCGCCGACAACGAGGTCTGCTCGGACGGCGAATGTCGCCGGCGGTGCCGGAGCGGGCTCAGGAACTGCAAGGGCCATTGCGTTGACCTCCAGTCAGTTCCCAATTGCGGCAGATGCGGGATCAAGTGCTCGGGACCGTTCGATACTGGGGAGTGCTGCAACGGCAACTGCTGCGACTACAACGCCTCAACCTGCTGCCCCGGCGGGTGCACGAACCTCGCCCTCAATGACGACAACTGCGGCGCGTGCGGAAACGTGTGCGGACCCAACAGCTATTGCCGGTTCGGCGTCTGCACCTGCCCCGTCCCGCCCTGTCCGTAACGGGGCTTCCTAAGCCGGGCTGGCGGCGCGCAGCGTCTCCAGCGCGCGCGAGATCCGCGCCACGCCCTCGCCGATCTGCTCGGCGGGAACGCTGGCAAAGGACAACCGTAGGCTCGACCGCCCGCCCTCGAGCATGAAGTCGGGGCCGGCGATGAAGGCGACCTTCTCCTCGAGAGCGGCGGCGAGCAGCTCCTCGGCGTCGACGTCGTCGCCCAGGGTCAGCCACAGGAAGTAACCGCCGCCGGGGACCACGAACTCGGCCTCGGGGAGATGCTCCCGCAGCGCCTCGACCAGCGTGTCGCGGCGCTCCCGCAGGGCACCCTTGACGAAGGCGATGTTCTCCTCGAGGGCGCCGGAGCGGCACAGCTCGAAGACGACCGCCTCGGCGAGCATGTTCGGGGAGATGTAGATCTCGTTCGCGCGCTTGGCGAGCTTGGCGATCTCCTCCTCCGCCCCCGCTAGGTACCCAACGCGGACGCCCGGGCTCACCGTCTTCGAGAACGACGACGAGTGGATCACCCGGTCGGCGCCGTCGCGGGAGAGCATGGTCGGCGGCGGCTCCGTGTCGAACGGGAGCTCGCGATAGGGGTCGTCCTCGAACAGCCAGAAGCCGTGCTCACCGGATAGCTCGACCAGGCGCGCCCGCTTGTCCTCCGAGAGGGTGCAGCCCGCAGGGTTGTGGAAGTTCGGAATCGCGTGCACGAGCTTCACCGGAGGGGCCGCGCTCACGGCGCGCTCCAGTGCCTCGACGTCGATCCCGTCCTCCTCCAGCGGAACGCCCACGCGATCCGCGCCGAGGCGCTCGAAGAGCAGGAGGGTCCGGTCGTAGGAGGGCTGCTCGACGACCACCCGATCGCCCGGGGCGATCAGGTGCTGGAAGAGCAGCGCCCCCGCCTCCAGCGAGCCGTTGGTGATCATCACCTGCGAGGGGTCGTCCAGCCCATGCCGCTCCGCCACCCACCCGCAGAGGCCGGGATGGCCGATCCCGGTCCCGTAGGAGAGCGCGCGCTTCCAGTCCTCTGTAAGCGCCCGCTGGGCCGCCTCCCGCACGGCGTCGACCGGCAGGATGTCGGCGCTTGGAGCGCCGCGGGCGAAGCTGATCAGTTCGGCGGCCATGGCCGTCCGAGTGTACGCATAGCTCGGACGCCACGAAACGGCAAAGCGGGGCGGATCCGCTGAGCCCGGGCGCGTCGATCAGTCGCCGGTCTCGAGCGCGGTCAGCACCGCGATGTCCTCCAGGTCGACCGGCCTGCCGCTCGCCTGCTTCATCCGCAGGAGATCGTCGAGGCCGACGATCGCGACCTCGATCCCATCAAGGTCGACTACCAGGGCGCGCGCTCGCATGTCGGCCCACGGAGCTGCTCCCTTTGGCTCGTTGAAGACGTGCACCTCGCCGTGAACGGTGGTCAGCGCCGGCACGATGCTCGCGGCCCCGAGGCGCTCAGGGTCGGTCGGCGGAAGAGGGACCGCCGCGCCCGGCGTTCCCCTGACCTGGGCTTGGAGCTCTTCGAGCGCCGCGGCAAGTCGAGCGATGTTGTCCGGCTCGGGAGACGGAACGAGGTCGAGGTCCTTCGTGGTTCGCCGATGGCCATGCACCTGGACGGCCACCCCGCCGATAACGAGGTACTGGACTCGGTGGCGTGCGAGCACCTCGAGGAGGCGAAGCAGGTCGAGCGGGCGCTCGGGCGCGTCCTCGGTCATCGTTTACCCGAGGCCCGCCTCGTCCCGGGGTGCGCGGCCAGTCGCGCCTCGGCGCCCGCGATCTCGAGCCTCGTCGCGACCAGGTTCCAGGAGGCCGATTCCAGCAGCCGCTCGCGAGGCGAGAGAGCCTTGGCCGCGGCGAGCTGCTCTCGGTCGATAGGAACCTCGACGGCCGCGACGCCGAGCTGGGCCCGCTCGCCCATCGCCGCGAGCAGCTGGCGGAAGCGCTCGAAAGTCGGCGATTCCGCGCCCCGCTCAACGCGGCTGATCGCATCCTGGCTCGTCCCGGCGCGCAGCGCCAGACGGCGCTGGCTGAGGCCGTGGCGCCTCCGCGCCTCGCGTAGTACGGCACCAATGGCGTTCGTGGTTTGACACCGCATCCGATGTCAGACGGTAGCGCGCTGTCCGCCGGAACGGGCGGCTACGTTGCCGCCGCCATCGCCTCCGCGGCGAGCTGGGCGGCCTACTCGCGGCGGCTACGCCGCCGCTCGCACCGCTTCGGCCGCCAACTGGGCGGCCTCGCTGGGGCTGCGGCCGACTGGCCCATCTGCTTGCCGGGAGGTGCGGTGAACCCCGCGATGTAGGCGACCACCGGCTTGGAGACGTCCTCGGCGATGAAGTCCGCTGCGCGCTCCTCGGCGTCGCCGCCGATCTCGCCCACCATCACGATCAGCTCGGTCTCATCGTCTGCCTCGAACCGGGTGAGGACGTCGATGAAGTCCGAGCCGACGATCGGGTCGCCGCCGATCCCCACGATCGAGGAGTTCCCGACGCCGGCCTGCTTCAGCTCGTTGCCGATCTGGTAGGTGAGCGTGCCCGACTTGGAGACGACGCCGATCCCGCCCGGATCGAAGAACTGCGCCGGGATGATCCCCACGTTCGACTTGCCGGGAGACAGCACGCCCGGGCAGTTGGGGCCGATCAGGCGTACTCCGGCGTCCTTCGCCTTCCAGTAGACGCCCAGCATGTCGTAGACCGGGATGCCCTCGGTGATCGCGATTACCGTGTGGACGCCCGCGTCGATCGCCTCCTCGATCGCCGCCGCCGCAAAGCGCGCCGGCACGAAGATCATCGACGTGTTGGCGCCCCTCTCCTCCACGGCCTCCTTGATCGCGTCGAAGACCGGAATGCCTTCCACGTCCTGGCCACCCTTGCCCGGCGTGACCCCGGCCACCACGTCGGTGCCATAGCTGCGATTGCGAAGCCCGTGGAAGCTCCCCTCCCGCCCGGTGAGGCCGCTGATCACGAGCTTCGTGTCGTTGTCGACGATGATCGCCATCAGGCGTGGGCCATCTCCACGACCCGCTCGGCGGCGCCGAGCATCGTCTTCTCCACGTGCAGATCGGGCAGGTCCGCCTCGGCGAGGAGCGCCAACCCCTCCTCGGAGTTCGTCCCGTCCAGCCGGACCACCAGCGGCACCTCGATGTCCATCCGGTGGAAAGCCTCGATGATCCCCTTGGCGATCTCGTCGCAGCGGGTGATGCCGCCGAAGATGTTGAAGAGGATCGCGCGCACATTCTCGTCGGAGGTGATCACCTCGAGCGCGTCGGCGATCGCCTCGGCCTTCGAGCCGCCGCCGGCGTCGAGGAAGTTCGCGGGCTCGCCGCCAGCCTGCGCCACGACGTCGAGCGTGGACATGCAGAGCCCGGCGCCGTTGCCGAGGATGCCGATGTCGCCGCCCAGCTTCACGTAGGTGATCCCCTTTTCCTTGGCCATGCGCTCCTGCGGGTCCTCGGCGGAAACGTCGCGAAGCTCGGCGAGCTCCTCGTGCCGGAAGAGCGCGCTGTTGTCTACGGTCACCTTCGAGTCGAGCGCGACCACCTCCCGGTCGGAGGTGACGATCAGCGGGTTGACCTCGATCAGGGTCGCGTCCTCGGCGTGGGCGACCTGGTGGAGCTTGACGAGGAGCTCCGCCACCTGGTTCGTGACGTCCTCGTCGATGTCCGCGTCGACGGCGATCTGCCGCGCGTCCTCGGGAGCGAACTCCTCGCCGGGCTCTATGTGGCGGCGCACGAGCGCCGCCGGGTCCTGCTCTGCGACCTCCTCGACGTCCATGCCCCCCATCCGCGAGAGCATCGCCAGAAGCTTCTTCTCCGAGCGGTCGAGGATGATCGAGGCGTAGTACTCCGCGTCGATCCTCGAGGCGCGCTCGACCCATACCTCGTGGACGGTGAAGCCGCGGATGTCCATGCCGAGGATCGCCTCGGCGTGCTTCTTCGCCTCATCGCGATCGTTCGCGATCTTGATCCCGCCGGCCTTGCCGCGCTTGCCGGTGCGCACCTGGGCCTTGACCACGCACGGGTAGCCCACCTCCTCGGCCGCCTCGACGGCGGCGGGCACGGTATCCGCGTGGCGCCCGTCGGGAACGGGCACGCCGTGCCTGGCGAAGAGCTCCTTGCCCTGGTACTCCAGTAGGTCCACTAGATGCGGCGGCAGCCTACCCGACCGCCGGGGCGGGGGAACAATGTGTCGCTTGGCATAATCCCGCGGTCC
>WNGA01010393.1_pt1 | contig 12343 bp, 9 predicted proteins | sample 5400061 | NCBI WGS metagenome assembly WNGA01 (sample SAMN13153366, study PRJNA577476) | soil metagenome | isolation source: 100 cm soil or saprolite under grassland replicate 2 | place: USA:California | collected 2016-06-15
AGGATGGTTACGCCCTTGTCTTGGTCGCTAGGAATGGGTCGCGCCTGTCGGATTTTGCCGACGAACTGCAGCGCCAGTTCGGCATCGCAGCCAAGCCCATTCCGTTGGATCTGACATCCGCCTCAGCTCCGCAGTTTCTTTTCGACCAACTTACGCGGGAAGGCATCAACGTAGATGTTCTGGTGAACAACGCCGGCTATGGCAAGCTTGGCGCCTTTGCTGAGGTTGCCCTGGAAGAACATCTTGGCCAAATTCAGCTCAACATGACAGCGCTTACACATCTCACAAAACTTTTCCTTGGCCCTATGCTGGGGCGAAAATCAGGCAAAATCTTGAACGTCGCCTCGACGGCAGGATTCCAGCCAGGCCCTCTGATGGCCGTCTACTACGCGACCAAGGCCTACGTAATTTCCTTTTCCGAGGCGTTGGCGAATGAGTTGCGTGAGTCGGGTGTAATCGTGACCTGCCTCTGTCCCGGAGTGACGGACACCGAGTTTCAGAAACGCGCGGGAACGGAAGAGACCTCGTTGTTCCGAAAGATGCGACCAATGGATCCGAAGACCGTGGCCGAGGACGGCTATCGCGGGCTTATGAAAGGCAAACCCCTGGTCATCTCTGGATTCAGGAATTGGCTGTTGGCCGAATCGCTGCGCGTGAGCCCCCGGAGGATAGTGACGGCGATATCAAGGAGGCTCATCGAGCCTGGGAAGTAGGGCCGATCTTATTGATTTTACTCAAGCCTGCGTCCTGCAGATTTGTTACACTGGCTGCGATTCCAGCCCACTTCGTACAGAGTTGAGCCATCCAACTGCAAGCCGAACGGAGGTCCCTATGAAGCGCGCCCTCAAAATCATTGCGGTCGTGATTGTGGTTCTCGTCGTGATCGTTCTGGCCCTGCCATTTCTAATCAATGTCAACACTTTTCGGCCTCGCATCGAATCGGAGCTGACCAATGCACTTGGACGCAAAGTCACGGTGGGCAATCTGAGTTTGTCGCTGTGGTCGGGCAGCTTAGCAGCCGATGATATCGCGATTGCTGATGACCCTTCCTTTGGCAATGCCCCGTTTATTCGCGCGAAGGCGCTGAATGTTGGAGTCGAAGTGCTGCCGTTAATCATGTCCAAAACCCTCCACATTACCGATCTCACGCTGTCTGGCCCACAGGTCTCTCTCCTGCGTACTCCCGCGGGAAAGTGGAACTTTTCGACACTCGGCAGCGCCGCTCCCAGCAAACATGGCGGAGAAGCTCCCGCAGCAGGTAAGCCGGGGGGCGCCGCGCCGAGTGGCGGAGGCGCGAAGAGCAGTCAGCAGACGGGCAATGCGAAGGAGACGGGTAATCCCGGCTCAAATAATCCTGCTTCAGGCAATCCAGGGTCAACGAATCCTAGTTCCGAGCAATCCATTCAGCAGAATTTGTCGGTCGGAAAACTGAGCATCAAGAACGGCCAGGTTTCCATCGCAGATACAAATGCTCCCGCGAAGGCACACGTTTATCGAAACGTGGACTTGACCGTCAAGAACTTCTCGTTCAGCTCGCAATTCCCTTTCACGCTGACTGCGGATCTTCCTGGTGGCGGCAACGTCAAACTCGATGGCACCGCCGGGCCAATCAATCCCAATGATGCTGCGCTGACTCCATTCCAAGCCAAATTGAACGTGAAGGGATTGGACCTTGCGGCATCGGGCTTCATTGAGCAGAGCTCAGGCATCGCCGGGATCGCAAACTTCGACGGCACCGTGAACTCAGATGGAAACCAGGCTCACAGCACCGGAAACGCCAACGCCGACAAGCTGAAACTCTCTCCCAAGGGCTCTCCCGCCCAGCACACTGTGATCATGCACTACGCCACGGTTTATAACCTGGAAAAGCAAACTGGCCAGCTAACCCAGGGAGACGTATCCGTTGGTAAGGCGATTGCGAAACTGGGCGGCACCTATGATCTACACGGCGAATCCGCGGTTTTGAATATGAAGCTGAACGCGGACAATATGCCGGTGGATGATCTTCAAACCATGCTGCCGCCGCTGGGCGTGATTCTGCCCTCGGGCTCTTCGCTTCAGGGGGGAACGCTTTCGAGCGATCTGAATATTAATGGTCCGGTGAACCGGTTGCTGATCACTGGTCCGGTAAAGCTGGCCAACACCAAACTGACGCGCTTCGATATGGGATCGAAGTTGTCGGCGATCTCCGCCTTAGGCGGCACCAAAACTGGGCCGGATACGAGCATCCAAAACTTCAGCTCGAATGTTCAAGTGGCGCCGAGTGGAATTCAAACACAAAACGTGAACCTGGTGATTCCCGCGATTGGCACTTTGACTGGCAACGGGACCATCAGCCCGCAAAATGCCCTGGATTACAAAATGGTTGCCAGTCTGAGCGGCAGCGTGGTCAGCGGTCTTTCGCAATTGGCAGGCGGGGGCGGCAAAGGGGCGAGCATTCCTTTCTTCATCCAAGGCACGGCTTCCGATCCAAAGTTCGTTCCTGATGTAAAAGGAATTGTTGGGAGCCAGCTACGCCAGCAACTTGGTTCGCAGGTTCCGGGAGGACAGAACGCTCAGGGGGTCGTGGACTCGGTCACGGGGCTGTTTGGCAAAAAGAAGCCCAAGTAATTCGGTCACTGCAGGTTGAGAATCGCGACTCCGTAGCCATTAATGGTCACGGCGATTGGTGATTGGTGCGAAATCGAGACCGGGTTTCCTGGACCGTTGGCCGCGCTCGTGGTTGAATCAATCATCAATTGAGTTGCCGAGGTAAACGAACCGAGAGCGCTCACGTCCAGGGAAATTTTTGCGATCTCACCCAAACCATTGTTATCCGAAGCCGAAGCAACTGCGTGGTTCGAGATCATGATGACAACGCTACCGTCCGTGTTCAAGACCGGCAACACTTCGATGTCTGAATTGTCAGTGTTGCTGAACTGCAGTATCTGCTGCCCTGAACCTGCGGGAAACATTTGGGCTAGCCAATAGTCCACCCAGTAACTAAGCTGGGGCTTGCCGGTTGAGAAATCAACCTCGCCAAACTGTGTATCGGCGTCGAAATCCCAATGATAAAGGGCCCGTGCGCCCGCTTTCCCTACTTGCGAAAAGACATAAGGGCGCCAGGCTGCAAAGAAAGGGCTGGAGCCGCGCCGGTCGGTGACGAAGTTGCTGCCATTGCACGCGCTGATCCCACCGCCTTTATTGAAATCCGCGTTCACATTGTTTTCGGTGATCCATACAGGAACGTTGGCCAGGTTGGGATTTGCGGAAAGGAAGCCATAGATAGTCTGCACGCTGAAGGCAAATCCAGGAACCGTAGCGAAGACCTGTGTATCGGTGTCTCGCTGGTTGCAGGAGGAATAATAGTGTGACGCAACAACATCCACCTGTGCAGTCACGCCGCTGGCGAACGTCGAAACCCAATTCTCAGAGCTGCAACAAAGTTCGAGTGCCACAAACTTCAGTGAATTACCTGCCGCCTGCATTTTCGGCACAAGAGCGTTATACATCGTTGTGTATTCGGTGGCATTGAGATGGTTGTTGATGCTTGGCTCGTTGTAAATCCCCCACCACTGGATCGGAAGGCCACTGGGAGAAGCATGGAAGCCGTCGGGCGCGGTGAACCCGCCTTGGTTGTAGTAGCGCACAAGGTTCTGTGCATATGCAGCAAACTGCTGAAAGCTCAGGTCGCTAAAGCTGTTGTTGCTGTCGTTGTTCACGTACATGAACGGCGGGGCTTTGGCGATTTGAAATTGCGGACTGTTATCACCGACGGTCAATACTGGTTGCGTGATCTCGTCCAGAACAGTGAAATCCCAATTGGTAGAGGTCGTTCCCTGCAGGCCCTGCGGCACGCCCTGTGAGATCCCCTGCAAACGAATATGGTGCGGCTGCAGATTGCCCAGCAGCGTCGTCTTGGCGTTTAAAGAACTCTGGAAGAACTGATAATCCCACTCCGCTGGCTGGAACGAAGTTGACATGGCCACATCGAAGGGACCTGTGGTCGCGGTGTCCACCGCGACGGTGGCGTTTACGGTTGGTGTAGGGGGAGGAGGTGTCGGGGGCGGCAGCGTCCCCATACTTCCTCCACCGCAAGCTGTCAAGATCGCGAGAAGACCCGCCAGGAGGGCGAGGCCAAGCTTATTCATGGTTGCGGTATTTTACTCGATGTGAGTAGGCGAGAGTAGCCGGTATAACGTTATGCCAGCTCTACGCGACGACCTACCGTCTGCTCAGTAAGCAAAATTCCAATCTTGCTGGAAGCGAACATGCGGCCCCGGCCTATGGATTGACGGTGACCTGGAGTGTTCCGCTACCGCTAGATGTGCCTGTAGCAGTAATCGTCACAGTACCGGTAGTTCCTCCGAGGGTCCCCGCGCCGGACGTCGAGTTGGTAGTACTTATGGCAATAATCGAAGAGTTACCCGAGCTCCAATTCGCGGCTACGGAAGAGGTAAAGTTGATGGTTGTTCCTGCGCCACCGTTCGCTGAGAGGCTGATGGTGTTTCCCGACGTACAGGAAGTGCAGGTGATAGTAACTGTCTGCGCACCGACGGTCACACTGGTAGTTCCACTCACGTTCTTGTACGACGCCGTAACAGTGATCGCTGAAGTTGTGTTTTGAATGCCAGTGACCAAGCCGACCGAACTCACAGTCACAAATGTCTGGCTGGTATCGGAACTAGTCCAAGTGGCCAAACCAGTAACATCTTGGGTGGTTCCGTCGCTGAAATTGGCAGTCGCGGTCAAATTCACTGACGTCCCGACTTGGACGGGTGCCGGATTCGGCGTAATGGCGATCGAAGTCAATGTCGGATTTACAAAAAATCCGCTGCACCCGCTGGAAAGACCGAGCATGGAAACAACCGCAAACGCAGCAATCAGAGACGCTTTCCGCCCGGTATTCAGCATGATCAATGCCCCTAAACGAATAGCTCCAAAACCCTTATCTGGAGCAGCTTACAAATTGTAGCAGACACGTTCTGTTGGACATGGGTGGTTGTACCAACGTGTAAAACACTTCTGCTTGGAAGAGGAACGAGAACCAGGTTGGAACTTGCAGAGAAAATTGGCCGACCGGCCTTAGACCACAAGCCGATTTCTAATTCGCCCGCTTCGCTCGGCTGATCTTCTCGTTCACCGGCTTTCGTCCGGCAAAACCTTCGCTGACGCCATGCCAATGGGTAATCGTCTTTTCACCCAACTTCCAGCAGAGCAGGACGGTTTGGCCATCCACTTCACAGGGGAAATCCAACAAGCCAGTGTCGAGGTCTTTGACTTGAACCCCCATGGCGTCAATCTCAGCCATGGCATCTTTCACTCGCTGGATGGCCTTTTCGCGTTCGGCCTTGCGGCGCGCCAGGTGAACAACATTCAAAGACATGCCGCCGTTGACCATCACTTTATGCGAGATCGCCTGGAATTCGGCATCCACGGATTCCATCAGCTTCTTGCCATCGATGGTCGCACGCAAAAGGGATTCGAGCACGGGGAGAAGGTCTTGAGCTTCGTCGAGGGTGAAAGTGCGGGAAGACATAGGGGTATGCAGCTATTCTAATTCATTTGGGACTATGTGGCGCGGGCACCCTCGCCCGCGAGACAGCCGGCTAAACATTAACTCTATAGGTGACCTGTTCTGACTTCATAACCCACCCACAACGTTCGCGGGCGAGGGCGCCGCGCCACACGATCACTGAATTTTCAGCATCCGGTCCAACGCTACTTTTGACCATTGCTTCACATCGCCGCGAACTTTGATCTGATTGACGACATTGCCTTCAACCAGATTCTCCAGCGCCCAGCACAAGTGCTGTGGCGAGATGCGGAACATCGTCGTGCACAGGCAGCCGGAATCATCAAGTGTGATGACCTTCTTCCCTTCCGACGCGAATTCCTTGCCCATGCGGTTGACCAGGTGAATTTCCGTTCCGACCGCAAACCTTGTGCCGGAAGGCGCTTGTCGAATCATCTTCAGGAGGCCTTCGGTTGAGCCGATGCCGTCTGCCTTCTGGCAAACCTCCCACCGGCATTCGGGATGAACGATTACGCGAATGCCAGGATATTTGGCTCGGACATTATCAACGTGCTCCGGCAAAAATCGCTGATGCACTGAGCAGTGGCCTTTCCACAAAATCACCCGCGCCTTTTTCAGGCGCTCGGGATCTAGTCCACCGTTCAGCATGTAGGGATCCCACACCACCATTTCATTGAGGGGAATGCCGAGCTTGTATCCGGTATTACGTCCGAGATGCTGATCGGGAAGAAAGAGTAGTTTCGGAGTCTTGGCGAACCCCCATTTGAAAGCGCCCGCCGCATTGGACGACGTGCACACCACTCCTCCACGCTCGCCGCAAAAGGCTTTGATGGCAGCAGTGGAATTCATATATGTAATCGGAGTCACGCCATTGCCTTCGTCGTTCGTGATGCCGGCACGGACCAGGTTCTCCCAGCAGTCCTCCACCTGAGTGATTTCGGCCATGTCGGCCATGGAACATCCCGCGTTCAGATCCGGGAGGATGGTGACTTGGCCCGGACGCGCAAGAATATCGGCGCTCTCCGCCATAAAATGCACGCCACAGAAGACGATGTACTTCCCACCAGCGCGCGCTGCCTCTTTCGCAAGTTTGTAGGAGTCGCCGCGGAAATCGGCGAAGCGGATGACTTCATCGCGTTGGTAATGGTGCCCGAGGACTACGCAATCGCGGCCCAAAACTTGGCGGGCGGCGGCAATGCGCTCGTCCATAGTGTGATCGGGGAGAACGAGATAATTTTCCAGACTGCAAACAGCAGTTGCGGTAGCCATGTTGTGTCTCGCCTTCAGCTTCGGAAACACGCATGCAGCCGCGGATGCTTACCAGGGCCGGAAACGCATTCCGAAACGGGGATGTTGAAAGCTTCCAGCGGCTCCAGCGGACTCACTACCCGTCTCTTTCGAATCAGGGCCCACTCCGCGGGGATGTTGAAGCCGACCGTACTTCTACTGCTAATACGATGCTCAAGGACAGCCGAAAGTGACATTTCTTTTCCGGCGGCAACACGCCTTGAGCAACTGAGGATATTGTGCACTGTTGGCGAGGCACAGCGCAAGGTGTGTCCGGTTTTGTGTGGCGCGGACATTCTTGTCCGTGAATCATCTGTGCTACAAGGAATTTGCAAGCCTGAGTCGCCCGTATTCGCGGACAAGAATGTCCGCGCCACACAAGTTAATCACCTGCGCGCGACGGATCGGCGCTGGTCGCGGTTTCCACATCCACGTGCAACTTGAGCGACGGATCCACCCCCGGCGGATAGCAATTCCCATCAGCGTTGTAATTCGCCGGACATTTTGCTGCAAACTCTTTTCTCTTCGGCGACTGCGCGAACTGCCACACGTCAGCAAAATCAATGCCGCTTCTTGAAGGCTTTGGCGCATTCGCAGGAAACGCGCAGCCCGGGGATGGCGGGCAAACATCGTTCGTTACAAAATACACAATTTGCCGGCCTCCAGCGTTTTGCCGAATGTCGTGAGCTGTGACCACGGTAGCCTTGCCTTCCTTGGCGGCAATGCCGGAGCAGTACACGCCGGCGCGAAAGCCGGCTGCGTTCACCGTGTCCACCCAAGCGTAGATATAGGCCTTCTGCTCGGGCAGCATGCGCCCGCCTTCTTCAATATCCAGAAAAATTATGGTGCCTGCTCGAAAGCCTTCGCGCTGGACGGACGCTACTGCCGCTTGCGCGTCCAATTGACCTAGCGCGGTTGGGTTGCGTTTCAATTCTTTGTCTAGACGTCCGTTGTAGAGGACCAGAAAACCGAATCCGGCGGACGCCAGCTTCGCGCGTTTTCCTGTCCAGGTATTTGTTTTGGCGTCAGGAGGATTGTTCAGCCAATATCCCGTGAAGGAAAAAGTCTGTCGCAGGATTTGGAGAGTCGCGTCACCCGGATAGTCATTCCGGTCGAAGCCGAGGTAGGTCGCCCTCGTGGATTCCTGAGCTGAACTTGATTGACTGAGCGCTAATGCGATGCATAAACCACAAAGGGCAGGAAGGTTCACGAAGGAACTCCAATCCCGCAGAGTTCAATGCTAGACCGCAATCACGCTCCTGATTTCCTTCGTGGAACTTCGTGTCCTTCTGGTTTATGCCTTGCTCTTCGCACTCAACCCCCAATATGTACCATGGTTCTGGATGCCGGCACGAACTCCGGTTCGCCAATGTGATGTCGTTCTTCTTTTCTCGCGATCACGCCACGAATGAATTCCGCCATGTCTTCGTCTGTAGCTCCACGGCGCATCAGCTCATGCAAATCGTGGTCCCAGACGGAAAAAAGGCAAGTGCGGATTTTGCCATCAGACGTAATGCGAATGCGGCTGCAGTGCCCACAGAAGGGATGCGAAACCGGCGCGATAATCCCAATTTCGCCGATACCGTCGTCGAAACGGTAACGCCGCGCGGTTTCGCTGCGGGCGTGCGGAATTTCGATCAGTGGGCGATACTCCGCCATGCGACACAGAATTTCATCCAACGTGACCACGGTCTCTGGAGCCCAGACGCGATCTTCTTCCAGCGGCATGAATTCGATGAAGCGTACCGTCACTCCTTCTTCGCGCGCAAACATGCCAAAGGGGACGATCTGATCTTCGTTGAAGCCGCGCATCAGCACGCAATTGACTTTGACCGGCCAGAGTCCAGCATCGCGCGCCGCCCGCATCCCCGCGAGAACATGATCGAAACCGCCGGGCACTCGTGTGATACGTGTAAAGCGGTCGGAATCGACTGCATCCATGCTGACGGTAATGCGATTCAAGCCGGCATCTTTGAGCGGCTGCGCCATGTTGGCTAGAAGATGACCGTTGGTGGTTATGGCGATGTCGAGAGGTTCGTCAGCAAAACTGTTCCCTGAACTTGCGACACGGGAGGTTCCAGTCCTGAGGTTGGGGTCGTGAAAGGGCATGGCTTCAGCCGTGCCGTTGGCCGCGCCAGAGAACGTGGGCTTTAGCCCTTGAGGTCGCAATCTTGCGAGCTCCCGCACAAAATCAACTAAGCCCCGTCGCAGTAACGGCTCGCCGCCGGTCAGGCGAATTTTCGTGATTCCCAGCGACACCAACACCCGCGCCATGCGCAGATAGTCCGCAAAAGGCAGCTCACCATAAAGCGCGCCCTCGTTGCCAGTCCGGCAATAAACACACTTGTAGTTGCACCGATCGGTGATGGAAATCCGCAGATCGGTGATGGCGCGGCCGAATTTGTCGGTAAGCGGCAGCTTCTAGCTCCTGATTTCGGCAGAAAGGACACGGCAGGCGGGGATGATCCCGGCAGTCATTTCCTTTCCAATGCTTCCTTTCGAAAGCGGGAGGCGCAGGCGTTTCCACCCACACCCTCGGGAAAGTGTGGCGCAGGCTCCCTCGCCCGCGTACCTCTCCCTCGCCACCACAGCCAACGGTATCCCACAGGCTGAGGTGATCGGAAACCGAACTTAATTATAGATGCGGTTGAAAGCGAAAAGTGGATGTTTCGAAACTAGGAAAATTGCGCAGCCCGACCACCCTCAGCGCTGAATGCTGAGTGCTGACTACCGAGCGCTTTCTCCCAACGCCTTCGCAATCGCCTTCTCCGCCAGCGGCGCCATGATCGCATACCCAGCTTTGTTCGGGTGCAGGCCGTCGTCAGCGAGATCGCGCTTTAGCAGGCCTTTATCGTCAACCATTGCGCTGAAGTAATCGAGGTAGATAAGATTATTAGCGACGCAGTAATCCTTCAGCCAGTAGTTCACCGCCAGGATCCTCTCCGGCGAGCGTTGCGCAAAGAATTCTTCTCCCTTCGGCGTGTAGTTGTGGACCGGAAGGATGGACGAGAAAATCACACGAATGTTATGCGCTCGCGCCAGCTCCGTCAGGCTGGAGTAATTCGCCTCGATATCTTCGTTCGAGATCGGCCCGGTGTTTCCGGCGATATCGTTAGTCCCCGCAAGTATCACGACAACTTTTGGCTGCGGATTGATCACGTCCTGGCGAAAGCGGACCAGCATCTGCGAAGTGGTCTGACCGCCGATGCCACGGTTGATGTAAGGCTTTCCAGGAAAAGATTCCGCGATGTTCCAGATATCGGTGATTGAGTCTCCAAAGAAAACCACTCGGCTCTCGCACGGCGCCGGAGCTTTGAGTGCGGTGTTGGCGTCACGATAGCGCGCTAGCTGGCCATAGTCGTCCGTGTAAACTGCGATGCGTGAGGCGCGGTACTGATCCAGGCCGGAGTGACCGGTGGAAGGGATCGTAACTGACTGCGGAGTCTGTTGCGCTACGGCGCAAGCAGAAAGAGACAGGACCAGCAAGATGCGTGTACTCTCGGCAAACTTTTTACTGGAAAACATTTTCACGTCCCTCTTTGTGTAATGCAGTTCCTACAAAGCAGTTTCTTTATCCGCGTAAATCCGTGGCCAAGAAGTCTCCGCTGTTCTCACATGCCGTCGTAATTTGGCCCGCCTCCGCCTTCCGGCGGAACCCAGGTGATGATCTGGTAGGGATCCTGAATGTCGCAGGTCTTACAATGCACGCAATTGGACGGATTCAGACTGATGCGTTTTCCATTCGGCGCCGCAGAATCGTCGAGCATCTCGTAAACATTTGCCGGACAGAAATGTTGGCAAGGGCTGCCATACTCGCGGATGCAGCGCGAATTGCAAATATCAGTATCGTGGATGACGAGGTGCGCGGGTTGGTCTTCCTCGTGCTTCGTGCCTGAATGATAGAGATCGGTAAGCTTGTCGAACGTCAGCTTGCCATCGCCTTTGGCTGGACCAAGCAAGTGGGCTTCGGCGCCTCCGTCCGGTGGCAAGTCCGCCAGCTTTTTCATGCGGGTGTAGCCCGCTGTGCCCGGATAGCGATTCCGCAAGCCGCGTCCGCCGGTAAACTGCTGCAGGCCAGCGTGGAACATCCCGCGCCAGAAGCCATGTTCAAAGCCCTGATGAAAATTTCGTACCTTCCAAAGCTCTTCTTTGATCCAGCTGGATTCAACTTTCTGCTGAAACATACCGAGCATCGCGGCAGAGAAATCGTCTTTCTTCATTGCCTCGAAAGCGGTCTCCGCGGCGAGCATTCCACTCTTGATTGCCAGGTGGATCCCTTTCAGGCGCTGCGAGTTTAGGAAACCCGCCGAGTCGCCGAGAATCATCCAGCCGTTGCCCGCAACCGGCGGAATCGCCCACCAGCCGCCGTACGGCAAAGACTTTGCGCCATAGCGAATCATCTTGCCGCCTTCAAGCAGCTTGGCAATGAACGGATGCCGTTTGAATTCCTGCAACACACGCTGCGGATCGAGCCGCGGATCGGGATAATCGAGTCCGGTCACAAATCCGAGCGAAACAATATTGTCTTTGCTCCCATAAATCCATGCGCCGCCGTATTCGCGCGAAGTCAGCGGCCAACCCATGGTGTAGATCACTTCGCCGGGAGCGATGCGGCCCGAGGGCACTTCCCAGAGCTCTTTCACACCCTGGCCGTAAGTCTGCGGATTGCGCTCCTTGGCGAGATCAAACTTGTTGATGAGTTGTTTGGTCAGCGAACCGCGGGTGCCCTCAGCCAGGATGACGATCTTGGCTTGCAGTTCGTACCCGGGCTCGAAGTTGGACTTGGGCCGATTGTGTTTGTCCACTCCTTTGTCATCGGTGAGCAGTCCGGTCACGCGGTCGCCGTCAAACAGCAACTCCGATCCCGCGAATCCGGTGAAGACGGTTACTCCCGCCTCTTCGACTTTGCTTCCCAACCACTTCAGAAACCGATTCAGCGAAATAACATAATTGCCGTGATCGCGCAAGGGTGGCGGCGTGATGGGAGACTTCAGCTTGCTTCGTTCGGTTAAGAAATAAACTGACTCCTTCGTGACCGGAGCATCTAGCGGCGCTTCTCTTTCAAAACCAGGTAGCAACTCGCGCATAGACCGCGGATCGAGCAACGCGCCGGATAAGCAGTGTTGGCCGACCTCGCGGGCTTTCTCGAGAACGTAGATATTTTCTTTGCTTAGCTGTGAATCAGGATTGCTTAGATTGTGCTTGTCGATCAGTTGCGATAGCCGCAGCGCGCATGCCATGCCCGACGGGCCGCCGCCGACGATGACCACGTCGGCAGGCATCTTCGGACGGTCAATGCCTTGGAGCGGTTTGCGGAAGATCAGCATTTAGTAGTTAGCCTTTCGCACTGGGCTGAAAAACTTCTTTGGTCCGGATTCACGAATGAACACTGATAAGCAAACGGCTAATGATAAACATTTCGGGACAATTCAGCGAAGTGGACTGGGAACCCCAAGTTGCTTGCAGATGCGGGTTGCCGTTGGATTCTTACCTCGCGATGCCTGGGAACTGTGCTGGTTCGTTGGGTGCCCGGGTTATGGT
>WNGA01010397.1_pt1 | contig 12341 bp, 7 predicted proteins | sample 5400061 | NCBI WGS metagenome assembly WNGA01 (sample SAMN13153366, study PRJNA577476) | soil metagenome | isolation source: 100 cm soil or saprolite under grassland replicate 2 | place: USA:California | collected 2016-06-15
GAACTCGGTCTAGATGTGCTCACCGGCAAGACCCGGCCACCCACCACACCACGGGGACGACCCGAGGAGCCGGCCGGCGATCCGGAGGTCTGAACAAGCACACAGACCACCTGGATCGCGGTGCTGCTTGTGCGCCGCAGCGCCAGCGCCGCGGCACAAGGTTGGTCAATGGCACAACGCTGTACGCCACTAGCGGCGTACCGCATCGCCGACACATATGGAGCGTGGGTGAGGAACGATGGCACGACCCCGCCGATTGACCGCAGAAGAAACCGCCAGTCGCCTGGGCCTCAGCGTCGGCCGTGTCACCGAAATGGCACGCCAGCACGAGATTGGACGGAAAGAGGGAGGCCGCTGGACCTTCTCGGAAGCGGAGATCCGCCGGGTCGCCCAGGAGCGGACAGATCGCGCCAAGGCGCTCAAGCTGCGCAAACGCCTGGAGAACGATCGGCGTCGGCTCAATAGTCTGCCACCCAAACGTAAGCCACGGAAAAAGCGACCATCTCTTGACGACGATCTAGCGCCGCGGCGCCGGCGCCAACCGCGTACAATTGATGATGTGCTCGCGGTGTATAACGACCCGCTCTATCAGCTTGATCGGCTCCTGGCCCAAGAGCGCGCGTTGGAGCAGCGCTACCAACTCCCGTTCCGAGCGCCCCACCAGACAGAAGCTGTCGTGACACCATGCCAACGGTGCGGCCAGCCACTCCTGTTCCTGATCTTCGGCGACCACGCTACCGATGCGGCCGGGCTGGATGCTTACGGTCGCCTGATGGAGCAGCCGATCCGCCAAAACGGCTTGCCGGCCTACGTGCTCGGCCAGCCGAATGGCGCCAGCGACGACGCAGTTTCGCTCTTGCGCTGCGTATGGCCCGACGCTGGCGAGGTTGTCGAGATGACGCCGAACCGTTGGGATGCCTTCGTCGCCGCGTTGAGCGTCGGCCATGGCTGCAGAGCAGGCACCGGATAGGCCGTCTGGTAGTGCGTTGGGACGCTGCGAGCCCCCTGCTCATCGGACTCCCAGGAGGCAGCCATGGTGCTTGGGCTTTTCACAACAATGGAGCAGAAAGTAGCGCTAAGGAAATTTCTCACAATCAGTAAGATCTACCGGGCTCTTGGATAACTAAGGAGCACGTGAGTTGCACAGCAAGCGAACCAACTTTGCGTCCACCTGTGGCTTTGTATCGGAATACGACGTGTGTATGGAGGTGGTGACCAGGGCAGCTCAGGTCTCACGCATTCACTGCGCCGCTCTACCACCTCGCAGCCCAACTGCAGGCGCTACCCACCATCGTACGCGAGGCCCGCTTCCCGGGCGCGGATGATCGCCTGCGCCCGATCCGCCACTTGCAGCTTACTGAAGATGTTCGAGACGTAGTTGCGAACGGTACTCGGGCTGAGCACCAACCGCTCGGCGATCGCCGGATTGCTGTGGCCCTGCGCGATCAAGATCAGGATCTCGCGCTCGCGCTCCGTCAGCTCGGGGAAGGCCAACGGGGGGCCGAGCGGCCTGGGCGCAGCAAAGAAATCGATCAAGCGACTAGCAACTGCCGGGCTGAAGATCGCCTCGCCACGACCGACCGCGCGGATGGCTCGCAGCATATCGTCCTTCTGCGCCTCCTTGAGCACGTAGCCGCGCGCTCCCGCTTGCATGGCCGCGAACACGGAGGCGTTGTCCTCCGACATTGTGACCATCAAGATGCGAATGTGCGGGCTGGTGTGCAGGATCTGCCGCGTGGCGTCGATGCCACTGATGCCGGGCATGCGGATGTCCATCAGGATGACGTCCGGCTGCAACCGCTCGGCTAGCGTCACGACCTCCTCGCCGCTTCTCGCCTCGCCCACCACCTGAAACTCCGGCGTCGCCGCGAGGAGCGCAGCGATGCCATGGCGGAAGAGCGGGTGGTCGTCGGCGATCAGCACACGTAACGATTCCATCACCTCACTCCTTCGGCAGCGGGATCTGGGCATACACGCGGGTGCCCAACTCACCTAACGCTTCAATCACGCATGCGCCGCCCAATTCCGCAGCACGTTCACGCATCGACAGCAGACCAACACCCGCTCGGCGCTCGGTCGGTATGCCGATACCATCGTCGGCTATCTCCACCTCCAGCACATCGGTTAGCGCCAGCCGCACGGCGCACATACGCGCCTGGGCATGGCGTGACACGTTGGTCAGCGCCTCCTCGACGATCCGGTAGGCGGCGACCTCCACGGCGGCTGGGAGCGGCGGCAGGCGCTCTGGGGCCTCGACCGTCACACGCAGGCTGGGCGCCGCGCTGCTCTGCTGATGGCTGGTGAGCTGCGCCGCGCGGTCACGTACCGCCCCGGCGAGCCCTAATTCATCCAGCGCTGGCGGGCGCAGGCCGTGGATCAGCCGTCGGATCTCCCCAACCGTCGTGCGGATGTCAGCCTCGAGCTGCTTCGCCAGGGATGCCGCTGCGGTTGGATTGGCCGAGATCAGGTCGGGAACAGCGCTCGCCGATAACGCCAGCGCGGCCAAGGTGGGGCCGAGCCCATCGTGCAGGTCGCGACGCAATCTGCGGCGCTCCTCCTCGCGGGCGACCACCAGACGCTCGCGCGAGCGCTGCAGCTCGAGAGCGACCTGCTGAAGCTCGGCAGTCAGCCGCACTGCGTGGGCGGCCACCGCCACCTGGTGCGCCAGGTCATCCAATAGCCGCCGGTCAGTGACGGTGAACGGCTCACTGGGTGCGCGTGGCCCCAGCAGAAGCTGGCCGATCGTCGTGCCCTGATACACCAGCGGCAGCTCGATCGGCTGGGCGACCGGCGTGCCCACTGACGCCGTAGTGACCGACCGCCCATTCTGATCGAGGGCCAGCGCAGCATACGGCAACTTGAGCGCCTGGGCGATCGTCTCGACGATCGTGGGCAGCACGGCGTCGGGAGCCAGGGTCGCTTCCAGGCGCTGGCCCAGGCGCGCGAGCACGATATAGGGCTCGTCGCGCTCGCCGTACAAGAGGTGGTTGACGCCACGCTGCAGCCGCTCACGCAGCGGCTGGAAGAGCATTGCCACCAGGCCGGTGGCGAGCAGTGAGATAGCCAGGTTGCCGCTGGCCTGGAACAGTGCGCCGAGTGAACCGACGATCAGCACGTAGAGGCCGACGACACAGATCGTGAGCGCGCCGTAGACCAGCGTGCGGTTGATCAGCACATCGACGTCAAACAAGTGGTGGCGCAGCACGGCGACCCCGATCGACAGCGGAATAAACAGCATGGCCACGTAAATCAGCGTGAACCCGGCCATGAGTATGACCAACGCACTGGCGGATGTGGGCGCCGGCGCGACGACATCCAGCACCAGGTTGGTGCTCATGTATCCCAAGAGCGCCGCCGCAATGCCGAAGACCACCCACTTGGTCTGCTGGCGCTGCACCGCATTCGATACCCGGCGATAACGATAGATCTGCCCAAAGACGACGGCGACCAGGGCGACCAACCAGACGACGACATCGAGCCAGATAGTCCAGGTGTTCAGGCCAGGCCAGGTGGGAACCCAATACTTGGGTATTTGCCAGGCCAGCCAGGCGAGCGCCACCCAGCGCGTCCAGCGTGGCACGAACCGCCCATCCGGAAAGACATACAAGAACAGACCGAAACAGGCCGATCCCAGGAAATTGAGGACGGCGACCGGCGGCCACCAGGCCGGGTGTGCCGCGGCCAGCGCGTACATATTTTCCGTGAAGGTCGCCGTCGCAAATGTGAGCAGCGCCAGGGCGGCGAACAGCGCCATAGGCTCAGTGGACTTCTGCCAGAAGATCAGCGCGGCGACCGCGCTGTACACCACGGCCACCATGACGTCGAGCGCGACGGCGTAGGCTGCGAAGAAACTCAGGGAGAGACCGAGGGCATGCAGGGCATGCAGTCCGGCCGGCAACAATTGCCCAATCCCATCCTGGGGAGGGCAATTGCCGCTGGACGGGCACACAACCGCAAGTTGCACGAACTCGGCCGGGATGCCGGCGGCGAAGAGGGCCAGCGCGGCCGCGGCGACGGCCAACCACCCAGCCCTAGCGAGCAGCAGCCGGCGCCCGTGCAGATATGAGTCAGTTTGCTGAGGCCGGTCGGAAGCCACGGCTGGCGGTGTTGGCACAACTAGACGGTTCACGGCCAAGCTCCTTGCTCCGTTCCACTGTACCACGTTGGCGCACCTTCCGCCACTGCCGACCTGCCCGAACACCTGGACAAGAAACAGCGGAACGTCAGACACAGCGGAAGGTGCGCGAAAAACGGTGGAAGGAGCGGAGCGCTATCACGTCCTTTTCGCTCCTTCCGCCTTATTGGGGCTTCCCCGCTCAACCACCTCGCGGCACGTACAGAATCTGGCTCACCTGGTCAGCAGCCTGCTTGCCGAAGGCCGCCAGCGGCCGCAGCCCGGTCGGATCGAAGGAACTGATCGGCAGCGCGTTGAGCTCGATCTTGCCGTTCTGGTCAGCGATGAGCACCAGCGCTGTTTTGCTGTCCTGCCACGCCAGGTCGTGGACCTTCAGCTCCAGGCCCTTGACACCGAAGTCGACCCGCTGCTCGTTTGTCCCGTCGGCGTTCAGCACACTGACCGAAGTGACCAGCGACTCGTAGGCCTCGGACGTGGCGTAGAGCAGCATCGTGCCGTCCGGCGACCAGTGGAGCGCTTTCACAAACCCTTGTTTCAAGGGCGTGATTACCGTTTCGTGACCGCTGGCGATGTCCAGGATCGTAATCTGGGCCATCGGGGTTCCACCGATCGGCACCTCGCCGACCACCAGCGCGACCTTCGTGCCGTCCGGCGCGGGAATGGCCCGCAGATGCGCCGTATCGCTCAGCGCTTGCACGCTCCCGTCGGCGGGGCCGACCAGCGCGATCCCCAGAGGCGTCGCATCGCTCCCCCACAGGACTCGGTCGACAATCAGGCCGATAAGCGTCCAGGCAAGCGGTCGGGGCGCGGTCGCCAGCTCGCTCTGCGGCTGCGAGCTGGCCAAGCCTTCCTGAAGGGTGCGCACACCACCGCTCGGGATGTCGAGCACCTGAAGCCGCCAGCGCTGACTATCCGTAAGCGTGAAGGCCAGCGCGCGACCGTTGGGTGAGAAGCTGAAGCCGACTGGTTGGATCTCGCGGCCCTCAGGCAGTGCCCACACGCTGCCGCTCATATCGACGATCACCAGCCGGTCCTCCTGGCTGACGTAGGCGATCGACGTGCCGTCGGGCGCGGCCAGGGCGTTGTCGCGGATCAATGGGTAGTCGAGGGATTGGAGGTCGAGCATGCGTGGCGTGTCGCCCGGCGCGATAATTGTGTCTCCAATGCGGACCCAGAGCCTGCTCGCCGGCAGGATCGCGATCGGCTCGGCGGTCGGTGCAGCCGGTACTGACGTGGCGGGCGCCTGGGTCGGCGCGGCCGGTGCGGACGTAGGTACGCTGGTTGGTGGGGATGCGGGCGCAGCGGTCGCGGCCGGTATCGCTGTCACGGTTGCAGCTGGCGCAGCCGTGGCCGACGGTCGGGTTGCGGCCGGAGCGGTTGCTGGTGGCTGAGCTGCCGTGGGCGAAGCCGCTGAGGCTGACAACCGGCTCGTGGGGCCGCTCGGACTGCATCCGGCAGCGAGCAGCACCAGTGCCAACCCGCCGGCGATCAGCCAGTGAGGTCGTTGTATATGCATAGGTTGCTCCTTAGTGCAATTGCAGATTGCAGATTACGGTTCGGCGTGTCGCCAAGCCAGAGGCGATCACAGGTTGATACTCGGCTCGCCGCCTAATGGGAGCGACGGATAACCCGTGAGCAGTCCGCCTATTGGTCAAATCATCCCCAGCAAGTTCCAATAACTCAGAAACCACACAAAGCCTACAGCTGCCAGCGTGCCCAGCGTGTAGTACATCCGCCCGGCAAGCCGCCAATACTGGTTTTTCCACGCCAACACGGTGAAGACCAGCGCGCCCACCGCCAGAACTGCCAGGGGAATTGAGATAAATCCCAAGATGTTGAGGAGTGGCGCTTCCCCCGTTAACACACTGGTATCATTGGGGATAGCGATAAGAAAAAATGCCACGAAGGCGAGACCGAGTACTGCCGCACCGCCGAGCACCCAGCGCGCTACGCGCGCCATGCGAGGCTGTGGCGGGCGATCCGTGTGTCTGCGGTTGACGAAATAGTTGACCAGCGCGGCGATGATGACCGAGAGGAAGAGCAACATACAGGTAGTGAACAGGACATAATGGAACAGCGGCACTTCGTACCAGGCTTGCTTTTCATACGCCATGTATTGGAGCAGGGCATACTTGACGTTGCCCTGGGCATCCTCGCGAAAAATCAGTACAGCGTCGCCGTCCACGGCGCGGAAGACCAGCGGTTGTACCTCCACGAAGCGCTGAGTTCCATCACCTGACTTCATGCTCAGCGTGCCGTGCTCGCTCGCACTGATGCTGATCGGCAAACGACCAGGAACTAAGAGGCCGATTATTTTTTCCCATGTAGTGTACGAATGGCGAAGCATCTGGTAACTGCCGGTGAAGCGTGCTGCTCGCTGGGCAAAATCCGCCGGAGGTTGTAAGGGTTGCAGTTCCAGGGGATAGTAGTGATCCATGAATGTCTCAAGCAGGAGCGTGCGTAACGTCTCGCCACCCGGACTATTGGTTGATACAAACAGTCCTACATTTTGGGCGGGCAATAACACGAGCAAACTCTTGAAGAAGGATGATTCGCCGCTATGCATGAGAATCCGTTGACCGTTCTTGGTCTGCACCACGAAGCCGTGTGTCCAACCCCAAAGCCGCTCATCAAGGGTGAACAGCCGTTGCTGCATCTGTCGAGCCGTGGCTTCTTCGAGGATGCGGGCCTGACCATAGCGGCCGTTTTGCAGGTGCGCGATCATGAAGTGAGCCATATCGGTGGCGCTGGCGCTGATCGATCCTGCGGGCGCAATGTTCATCAACTCAAAATCCTTGGCCTGGTATGCGCCGTTCGCGTATGTGTAACCGTATGACCTGTGGGCAGCGAGTGCCGCCGGCAGTGGCTGCCGCGAAGTGCTGTTTGCCATCCCTAACGGTTGTAGGATGTTCGTCTCGATATATTCGTCGTAGGACATCCCCGACACCCGTTGGACAATGTAGCCGGCCAGGGATGCACCATAGTTGGAATACGACGCAAATTCGCCGGGCCGGAGCACCCGCGCGGGGATGTTGCGGGCCAGCCACTCTCCTAAGGGCACGATTTTCTCAGGAGCGGAAGCGTAGATCCCATACAGGCGCTCTTCAAAGCCCGGCGTATGGGTCATGAGGTGAATGAGCGTGATCGGTTCAGGGTACGTCGCCGGGATCTTGAAGTCGAGGTAAGTGTTGACATCCGCGTTCAAATCCAGCTTGCCTTGCTCGGCGAGCTGCATCACCGCCGTCCACGTAAACGGCTTGCCGACGGAACCAGTGTTAAAGAGCGTCGTGTCGGGATCGACCGGTACACGGTTCTGCACGTCGGCGTAACCGTAGCCTTTGGCAAAAAAGAGCTTGCCGTCCTTCACAACAGAGATGGTTGCACCTGGAACGTGATTCGGCTCCATCTGCGCTGCCATCAAGTCATCAATAAAGGATTCCAGCTCGCCGGGATCGGCTAGTTCCCGTTTCTCTGGTTGATGGGCCAGGGACGGCGCAAAGTTTTCGGCTCGAACCTGCACCGGCACGGCCGAAATAAAGCCTGCGACGAGTATGATGAGAGCGAAAACGCGAAAAGTTCGCATGGGTTTCTCCTTTCGAAGACTCTGTCACTGTCGTGGCTTCAGCACTTGCAGAAGTCGTTCGGATAGGTCGTCGATATAGCCATGTCGAGCACCTCCGCGCCGTGCAGTCAGACTTCAACGCCAATGCTACTCGAAAGACTGTCACATTGTGATGGGATTGGTGTCACGAGTCATGTACTGATTCGCTTGTGACACGCAGCTAGGCCGGAGTGCGAAACATACAGCTGGACAATCATGCGTACATCCACATGTGTAAAGTGAGGAATACAACATAGGGCCATATAATGTTGTTTTGGCGGGCCAAAACACCCCTTGAGACCCCTTCAGAACCGACCTTTCGGGCGATTTGCTTGACAGATCGAGCCGATTACACCCCATCCCCAGGCGTAAAGCCTTTTGCGAATCGTGCAAACGGTTGACACTCCAGTCGGCCCGGAGGCATCCGAGATCCTGGGACTGCCCGTCAACGCGGTGATAATACGACGTGACCGCGCCGCCGCATCAGACCAATGCGGTGGGTGGGGCCACGTGCGCCCGTTGGGGGTGGACGGCCCCAGCCCTGGCGCAGCGCAGGAGGCACCCATGCCCGTCGAGTTTCTCAGTGATGACCAGGCCGCCCGCTATGGTCGCTACACCAGCGACCCCACCCCTGCCCAATTGGCCCGCTACTTCTACCTTGATGACACCGACCTGGCGCTGATTAAGCGCCGGCGCGGGCGCCATCAGCGGTTGGGGTTTGCCGTCCAGTTGGGCACCCTGCGGTTTCTCGGCACCTTTCTCACCGACCCAACCGACGTCCCCACGATCGTCGTGCGCCATCTGGCCCAGCAGTTGGCGATCGCCGATATCAGCGTGCTCACGCGCTATCGGGAACGGGAAGCCACGCCCTATAGCCATGCCCGTGAAATCCAGCAGGTGTATGGCTATCGCGACTTTACTGATCCGCCGGAGTACTTCCGGCTCATCCGCTGGCTCTACGCGCGTACGTGGTTGAGTGATGAACGCCCCAGCGTCCTCTTCGACTTGACCACTGCCCGGCTGATTGAACGAAACATCCTCCTCCCAGGAGTCAGTGTACTGGCGCGCCTAATTGCGCGTGTCCGCGATCGAGTGGCGGCGCGGCTCTGGCGCGTGGTTGGGCGTATCCTGGCTCCCGATCAACAAGCAACGCTTGCGACCTTGCTCACCATCCCAGAGCGGACCCGGATGACGGTGTTAGAGCAATTGCGCCGTGGGGCGGTAGGCACATCCTCAGTCAGCATGATCCGCGCGCTCAAACGGGTCGAGCTGATCCGCGCCCTGGGTATGCGCGCGGTGGATGTCTCGGCCATCCCACCAGCGCGTCTCGATGCCCTGGCGCGCTATGCGGTGCTGAGCAGCGCCTCCACGATCACGCGCATGCCACCCGACCGCCGTCTCGCGACGCTGTTCGCGTTCGCGCGGGCGATGGAAACGATTGCCCACGACGATGCCTGCGATATGCTCGATGCCCTGATCTCGGAACTCATCCGCAAAGCCCTGATCGTCGGCCAGCACAAGCGCTTGCGCACCCTCACAGATCTCGATGCCGCCGCGCTGCAACTCAGTGCTGTCTGTCGCCGCCTGATCGACGCAACCTATGACGATGCAACGGTGCGATCCGCGATCTACGCCGAGACCTCGCCCCAAAAGATCACCGATGCTATCACGCAGGTCGAGCGCCTGGCCCGGCCGCCGCAAACCACGACTCAGCCTGAGCTGATCGAGCGCTATACCACGGTGCGGCGGTTTCTACCGACCCTCTTGCGCGTCCTCGCCTTTGAGAGCACGCCAGCCGGAGAGGCTATTCTAGATGCTGTGGCCTTCTTACGGCGGATTGAAGGGGGTCGTGACCCCGACATGCGGCAGGCGCCACGGGATGCTGTTCCGCGGCCCTGGAAGAAATTCGTCCTCCTGCCGCGTCGCGAGGTGGATCGAGGTGCCTATACGCTTTGCATGCTGGAACAGCTCCAGATCAAGCTCCGCCGCCACGATATCTTCGTCACGCCCAGTGATCGCTGGGGCGACCTCCGCACGCGCCTCCTCCAGGGTGCTGAATGGGAGGATCGGCGCCCCCAAGTCTGCCGCATCCTCAACCACCAGCCGGTTGCCACAACCGCGCTCTCCCGCTTGCGCCAGGATCTCGATAGTGCCTTCCGCCGCGTGGCCGCTAATCTCCCCAACAATACCGCCGTGCGGATCGAGACTGAGCAGAAGAAAGAACGGTTGCGGGTGGATCGCCTCGACAAATTGGAGGAGCCACCCCGCCTGACCCAGCTGCGCAATCGGTTTGACGCGCTGATGCCACGGGTGGATCTGGCCGAGGCCTTACTCGAGATCCACTACCGCACGGGATTTGCCGATGAGTTTACTCCGCTGGGCAGCAGTAACCCGCGGATGGCCGACCTGCCCATCAGCATCTGCGCAGTGCTCCTGGCCTCTGCCTGCAATATCGGCCTGGACCCGCTCGTGCGAGCGGATATCCCAGCCTTGACCCGCCGGCGGTTAGAGTGGGTCCAGCAGACGTGTCTCCGTGCCGAGACGATCAGCCGCGCGAATGCGCGCTTGGTCGACGCACAGACCCACATCCCGCTGGCCCAAATCTGGGGAGGGGGAGCGGTCGCATCAGCGGATGGGCTGCGCTTTGTCGTGCCGATCCGTGCAGTGAACATCGGACCCAGCCTGACCTACTACGGCGTCGAGAACGGCGCCACCTACCTGAACTTCACCTCGGACCAGTTTACGGGCTTTTATGGGATCGTGGTCCCTGGCACCCTGCGCGACTCGCCCTACATCCTCGATGGCTTGCTGGAGAATCAAACCAGCCTCACTCCCACTGAGCTGATCACGGATACCGCAGGCTACTCGGACATTATCTTCGGACTGTTTTGGCTGTTGGGCTACCAATTCAGCCCGCGGCTGGCCGATGCCGGTGGAAGTAGGCTCTGGCGCATCGACCGCACGGCTGACTACGGCGTCTTGAATGGGGTCTCGAAAAATGTCGTGGCCACTCGGCTGATTGAAACGCATTGGGACGACTTGCTGCGGGTAGCCGGCTCGCTCAAGCTGAAAACCGTGCGGGCCTCGACCTTTACTCGGGCATTGCTGGCGGGCCAACACGCCTCTACCCTGGCCCGTGCGATCGGGGAGGTTGGGCGTATCGCAAAATCGCTCTTCCTGCTGGCCTATTTGGATGATGCAGCCTATCGGCGGCGCGTGCTAACCCAGCTCAATCGTGGCGAGGAACGGCACCGCTTAGCGCGCGAAGTCTTCTACGGACGGCGCGGCGAACTCCGGCAGCGCTATCGGGAGGGGCAAGAAGATCAGCTCAATGCCTTGGGCCTGGTGCTCAATGTATTAGTGCTATGGAACACGTGGTATATGGACCACGCGCGCGGCTATCTGCGCGCAAGCGGCATGACCATCGCCGATGAGGACCTCGCCCGGCTCTGGCCGTTGAACTCCAGCCATTTCAATCTGGTGGGTCGGTACAGCTTTGCCGTCCCAGAGCTGATCACACGTGGTGCCTTTCGCCCACTGACGCAGGACACGTCAGCCAGCGAGGAGGTCCCAACCGACGAGATGCCAGCGTAGCAGAAGGAACCAATCATGAACCGCTGTCGTTCACCACCGACTTGTGATGAATTTCCTTAGCGCTACTTTCTGTTCCGTTACTGTTGAAACCCCATATACGGCGGCATAATCGTCCTCTGTTGTCGGCAAGCATGTGTAGAATGTATCGCTCGGTCCTGTCGCTTTCCGGCCAATTGCGTTTCTGCGGTCCCGTCTTACTGCGCCACTCGTAGCCGCCCCGTCATTAGCTCCTCCAGTAGCGCCCTGAACAGTTCGTCGTACGCCGCTGCCTCGTGCTCCAGCGTGGCGATTTTGTGGTTGCGGGCCCGCGGGACTTCAGCGATAGTACGTTGTTCCGATAGGTCTGGCCAGCGCAACTGATCGTCGGCTGTTCACGCCGACACCTCGGACAGTGGAGTACGCAAGATCCCTCGGGTACTGTAAGGGCCTACGCCTCCGCGATCTTTCGGTGGGCGGGGCGCTTACTGTCCGTAGACCTCGTTGCCCAGCAGGCCGAGCAGCACGCCCTGTGGGCCGTGGTCCTCGAAACGGGCGCGCTGCAACCACTGTGTCGATCGGGCAACGCCGTCCGCGCCTGTCTCGGACACAGCCTCGGCGATTGGGTAGCCAAAGAGCGCCAGGCTCTCGGCCTCGCTGGTGCCTTTGCGGCCATCGAACTCCAGGCCATGGGCGCGCCAGTAGCTCAGAAATGGCTCACAGAGGTTGTGACCAGTCTCGGCGAAGTAGCGGCAGCCGGGCTTTGGTTCCGCGCGCGACTCGTTCTGCCAGACGCGGCCGATCTGGAGCAGACGCTCCTCGCCGAGCAGCCCAAGCTGGACATCGTAGGGCGCCCGATTCTCAGGATGGAACTCCAGGCGGTTGCGCTCGAAGATCTGGGCGTCGTGACCGCTCTCGCTGTATTTCACCGTCTTGGCGAGACCAAACACCGGCAGGCCACCGTTTCGCTGCCAATAGGATATGAATCGTGCATCGGTATCATAGGTGCGCCAATCGACGACCGGGCGGGAGGTG
>WNGA01020963.1_pt1 | contig 12341 bp, 10 predicted proteins | sample 5400061 | NCBI WGS metagenome assembly WNGA01 (sample SAMN13153366, study PRJNA577476) | soil metagenome | isolation source: 100 cm soil or saprolite under grassland replicate 2 | place: USA:California | collected 2016-06-15
AGAGATACGGACCCGTCAGCGCGATGATCCCGCCCGCCGTTACGCAGAAGCTGATCTGGCCCCAGTACAGCGCGTCAGCCATTGAAAACACCGCGACATTCCCTCCTATCCAGCCAGCCGCACGATTTCCTCCGCGCTCCACACGTGATCGCTGATCCCGCTTCCACGGCCGGCGTCACCCGGAGCGTCTGATGAGTGATTGTTCGAGCTTCTTCGAGAACGCGTTGGGCAACCGCGTGCAGCAGCGCATGCTCATCCGCTTGTTTTAGTTCCGCCCTGAATTCGTCAGCGACGGTCCCCGTAAAGGTCCGTCTATTCTAGCGAAAACGTGACCTCGCTCAAACACGAGTTCGAATCCCGTGTCCTCGAGCATCGCGTCCACTGCGCAGCGCGCCCCTCGGCTTGCCGGCAGGGGACCGTGGGAATTTAGGCTGTCCTGGTTGCCGCGGTGGACGGCACACGTCGGCACGTCGATCAACGGGTGTTACGCCTGACTCGACCAGGACTAGACGCCGAGGCGTGGCTGGCAGCGGCCGGCTGGCCTTTTCTGGTGCCGGGCCAGATAGCCGCCGAAGTTTCTGACATCGTTTCTGACAAAACGTCGGTAGAAGGGCACGAAACGCGCTCTCCTGTCCTGACAGGGCGCCGGCTAAACCAAGACAAAGTATAGAGAGGGATACCGATTTCCCAAGCTGGACGTCGCCGGTTCGAATCCGGTCGGCTGCTCCAACAAATCGGGGGCTTACGGGAGTCATCCCGTGAGCCCTTCGATTTTGTGACGCCCGACCGATTGACCGCGGCTCGTTGCCGTGGCCACAATGTCGAACGACGACCCACCATCATGCGCTACCGACGCTCGAGTTACCGCTATACCGCCGTGATCAATACCGGGCAGGCGTGGTTTCTCGGCGACGTCTGGCAGGGCGATCGCCTCCGGCTCCTCGTGCAGGGCCGGTGGGCGCCGGACGTGGACATGTACGAGACGGCGGCCACGGTGGAGATCGTCGTCGATCTCGCCGGCGTCGACGACGACGACTTCGAGATCCAGCTCTTCGACGACGCCCTGATCGTCGACGGCCGCCGCCACGTGTCCGGTTGCGAGGACGCGACGGTCTACCACGCGGCCGGTATTCGCCAGGGCCCCTTCCGTCTGGAGGTGGGCTTGCCGACGGCGGTCGATCCCGACCGCGTCGAGGCCCGCTACGATCGCGGGCTCGTACGCATCACGCTCGCCAAGCGCGCGGACGCCCGCTGATGGCCATCCAGGCCGGTGGGCCCGGCGACCTCGCCATTCCGGATGCGCTGCCCGTGCTGCCGCTGCGCGACACCGTCGTCTTTCCGCTCACCGCCGTGCCGCTCCTGGTCGGCCAGCCGCGCTCGGTACGCCTCGTCGACGACGTGATGCGCGGGAACCGACTGGTGGCGCTGGTGGCGCAACGCGAGCCCACGGCCGAGCCCGTCACTCTCGACGAGCTCCACCGGATCGGCACCGTCGGCATGATCCACCAGTTCGCGCGGGTCCCCGACGGCACCGTGCGGGTGATGGTCCAGGGCCTCGAGCGCATTCGCGTGATCGATCTGATCGGCACCGACCCCTATCTGGTCGCGCGCACGGAGGCGGCGCGCGAGCCCGCGGAATCCGGGACGGAGCTGGAGGCGCTGCGGCGCGCGGTCGTCGACATCTTCCGTCGGCTCGTCGAGGTCTCGTCGGAGCTGCCCGACGAGCTCGCCGTGGCCGCGGAGAACGTCGCCGACGCCCGCCACGTGGCGTACTTCGTCGCCGCGGTGGTCCCCCTGGACCTGACCGCGCGCCAGCAGCTCCTCGAGGCCGAGCCGATCGCGGCCAAGCTCCGCCGGCTGGTCGACCTGCTCCAGCGCGAGCTCGCGGTCCGCGAGCTCGGGCAGAAGATCACCAGCGAGACCCAGGAGCGGCTGTCCAAGAGCCAGCGTGAGTTCTACCTGCGCGAGCAGCTCAAGTCCATCCAGCGCGAGCTCGGAGAGGCGGAGGGCGCGGACACGCAGGTGGCCGAGCTCCGGCGCCGCCTCGAGGAGGCGCACCTGCCCGATGAGGCACGGCGCGAGGCGGAGCGTGAGCTGACCCGGCTCGCGAGCGTGCCGCAGGCCTCGCCCGAGCACGGCATCATCGTGTCCTACCTCGAATGGATGGCGAGCCTGCCCTGGACGGCGCTGGGCGGCGGGGCCATCGACATCCGCCGGGCACGGCAGGTGCTCGACGAGGACCACTTCGACCTCGACAAGATCAAGGACCGGATCGTCGAGTACCTGGCGGTCAAGAAGCTGCGGCAGGACCGCGCCGGCCGCGCCGTGCCCGCGGAGCCCCCGGTGGTCACCGGCGACTCGCCCGCCCGGGAGCCGATCCTCTGCTTCGTGGGGCCTCCCGGCGTCGGCAAGACGAGCCTCGGGCAGAGCATCGCCCGCGCGCTGGGCCGCAAGTTCGTGCGCATGTCGCTCGGGGGCGTGCGCGACGAGGCGGAGATCCGCGGCCACCGGCGGACGTACATCGGCGCGCTGCCCGGACGCATCATCCAGGGGCTCCGGCGGGCCGAGACGCGCGATCCCGTGTTCATGCTCGACGAGATCGACAAGGTCGGCGCGGACTGGCGCGGCGATCCGTCCTCGGCGCTGCTGGAGGTGCTCGATCCCGCGCAGAACCACACCTTCGTCGACAACTACCTCGGCGTCCCGTTCGATCTCTCGCAGGTGCTGTTCATCGCCACCGCCAACACGCTCGACACCATCCCGGGGCCGCTGCGCGACCGGATGGAGATCCTGACGCTGTCCGGCTACACGGACGAGGAGAAGATCGGGATCGCCCGGCAGTACCTGATCTCCAAGCAGCTCGCCGCCCACGGCCTCGCCGCCGACGAGCTGTCCTTCGAGGCCGACGCGATCCGCCAGATCATCCGCAACTACACGCGCGAGGCGGGCGTGCGGAGCCTCGACCGCGAGATCGCCTCGATCGCCCGCAAGGTGGCCCGGCGCCTCGCCGAGGGACAGGCCGGGCCGGTCCACGTCACCGCGCACGACCTCGTCGAGTACCTCGGGCGGCCGCACTTCTTCGACGAGGTGGCCGAGCGCACCAACCGACCGGGCGTCGCGACGGGACTGGCCTGGACGCCCACCGGGGGCGACGTGCTGTTCGTGGAGGTCACGATGATGCCGAGCAGCGAGGAGCGGCTCATCCTGACCGGCATGCTCGGCGACGTCATGCGCGAGAGCGCCCAGGCGGCCGTGTCGTACGTCTGGGCCAACGCGGAGGCGCTCGACATCGATCCCAATCTCTTCGAGGGCAAGACCATCCACGTGCACGTGCCGGCCGGCGCCATCCCCAAGGACGGGCCGTCGGCCGGGGTCACGATCATGACGGCGCTGGCCTCGCTCGCCGCCCGCCGCCCGGTGCGGAGCGACCTGGCGATGACGGGCGAGATCACGCTCCGCGGCAAGGTGCTCCCCGTCGGGGGCATCAAGGAGAAGGTGCTGGCCGCTCACCGCACGGGCATTCGCACCGTCATTCTCCCGCGCCGCAACGAGCGCGATGTCGAGGACGTGCCGGAACAGCTCCGCCGCGAGCTGCGCTTCGTCTTCGTCGACGAGGCCGAAGACGTTCTGCGCCACGCGCTGACGCCGTCGACCGCGGACGTCCGCCCCGCCGCGTGATTCACTGACCGCCTGCCCATGTCCGTCGTCCTGATCACCGGCAGCAGCAGTGGCATCGGCCTCGCGACGGCGCTCCATTTCGCCCGCCTGGGGCACGACGTGCAGGCGGGGGTGCGCAGCCCGGCGACGGCGACCGAGCTGACCCAGGCCATCGAGGCCGAGCGGTTGCCGATCCGGGTGGTGACCCTCGACGTGGACGACGCCGCCTCGGTGACGCGGACGGTGGACGAGGTGCTCGCCCGATCCGGACGCATCGACGTCCTCGTCAACAACGCGGGCATCGGCGGGGGCGGGCCCATCGGCGACGTCCCCGTCGACTGGGCCAGGACGCTCTTCGAGACGAACTACTTCGGCACGATCCGGATGATCCAGGCCGCGCTCCCGGGCATGCGCGAGCGGCGCAGCGGCGCCATCGTCAACGTCAGCTCGATCGCCGGGCGCGTCGCCATCGCCGGCCACGGCCACTACTCGGCGGTCAAGCACGCGCTGGAGGCGGCGAGCGAGGCGCTCGCGCAGGAGGTCGTGGCCTTCGGCATCCGCGTGGCCATCGTCGAGCCCGGCGTGGTGATCACCCCGATCTTCACCAAGGCCAGGCGGTTCGCCGACCCCGCGTCACCCTACGCCGTGCACGTGCGCCGGCTGCTGCTCTTCTACCAGATGCAGATGAAGACGCCGAGCCAGCCGGCCGACGTCGCCCGCGTGATCCACGAGGCGGCGACCACGGAGGCGCCGAAGCTCCGCTATCTGGTGGGCGAGGACGCCCGCCGTCTCGATGCCGGCCGCCGCCGGCTTACCGACGAGGAATTCGTGGCGACCGGAGACGAGATGACGGACGAGCAGTATCTGGAGCTGATGCGCCGGCGCTACGGGTTCGAGTGGTGAGACGGCGGCGGGGGACGAGCCCCCGCCCTACGTCGATTTGGACTTGGGGCCGAAGGGCTCCGGCAGGAAGCCGCCGTCGCGCGCGTCGAGGAACGCGCGGAGCCCGCCCGTCTGCATCGCCTCCAGGAGCGTTCCGCGCTCCTCGTTGAAGGACGCGTGGGCGAGGGCCGAGAGGGGGATGTTGGTCAACATGCCCGCGCCCACGCCCATGGCCAGCATGCCGTAGCAGGTGATCGCCTTGTTCAGGCGCACCGCGGGCTCCGGCACCCGTGCGATCCGCTCGGCCAGCGCGCGGGCCTTCGCCATGAGCTCCGCCGCGGGCACCACCTCGTTGACGATGCCGAGGCGGAGGGCCTCGGCGGCGTCGAAGTGGTCGCCGGTCAGGCTGTACCGGTGGGCCGCCTTCCAGCCGGCGAGCGCGGCGAAGAGGAACGTCGTGTTGGAGATGTGGCGGACCTCGGGCTGGGCGAAGACGCTGTCGTCGGCGGCGATCGTGATGTCGCAGGCCAGTGAGTACCAGAACCCGCCGCCCATCACCCAGCCGTGGACGGCGGCGATCACGGGCGTGCCGAGCTGCCACAGGTGCAGGAGGTGGCGCGTCGACTGGCTGTCCGTCGTCCACCAGCGCTTGAGGAAGTCCGCGACCTCGACGCCGGCGGGGTCGAGGGACGACCGGCCGTCCGGACGCCGGGCGATGTCGTAGCCCGCGGAGAAGGCGCGTCCGGCGCCCGTCAGGATGATGGCGCGGACGTCGGGGTCCGCGTCGGCGATGTCGAGGGCCGTGTGAAGCTCGGCCGTCATCTGCGGATTGATCGCGTTGAGCGCCTGTGGCCGGTTGAGCATGATCGTCGCCACCGGGCCGGTCTTGTCGTACAGGATCGCCTCGTAAGCCATCGCCGAGCCTCCTCGCTCATCTCACCGCTACGTCGACCATTTCACGCGAGCTGGATCAGCCAGTCCACCGCCACGACGCCGCGGCCCTCGTCCAGCACGAGAAGGGGATTGAGGTCGAGCGCGACCAGGCGCTCGCCATGCGCTTCGGCGAGCGCGGCCAGCCCGACAATCGCGTCGCTCAGGGCCCGGACGTCGGCGGGCCGGCGGCCACGGGCGCCGCGCAGCAGCGCCGACCCACGCAGCTCGTCGATCATGGCGAGAGCGTCGTCCCGGGTCAGCGGGGGCACGCGGATCGCGACGTCGCGCAGGATCTCGGTGAAGATGCCGCCGAAGCCGCACACGATCGCGGGGCCGAAGAGCGGATCGCGCTGGACGCCGAGGATCATCTCGGTGCCGCCGGCGATCATGCGCTGCACGAGCACGCCGTCGAGGCGCGCCTGCGGCGCCCTGGCGCGGACGCTCCCGACGACGTCGCGAAACCCCTCCCGGACCGACGTCGCATCGCCGCACCCCACGCGGACGCCGCCGACGTCGGTCTTGTGCGCGACGTCGGGAGAGTCGATCTTCAGGACCACGGGGTACCCGATGCGCTCGGCGACCCGCACGGCGGTGTCGGCATCCGGCGCGGCCAGGGTCTCCGCGAACGGGATCCCGAACTCTCCGAGCAGGCGCATGGCCTCGGCGTTCGACAGCATCCCGCCCAGGCTCCGCGTCCACGCGGGCGCCGGCCGCGGCGGCGACGGGGAAGGGCGCGACGCCCGCTCGACGATCCGGCCGTACTCGTGCGCGTGACGGAGCGCCTGCATCGCGGTCTCCGTGGCTTCGAGGAAGGGCACGCCGGCCTCCGCCAGCGGCACGACGACGTCCTGGTCGAGATCGCCGGCGGCATGGGAGCCGAAGCAGAACACCAGCCGGTCGGTGCCCGCGCGCACCGCGGCCGCCAGGTCGCGGGCGAACTGCCGCGACGGCGCCCCGCCCCCGGAGCCGGGGACGCTGGCGCGCATGTTGACGGCCACGACGTCGACGCCGTCGTCATGCAGCAGCACGTCGACGAGCCGCGGAAACATGTCGGCGTTTTCATACATGGCGCCGGTGCCGTCGAGGGGGTTCCGGGGATTGCCGAAGTCGGGCATCACGGTACGCAGCGCCTCGATCGAGCCGGGCGACAACGGCGGAAGCTCGACGCCCTCGCGATCGGCGACGTCGGCCACGTGGCCACACTCGCCGCCGAGACCGCTGAGCACGGCGGTGCGCCAGCGGCCGCGGCGGGCGCCGGCCGCGGGCAGGAGCGCCAGCGTGTCCAGCATCTCGTTGAGGCTCGTCACCTGGAGAATCCCGCTCTGCCGTAGCGTCGCCTCGATGATCTCCGGGGTGCCGGCCAGCGAGCCCGTGTGCGCCAGCATCGCCTGACGCGCGTTCTCCGATCGCCCGACCTTCAGCACGACGATCGGCTTGCCGCGCTCCCGCGCGCGCGCCGCCACGCGCCGCAGCGTGTCGGGCCGCCGGAACCCTTCCACGAAGACCCCGATGACCGTCGTGTCCTCGTCGTCCACGAGAAACTCGACGTAGTCCTCGACGGTCACGCCGGCCTGGTTGCCGCAGGAGACGATGTAGCTCACGCCGACGCGTCGCTGCCGCATGAGGTGCTCGGCGATCGCGTGGCTGAAACCGCCGCTCTGGGAGACGACGGCGACGGGGCCCGCCAGCGGATCGCGCATGTCCGCGCTGAACGCCGACGCGCCGAGGCGGATGTTGAACACGCCGTAGCAGTTCGGCCCGCACACGAGCAGGCCGCGCTCGGCGGCGAGCCGTTCGAGGGCGGCCTGACGCGCCTGGCCCGCGGGGCCCGACTCGGCGAACCCGCTCGACAGCACCACGGCGCCGCGGACGCCGCGCTCGACGGCCGCGGTCAGGATGGCCGGCACGTCCGCGGCGGGGATCGCCACCACCACGGTGTCGGGCGTCTCGGGCGTCGACGCGAGGTCGGGATAGCAGGGCAGGCCGTGGATCTCGGCGTGGCGCGGGTTGATCGGGAAGACGCGCCCGTTGTAGCCGAAGCGCTGCAGGTTCGTGATCACCCGGGTCGCGCGGTTCATCCGCGGCGACGCGCCGACGACGGCGATGCTCTTCGGCTTCATGAGGGGCGTGAGATCCATGGTGTGTCCTGGACGCCGCCCGAATATGTCGGAAGGCGTTTCGGCTGTCAACGCGGGTGTCGCAGGTCAATGAAAATGTCCCCCCTAACAGCGACGTGAAAATGTCCTCCGACGAGGAGCTCGTCATCGACCGCGCCGAGGGCATCTGGGTGTGGACGCAGCGGGGACAGAAGCTCATGGACGCCTTCGCGGGGCTCGCCGTGGTGAACGTCGGCCACGGCCGTCGCGAGATCGCCGAGGCCATCGCCGAGCAGACGGTCCGCCTCGCCTACTATCCGACCACGCGCCAGTTCTCCAATCGTCCCGCCGCCGAGCTGGCGGCGAAGCTCGCCGCGCTGACCCCGGGCGATCTCTCCTACGCGATGTTCGCGGTGAGCGGCTCGGAGGCCAACGAGCGCTCGATGCAGATCGCCCGGCAGTACTGGCTGGCCCGCGGCCGGGCCGCCAAGTACAAGATCGTCTCGCTCGAGGGCGGCTATCACGGCGCGACCGCGGGGACGCTCGCGGTGTGCGGCCTGCCCAAGCTCGCGCAGCCCTACGCGCCCCTCTACGTTCCGGGATTCGCCAAGGTGTCGCCGCCGCACCCGTTCCGCGACCGCGGCGCCGGCACCGACGAAGAGCTCGTGAAGCGACGCGCCGCCGGGCTGCGCGAGGCCATCCTGCGCGAGGGGCCGGAGACGGTCTCCGCCGTCATCCTCGAGCCGATCCTGTCCTCCGGCGGCTTCATCATGCCGCCGATCGGCTGGCTCCGCGCCGTGCGCGCGATCTGCGACGAGCTCGAGGTCCTCATGATCGCCGACGAGGTCATCACCGGCTTTGGGCGGACGGGCCGCTGGTTCGCGTGCGAGCACGACGACGTCGTGCCGGATCTGATGTCGGTCGCCAAGGGCATCACGTCCGGCTACGTGCCGCTCTCCGCGAGCATCGCGCGCCCGCACCTGGCCGAGGCCTTCCCCGACGACCGCACGGAGGAGAACGTCCATCCCAACACGTATGCGGCCCATCCCGTCGCATGTGCGGCGGCGCTCGCCAACCTCAAGATCATGGAGCAGGACCGGCTGGTCGAGAACGCCGAGACGATGGGCCGGCGGCTCCTCGATGGGCTCGGCCGCGCGGTGGGCAAAAGCCCGATCGTCGGCGAGGTGCGCGGCCGCGGCCTCCTGGTCTGCGTGGACTTCGTCGAGCCCGACGGATCGGGCCGCGCGCTCGACGCCGCGCACGTCGCCGAGCTGGATCGGCTGGCCTGGGAGCGGGGCGCCATCGTCTACGCGCGCGGGACCGTGCTGCGGCTGGCCCCGCCGCTCTGCATCACGGCGGCCGAGGTCGATCAGCTCGTCGCGGTCGTCGCGGACAGCGTGGCCGATCTGGAGAAGAAGCTCACGTAGGCTAGGTGTCCAGCAGCGAGTCGACGAACATCTCCTCGACGGTCAGGCGGCGGGGCGCCAGCCCCTGGCGGTGACTGTAGCCGACGAGCGTCTCGAGATTCTTCCGGTTGCGGGCGATGCCGTACGGAAACGGGTCGTCGCCCATGACGGCCTGCGTCTCTTCGGCCTCGGCCATCTGCCACGGCAGCGAGGTCAAGAGCGCGGCGGTGAACCGGAGTCGCTCGTAGGCGTGCTGCTTGGCCTCCAGGAAGGCGGTGTAGAGGCTGCGCGGCAGCCACGGATACCGGGCCACCAGCTCTTGCTTGAGGACGACGGTGTGCATGATCGGGAAGATGCCGGTGCGCTCGTACCACTCGCGCTCGACGCGACGGTAGTCGGGGAAGAGGCGGCTCACCCCGTGGCCGTGGGACGCGGGGCGGCGCGCGCCCATGAACGCGTCGAGCTCACCGGCGGCGAGCATGTCGCCGAGGGTCCGGTCGCCCGGCACCTGGTGCAGATCGATCTCGGGCGGCAGCGTGTAGTCCACTTCCTTGACCTTCGCCCCCTCGCCGCCCTCGAACCACCGCATGTCCTTGGGGGCGACGCCGTAGTCGTCCTCGAGGATCCCGCGGATCCAGACCGCGGCCGTCATGTGGTACTTCGGCACGCCCATGCGCTTGCCGCGGAGATCCCGGGGCTCGCGGATACCCGCGCCGTCGCGGACAGGGAAACACCGGAATCGCGACGAGCGGCTCGCCGCGTCCACGCCGGATCGTGTACGTCGACAGCGACAGCTCCGACACGTCGAACTCGCGAAAGCGCCCCATCCGGTAGAAGATCTCCTCGGGCGTCAGCGTCAGCACGTTGAGGTCGACGCCCTGGGGCGCGACCACGCCGGTCTTGAGCGCCTGCGTGCGATCGTAATCACACACGGCGAGGGTGAGGTTGAGCTTGCTCATGCCGGCCGTCTCCTTTACGCTTCGGGCCGCCTACGGTAGCACAAGGAGCACACGGACATGAGACGGCTCATCGCAGTCGGCGTGGCTCTCGGGCTCGTGGCGTCGGTCATCTCCGCGGAGACGCAGGAGGCCTTCTACCGGGGCAAGACCGTGCGCATCGTCGTGGGCTTCACGGCGGGCGGCGGGTTCGACGTCTACTCGCGCACCATCGCGCGGCACATGACGCGCCACATCCCGGGCCATCCGACGATCATCGTGGAGAACATGCCCGGCGCGGGCAGCCTGATCTCGGCCAACTACCTCTACAAGATCGCCAAGCCGGATGGCCTCACCATCGGCCACTTCATCGGCGGTCTCTTGCTGAGCCAGGTGCTGGGGCAGAAGGGCATCGAGTTCGACGCCCGGAAGTTCGAGTACCTCGGCGCTCCCGTCAACGAGCATCCGGTGTGCGCGCTGACGAAGGCCAGCGGCGTGACGAGTCTCGAGCGATGGATGGCCGCCTCCCCGCCGGTGAAAATGGGCGGGGTCGCCCCGGGCTCGTCCAACCCCGACAACATCACGCGGGTCATCAAGGTGGCGCTCGGCCTGCCCATCCAGCTGGTGACGGGCTACAAGGGGACCGCGGAGATCCGCCTGGCGGCGGAGGGCGGGGAACTGGCCGGGTCGTGCTGGGGCTGGGGCTCGGTCCGCGCGACGTGGCGCAAGGGACTCGACGCCGGCGAGGTGCAGGTCGTGCTCCAGATCACGCCGAAGCCGCATCCGGATCTGCCCAACGTCCCGCTCGCCATCAACTTCGTCAAGACCGACGAGGCGCGACGCCTCCTCGAGGTCGCCGTCCACAACGACAGCACGCTCGTCCGCGCGTTCACGCTGCCGCCCGGCACGCCGAAGGATCGCGTCCAGGTCTTGCGCAAGGCGTTTCAGGACACGCTGCGCGATCCCGCCTTCCTCGCCGAGGCCGAGCGGATCAAGCTGGAGATCGCGCCCATTACCGGCGAGGAGATCGAGCGCACGGTCGGCAATCTCTTCAAGCTCGAGCCCGCGATGATCGCGCGGCTGAGGACCGTCCTGCTCGACTGACGCCCGCGGATGGACAAGAAATTCACAGCGAATCAGCTCCGTGAGCCAGCTTCCGCCTCGGCGCCGAGCTCCCAGACGCTTCTGGCCACAGCGCCTTAGAGAGATGCAGAGGTCCCGTCGGAAAGAAGGAGCGACGGGGATGAGGGGCTTGAGCGAAATCACTTCGTGGTCAATATCTGAAGGAGACACGCGTCTGGTGGTCATACCCATTCCGGACGTTCGCTTCCGTGAGATCGCGGAACAGCTTCGTCAGGGAACACCCCGATCGGAGACGGTCAGGACGGTTCGACTTTGAACGCCGTAACGCGTGCGTCGTGGACGGATTGCTCCCCAGGAGTGCCGGAACGAATGGATAGGTCGAGCTCAGCTGGCGATGCTCTGCGGTCTACGCCCAACGGCAGAAGTCTCCTGCGGAGTAGTTTGCACTCAGCGCTCTGTCGTGGTGTCTTTCTCTTCCAGGAGGCGAATCAGCGCTACGAACCCGGCCTGAGCGTCTTCGAGATGACGCGCGATATGCTGAAGCCTGCCGCCCGCCCCCGCAAGATCGTCGACCCGCTCCAGAAGTCGCGAGTAGTCCCGGGCTCGCGCAGCCTCGGCCAAAGACGGAATGAGTTGACCATAGATGCTGGAGAAGTCTCTAAAACAGTCAGGAATGCAGGCATAGAGAGCGCTCAACTCACCCAGTCCCAGTCGTTGGCTTAAGTCGTCATGCACGAGTGCAAGGATCTGCAACCACTCCGCGATCACCGCATCGTGTTTTGAGGATTCTTCCATGTCTTCCTCGTCCTCGAATGTTCCTGCTCTTCACCGGGCGCTCTTGCTATGCCGGTGCCGTCACCCTCGCGGCCGGTGAAGTCATAGGGATTCGAATTAGGAGCGCCGATTAGGCTCGTTGCGCCGAGCGGCGCGTAGTTGTAGGCGGTCGGGAGCCCGCCGGAGTTGTCAGGGAGTGTGACGGTCGAGCCGAGGGCGTCGGTGAGGTAAAATGCCGTACTGGTCGCATCGCCTCGGCTGAAATATTCGTCCACTCCCAATCCGGCCAAGAGATTCATGATCGTCGATGCCGATTGCTCTGGCACGGGGTTCAGCGCGTCATACACGAAGTCCGTTGTCACGCCGTGGATAACTCTTCGGCCCCGACGACCAACTGCGTCGAGCCCACCTCACCGGCCCCTGAGACAGCGGCCGCCGGTGAAGTCGTAGGGATTCGAAGTTGAGGCCGGTTGCCCGGGTCCCATGTGTAGGTGGTCGTCGATCCATCGGCATGGGTAATAAGCGTGACTCGATTGAGCACGTCGTACGTCAGGGTTGTCGCCTGCCCCTTCCGG
>WNGA01010399.1_pt1 | contig 12340 bp, 14 predicted proteins | sample 5400061 | NCBI WGS metagenome assembly WNGA01 (sample SAMN13153366, study PRJNA577476) | soil metagenome | isolation source: 100 cm soil or saprolite under grassland replicate 2 | place: USA:California | collected 2016-06-15
GATGCATGCTGTCTTAAACATGGAGGCTTCGCAAATAGCGGGCTATTTAGATGGAAACGCCCTTCGGAGACGGCGCGGTCGCGGGCCGGATCCCGACCGTCGGCCAGTGGCAGATCGTGGCGATGAGCTCGTCGACACCCGCGAGCTTCACGAACCTCCCACGGAAGAATTGCTGGAGGGGAAGATCAGGTACGGCACGCACGGCTAGCGCGCGCTGTCAGGACGGACGCTGGTTGGATCGGTCCAGCTCGGGGGGTCGTAGACCTCGCCGCGGACGCCGCCGAGGCAGAGCAGTAGCGCCGGCTCGTCGTCGGTGACGATCTTCCGCCGAACGGTCGGGCCGACGCGGGCGAAGACGCCGGGCCGTAGCGGATGCTCCTCGCCGCCGACGAGCAGCGCCGACCCTTTGAGGAGGGTGTAGACCTCCTCTTGGCCTGAGTCCTGCTCGTCGTGCTCAGCGTAGGCCTCGTATTGCGCCGGCAGCCGCAGCACCGCGTTCTCGAGCTCCAACGCAGCGACCGCCGAACCACCAGCAAGGAGACGAATCAGCCTTCGCACGGCGAAGTGGACGAGGAAGAACAACAGGAGCCGATCGTACGGTCAGACCGCCTCAGCGCGAGTGCGAATCAGAGTTTCCACGCCCTACACGCACCCAGTAGGTGATCTCACGTCAGCTGATGGGCATTAGCCCAGTGTGTTAGCCGGCGTCGATTCGCCATTCGCCGCCGACTTTGGCGAGCACGAGGCGAGCGCGCTCCCGCGCGTCGAATGAACGGACGGACTACAGCTCGCCGGGAGGGGGCAAAGCGGTAGAACACCTGGCCGATCTGCGCGAACACGACGGGGACGAAGTCTTCGAGCGCACGCGCGTTCTCGATTCCGCCCGCGCTCACCGGCTCATAGCCGGCATCGCGGATCAGCTGCTCCGTCACCTCGCGCGCCTCATCCTCGGCCGCGTAGAGGCAGCTCGGCCGCACGCGCTGCTCGCGATCCGATCGTAGAGAACGCCGAAGTTGGCATTGAACGCCTTCGCGACCGGACCGTTCGTGTGCGCCTTCACCTCGTGCGCCAACGAGTCGTACTGCTCGTCGCGCCCCGCGAACGCATTGGTCGCGTCGATCGCGACGTTGCCTTCCAGCCCGGTCACCTTGCCGAGCGCCTCGGAGACACGGCGACGACGAGCTGTGCGAGCTGAACGCGGCGGCGCACGCGGATATCCGCTTGACGCTGACTCATTCGGCACCGGCGGCTTGGCGGGGATATCGCCGGAGGATCGACCGCGAGCTCGTCGCGGAGGTCGCCTGGCCACCGGCAGACAATTCCTCGTCTACGTCTGCGGACCCACCGGCTTCGTCGAAACGGCCGCAGAAGTCTTGGTCGAGCTCGGTCACGATCCCTCCCGCATCAGAACAGAGCGCTTCGGGCCAACCGGGTGAGGAGCGCGCCAATCGAAGCCGATAGCAATCGAGCGATCGCGACCCTCGACGGCAACGCGATCGCGGGGACGCTCTTGGACGTCTTCGGCATCGAGATGACAGATGCGAAATGCAAGTGCGCGGGCTGCGACGCCCAGTTCCACATCGCCGAGACGGAGGTCTATCTGCGCGCGCCCGGGACAGTGGTCCGATGCCATCGCTGCCGCGCCACTGTGATGGTGTTTGTCACGGTTCGCGACGTTACCTGTGTCGATCTCGGCGGATTGGCTGCCCTCGAGAGGGCGGCGGAACGACGCTGAGGACTCCATGCCGCAACGGCTCGGGATGCGAAGGGCGGGAGCGCTACGTGCAGTAGCACCTTGCCAAGCCGCGCCTCTCGAACCGACAGTGGCACAGGGTCGCGCGCTTAGAAGCGTCGACCGTCTGCGTGGCCAAGGCGTCGGCGCGAGGCAACTAGAACTGTCAGCTGTGCCGCGTTCGACCTCGCGTCGTGCCGTGACGTGACTAGCGACGCAGGCTCGCGTCTTGGCGGATGCGAGACCGCACCCGCCGCGCGATCCTCGCCGCAATGTCGCTTCTTCGAAGGGAGATTCCATGGTCACCGAGAAATCGGCGCGCCCTCGTCGGCGTACTTTCCTGATCACCTCCGCCCTCGCGCTTCTCGCGCTGTTCGCACTCGCTGGTGGACCCGCGGGGGCTAAGTCGCAGGCTGACCAGGGCCCGCGGCCGACGATCGTGCTCGTGCACGGTGACTGGGCCGACGGATCGTCGACTTGGTCAAGCGTGATCGAGCGCCTCCAGGACAAGGGCTTCACAGTGGTCGCGCCGCCCAACCTCCTGCGCGGACCGGCCGCCGACGCGCCCTACCTCGCCAGCTATTTGCATTCGATCTCGGGTCCGATCGTGCTCGTCGCCCACTCGTACGGCGGATTCGTCACCACGAACGCCGCCACGGGCAACCCGAACGTCAAGGCACTCGTCTACATCGACAGCTTCATGCCCGACGAAGGCGAGGTCGGCGGGGCTCTCCTAGCAGGCTCGGGTACCTGCATCGACGACAGCGCTCTCAATCCCGTGCCCTACGACGGAGGAGTGGATCTGTACCTGCGCTGGGAAGCGAACCCACCCTATCCAGGCTTCATCGACTGCTTCGCCAACGGAGTCGGGTTGGAAGAGGCGAGGGTTCTTGCCGCCGGCCAGCGGCCCGCGGCTCTCGCCCAGTTCTCCGAGCCCACGGGGCCTCCGGCCTGGAAGACGATCCCGTCCTGGTCACTCATCGGGACGTTGGACCACGTGGTCCCGCCTGCGCTGCAGGAGAAGATGTCCAGCCGAGCCGGCGCTCACATCACCAGAGTCAGGGCGGGCCACCTAACGCCAATCACGCGTCCCGCTGACGTCACCAAGGTCATCCTCTCCGCGGTCGACGCGACGACGTGATTCGACTTATCGAGGTCGCCACCATCGGGCGGGTACCCGGTGGTGGCGGCCGAGATCAAACTGCTACGCAGAGCTGAGGCGGCTGGTAGCAAGGCGGCCCAGCTGGTTGCGCGAGGTGCTGGCGAGCGGTCATCTACGAGCAGCGACATGTAGTCGATCATGCACAGCGACCGGGGAAAAGGCGCAAGGGGAAAGGCAACAAGCTGCCGGACCGACGACGGGGACGCCCACCCGGACGGCGGGCCGAGAACGATCGCTCGCAGCGCGCGATGATCCCCTCGTGACGTCTGAGGCCGAAATCGACGCCGTCGTCTTCGAGGCCCGCGCGGCGCTCGAGCGTTCCGGTCCGCTCGCCGGTGCCGAGGCGCGTGTGCCGAATCGGCCGGGGCTCTACGCGATCTACGGCGAGGCGAAGACGTGGACGGAGCTCGATCTCGGTGAGCTGCCGGACCGCCGGCCGCTCTACATCGGCAAGGCGGAGGAGAATCTGGCCACGCGCGACTTGAAGACGCACTTCGGCGACGGGGGCACCGGCCAGTCGACCGTGCGCCGCTCCTTCGCCGCGCTGCTCCATGACACGCTCGGTTTCCGAGGGATCCCGCGCAACCCGACAAAGCCGGCTCACTTCTCCAACTACGGGCTCTCGCCCGGGGACGACGCGGCGCTCACAGCGTGGATGCGCGAGCGCCTGCATCTCGCGGTCTGGGAGAAGCCGCTCGGTTGCGGGCACCCGCTGACGAACATCGAGGTCGCGCTCATCCTCGAGTGGCTTCCGCCGCTCAACCTCGACTGCGTCATCACGCCCTGGACGCGCCAGGTCAAAGCGGCGCGGGCGGTCATGGCCGAGGAGGCGAGGGCGTGGTCGTCGCGCCGAGCGGCGGGCCCGTAGAGCGCTCGATGGCGGCGGTGACGAGGTGGTGGGCGGAGCACGGCTGGGCGACGCACGGCTCGCGGCTGCAGACCCAGCTCTACGTCAACCGCCGCCCGGCCGTGCTCAGCGCGAAGGTGCTGGAGGCGCTGCCGGCGCTCAACGCGCGAAACCCACAGCTCGAGTGGGTGGCCCCGCTTGAGACCCCGAAGGTGGGCGAGAAGGCGTTCGCCGAGCCCCGCGACGGTGCGATGCTGACGGCGCTCGGGCTTGAGCACCTCGCGTCGGCGCTCGCGAGGTTCTGGCCCGTGCGCGGGCCGGTCTGGGATGCGCTCGCGATTATCCGCTTCGGCGACGAAGCCAGCGGCGCGCTCTTGGCCGAGGGCAAGAACTACCGGCGCGAGATGTACAGCGGCGGCACGGGTGCCGGGAAGAGCGGCAGCCCCGCCGCCGCCGCGAGCCGGCGGCAGATCGAGCTCGCGATCGCCTGGACGCAGGGACAACTCGGCGTGCCGCTCGACGTCGGTCGCTGGCTCGACCCGCTCGACCCCGCGCGGCCCTCTCTCTACCAGACGGCCAACCGGCTCGCGCACATCGCTTGGCTACGGAGCCGTGGCGTCGACGCCTGGCTCTGCCACCTGTTCTTCCTCGACGACCCGCTCCATCAGCCGACCGGCCGCGCCGCCTGGGAGGAGGGGGTCGGGCAGGCGAAGCGTGAGCTCGGCATCGCCGGGCTCGAGCTTCCCTTCGCCGGCCACGCCTACCTCGAGGCGCTCGACGCCGGCGAAGTGCTCGGCGAGTCTCCGCGCGACAGGTGACGGAGCTGTGCGCTGTCTTGCGACGCAGCGCGCGTGCAGCTCGCTGGTTTCATTGCTGTTCCGTCGTCGCGGGCGCGGCCTCCGCCTGCTGAGCTGTCGGTTCAAGCGTTACGCCCTCCAGGATGTGCAGCTCGTACCACGGTGACTGTAAACGCGCCGCGGCCTCGTTTCTGGTCGCCTCGCGAAACTCTCGTGAACTCGCCAGCACGACGTGGCGCGCGTTCAGCTCATCGGCCAGGCGATGGATGAGATCGAGCCGCTCCTGCTCGCTGGCACCACCTTCGGCAAGTCGGTCGCGGATTGTCGCCTCGCCCACCCATAGCTCGCTTGCTCTCCTCGCGATGATGTCGAACTCAAGCGCACCGTCGTCGTGCCGAAACTCAAGTTCGAACGCAAACTCCGCCACTGCCGGATCGTCGGGATCGACCATTAGATCGATTGCGGCGAACAGCGGCAGATGCCCCCGGTGTTCGATGAAACGACGCAGGACCTCATCGAGGCCGTAGTGCCAAGTCGGCTCCACTTCGTTAAGCCAGCTCGAACGAGTCGCCCGCTGCTCGAGGCGGCAGCTCTTGCAGCGAAACGTCGGGTCGGATTCGGCCAACGTGTAGAAGCCGCCGGCGCGACAGCGTCGGCACTTAAGGACCAGCCCCCGCGTTACGGCCCCTACCTCCTCGAGGCGCCCAAGCACGCGCTCGGCTTCGGCGGCTCCTGCCACTTCGCCGAAGTCCTCGAAGGTCAAGTAGCGCCGCCGGTCAGCGAGCAGCCGGCCGCGGGCGCCCTCGTCCTCCCGGACGAGGAAGGCGTCGATGACACGCCGCACGGGCTCGTCGCGGAGCGCAGCCGCAAGATCGAGCTCGCTCCCGAACAGCCGCGCGGACTCGGAGGCGTAGACACCTTTGTCGGACTTCGTCACGCGCCAGCCGCCTCGGGCGGCGATCCGCCCCACCTGCTCCTCCAGCGTCAGCGGCGCGAGCTGCGGACGAAGCGCAGCGCTCTTCGCGCTCATGCCGGCCAGCGTGATCGCCTGCGGAGACAGGTAACTCGGAGCATCACGACCGACGCGTAATCGCTCGTGGTCGAGACCACGTCCAACCAGCACGGCGGGCGCAAGATCAACGTCGCGCAAAGCGCCCCAGCCGGCGACGGCAACATCGGTGAACCAGCGAAGCGTGTGAACCTCGTCGGTCGCAACAAGCTCAGGCGTTGGCGTTGGCAGTGCGGGTGTCCGTCCCTCGTGGATGTACAGCGGTTGCGGGCGGTCGAAGTTGTTGCGCTCGTAGAGGCGATTGATCGGACCAGGAATGACGTTGGCCCAAACGGTGCTCTGGAGGTCGACACGCGGGGGCCGACCGCCCGACATCCGCTGCTGCCACTCGGCTAATCGCTCGCGCGCGTTGTCGGCGAGCTCCGCCGACGACGCCGACACGACGACCGCCCCGTAGGCGAGCGCCTGATGCATCTCGACCGCGGCGATCAGGTTGCGACAGAACGCCTCGTCGTTGAGCGACGATTCGGTAACCCAGTACGCGAGCGAGCGCCATCGCCGCAGCGCATAGAAGAGCGCGAAGTCCCACGGGTCGTCCCCGACGACGATCGGCACGGGCAGAGGAGTGAAGCGACCGCTGCGGTACCAGCCGAGCTCCCGCTCACTGACCGCGAGGGGGTAGACCTTGTCGCTCGGCTGCCGACGGAAGATCATCGTCCTGGCGGGGCCAGCGCCAGCGAGTTCTTCGATCTCGATCTCGACCCGACGCGCGGCGAGCGCTTCGCGCATCGCCGGCGGGAGTCGACCTACCTCGACTGTGAGAAGCAGCCGCTCGAGGTCGCCGAGGTTGGCGCGACTGACATCTGTGACCCTCGGCGGCAGATCGCGAAAGAGTGTTACGTCGGTGAAGGGCTCAAGCGGCTCCGTCGCCCCATTCGTCCAGATCCAGTCTTCCCAGCCGGGGAACTGCAGCGGCGCGACGCGGCGCGTGACGTCGTTTCTGAACTCCTCCGGGATCGCGTACTCGACGAGCTGCAGTCGCCCGTAGGGTTCGTAAATTCAGGCGGCCTCGTATTCGTGGATGAGTCCGCCGAGGAGATCCCGACGCGCTAGTCGACGATGGGGCTCGTCCAGTGGCGTCGGGTCGCGGCCATTGGGCGGAAAGAGGTCGAGCGCACGGTGCGGCCTGTGTTCGTTGTAGTGGCGGCGGTAGACGCAGAGGACGTGCTCGAGGTGGCGGCGTCCGAGGATGAGGATGCGGTCGAGGCAGTCGGCGCGGAGCGTTCGTACCCAGCGTTCTGCGTGGGCATTCGCGTTCGGCGCCTCGATCGGTGTGCGGATCACCTTGATGCCCTCGGTGCGGAAGATCTCGTCGAAGGCGTGGCTGAATTTCGTGTCGCGGTCGTGGATGAGGAACCTGAAGGGGTGCTCATCGCCAAGGTGGATGACGAGGTTGCGCGCCTGCTGTGTCACCCAGCGCCCGTCGGGATTCGAGGTGGAGGCGACGTACTCGATCCGTCGCGTCGCGAGCGAGATGAAGAACAAGACGTAGATCCGCTGGAGAAACGCGGTCTCGACGGTGAGGAAGTCGCAGGCAAGCATGCTCGCCGCCTGCGTTCGCAGGAACACGCGCCATGATGATTGGCTCCGCTGCGGCGCCGGCTGAAGACTTTCTTCAAGCAGCACCTTCCGCACCGATGTTGCGGAGACGGTGATGTCCAAGCCCTTGAGTTCACCACCGATCCGTTGGTATCCCCAGTGCGGGTTCTCGCGTGCGAGGCGCAGGATCAGAGTGCGCAGCGACAACTCGAGCGGCGGCCGGCCGGGAGCCCGGTGCGCATAGGTCCAGCGGCGCGCGACCAGCTGACGGTGCCAACGCAGCAGCGTCTCGGGCTTGACCGAGAAGCCCGCCCAGCCGACCAACGGCAGTGAGCGACTCAGCGCTGCCAGCAGCGTCCGATCTGCGCGCGTCAGCTTCGGCTGCCGAGCTTGCCGCCGGAGTATCGCGAGTTCATGACGCAGCACCAAGATCTCGAGCTCCTTCGAACGACGCGGCCGCGCGAGCAGCCAGACGAGCGCGAACACATTCCGGACGACGAGATACGCCAACGACCAGAGCAAGCAGCCCTCCTCGAGCACGACAGCAAGAGCGCTGAACCTAGCCAGGTGGCGTGGGCGACGAGCCGGACGAGTTTGCGAACCCTACGGGTTCCTCGTCCACGGGTGGCGATGCCACTCTATGGACGGCTTATCTGAACGGCGGCATCGTTCCGCGCGGCGAGACGTTTGCGTCCGTCGTGCGGGAGATCGCGGCGCGCGCGGGGGTTGACACGGCGCCGATCGACCGATCACAGCCTCGCGACCGCGCAAACGAGCTCTTGATGGATTTCTTCGCGCTCTGCAGCAGCGAGCTGCGTGGAAAGGCCGGCACGCAAGCGCGCACGTACCTGGAAGGCCGCGGCTTCCCGCCTAACGCGATCGATCATGTCGATCTCGGAGTCGTCCCCAGCGAGCTCTTCACCAAGAACGCGCTCGAAGCCGCTGGGTACTCGGAGCTCGAAATAGCGCGCTCCGGTGTCCTCGCAGACGGTCGGTGGCCGGGACGACTCTGCGGGGCGTGGCACGACGAGCGCGGAACAGTGCGAACGCTGTGGGCGCGTTCACTCCGGGACTCTGACTCGTCCGCGCGCTACCTCTACCTCCGTGGCGCGAGCCGCTCGGGGCTGCCGCCGTACGGCTTATCGGAGATTCTTGGCATGCCGCCGTCAGATCGGCGGGAGGTCGTGCTAGTCGAGGGCCTCATCGACGTTTATCACCTTCGCGCGAAGGGCTTCCGAAATGTTGCCGGGATTGGTGGTTCACGCGTTCAGCCCGGCGCGGTCGCAGGACTCCAACGGCTCGGCTTCGAGTCAGTTGTACTGGCCCTCGACAACGACATGCCGGGGCGCAAGGGCATCGTGGGGGCTATCGACCTCATAACCCGGTCCGAGGATGCGCCTGCTCTCCGAGTGCTCGAGCCCGCCGTTCTCGCCGATTCAAAAGATCCTGATGCGTTTGTTCAGACACACGGAGCAGCGCCGTTCCGCACCCTCGTCGACGAGGCCGAATGCGCCATCAGTTGGCGTGCTCGCGATCTGATCACAGGCGTAACGCCACAGGACGACGTGCGGGAGCGTCGTGCCGCGCTCCGGCGCGCGGGCGAGTGGCTTGGCGCATTGCCCGCTCGATACGCCTTGGAGCAGGAAGACGCTGTTCGCCACGTCGCCGACCAGTGTGGTTACTCGAGAGCTGCCGTTGAACGTGCATTCCGAGCTCGCTTTTGGGGGACTGAGCGACAGAGAACACCGGAGCGCAGCCGAGGCATGAGCATGGCGCGGGAGCGTTAACGGTGAGGGTCGTAACGCGATGAGCCAACTCAACGCGCCGAGCTGCGACGCGGGGTAGTGATGACGATCGGGAACGCTTACTCGTCAGAAACGCCGTCTGAGGATCGGTTTCTGACGGTGGACGAAGCCGCAGCGATGCTAAAAGTGAAGTCGAGCACGGTTCGGCAGTGGGTAAGGGACGGCCGGATACCGTGCTACCGATTGGGCCCGCGGGCTACGCGCTTTACCCCGCAACTGCTCCGAAATTTCGCGCAGGAGCGGCTAGATAACGGCCGAGCGTGGTGACGCTCTGATCTGAACATTTAGGGAAGCGCCACTCTTATCCGGCTCGGCGTTGGCGAAGGCGGCCGGCCCGAGGCAGCCTGGTGCACTATTTCACTCAGAGGCCGGCTCTTTGCTCCGTGACGTTGAAGGCGTCCGCCAGCAGTCGTGCGTCGTCGGCGCGGCTCTTGTGGTGGAGGTACCGCTCAGTCGTAGACGAGCGGGAATGACCCATCCAATGCTGCACCTGCACGATGCTGGCCTTGTTGATGGCGAGCGATCCGAAGGTGTGACGGAGGTCGTGGAAGCGCAGCGGCCGCAGTTCTGCCGCGTCGCGCGCCACCAAGAATCGTCGGCGCAAGGCTGATGCATCGAGGTAGGTGCCGATCTCGCTCGCAAATACGAGATCGTCGTCTCTCGTGAAGCGTTCGCGCTGTCCCAGACGCGCGAGCGCCTCGGCGACCTGCGGCACCATTGGTACCGAGCGGACCTTGCCTGACTTTGGGGTGCCGAGCGCGCCGTAGGTGAAGTTCCGAACTACCCGGATGGTCTCGTTCTCGAAGTCGACGTCGCGCCAGCGCAGCGCGAGCAACTCACCACGTCGCAATCCGGCGAACGCCGCGGCGAGATAGATCGCGCCGTCCTGTTCCGACGTGGCTGCGCGCACGAGCGCCAAGACCTCCTCGGGCTCGTAGAAGTCGTACTCGCCGCTGTAGCCATCGGGATGACGTTCGGCGTCGACGACAGGGTTGACGCGCAACCCGTATACCTTGCGCGCTCGTTCAAAGACGCCGTGCAGTTGCGTCACGAGCTTGTTGGCGGTACGCCGAGAAACGTTGCCGCTGGCGAGCAGTTGCGTCTGCCATCGTTCGACAACCGGCGTCGTGATCTTCTCCAACGGCAGCGTCCCAAACGCTGGGTCCAAGTGCTTGCGTACGGACGCTTTGTAGTCGTAGAGAGTCGAGGGCTTAACGGCACGATCGTGCTCCACATGGCGTAGCCACTCAGCTGACGCGTCCGCGAAAGAGGCGCCAGAGCGGACGTGATCGAGAGTGCCACGCCGTGCATCGGCCAGGATCGTCTGGAGCGCCTCCTTCGCCGTCCTTTGCGTGAAGTACCCCACGGGCGGTCGCCCCTTGCCCGTCCAGTCGGGACCAAGTCGGCGCTGGACCTGCCGACCATCGGGTAAGCGGTACTTCACGTACCACTGCGGCCCGCGCTTCCGCGAAACCCGAAAGACATGGCCACTAATCGGGTCGTTTTTCTGAGCGTGCACAGCGCCCTGACCTCTTTCTCTTCTGCTCCCGGTTGCGCTCACGGCGAGGCTTCTCCGCGGACGAAGGAGGATTCTAGCGCTGTTTCGGGACACATCCGGGACATATTCGCCGATTAACTCCGGATGAACTACAGCAAAAAGCCTTATTTGCTGCCGTTTTCGAGTGGAGCGTACCGGGATCGAACCGGTGACCTCCGGCTTGCAAAGCCGGCGCTCTCCCAGCTGAGCTAACGCCCCGTCGGCCGGAAGCGTAGCCGCCTATGCGGCGTGCCGCTCGAGCCGTTCTTCCGCCCGTGCGCGGGCGATGATGCGTTGCCGGTCGCCCCAGCGGAGCTCCGCGCGGAGCTGACGCTGCTCTTCCCACAGTTCCTCGAGGCGCTCCTCCAACCGGCGTACCTCGGCCTGCACCTCGCCGTCGTACCCCTCAGACAGGTCGTGCCACAACTCGACGCGCCGCTCGCTGAGGTCGTCGATCTCGCGGTGGATGCTCTCCATTGTTCTCATTTGCCTCTTCAACGCCATTAGAGCCGGGCTATTCCCGGCTCGCGAAACCCAAACACGCGGTTGTCAAGACCCGTTTCCTGCACTAAAAGGAGAGATGGCGAGTTTCTGCGGCACACGGAACCGGGGAGAGGCGGATGGCGGATGCGGGTGGACCGATTCTGGTCGTGGATCACGACCAGAGCGCGCGCGTGCTGATCGGCTCGCTGCTCGAGGCGGCCGGCTTCCGCGTCTCCGACGCGGAGACGGGCGAGCGCGCGCTTGCGCTCGCGGGCACCGTCCGGCCGCGGCTGGCCCTCGTCGACGTCTTCCTGCCGGGGCTGTCCGGCTACGAGGTGTGCCACCGCCTGAAGACCGAGTTCCACGTCCCGGTCGTGCTCGTCACGCGCCCGTCGCGGGAGTCGCTCGACCAGGTGGCCGGGATGCTGCTCGGAGCCGATGCCTGCGTCGCGAAGCCCTTCGCACCGGACGACCTGCTCGACCGGGTGCGGAGGCTGCTCGTAAGCCACTCCCAAGCGGCCTAGCGACCGACGAAGTACCAGACGATCACGGCCGCGCCGACGACGCCCGCAGCGATCGCAACGGCGTTGAGCACCGTCGACATCAGTCGTACCCGAGCTCCTCGAGGCGGCCCTCGTCGATCCCGAAGTAGTGCGCGAGCTCGTGCAGCACCGTGATGCGGATCTCGTTTTCGAGCTCGCGCGGGTCCGGGAACGACTCCTCGAGCGGCAACCGGTAGATCGAGATCTTCGCCGGCATGTACGGGTCTTCCTGAAAGAGCCCGAACAGGTCGGGATCCTCCGGATGCTGGTCTTCGACCACCACCGCAACGTTCTCGAGCCGGCGGGCGAGCTCGGGCGGCAGCGAGTCGAGCGCCCGCCGCACGTGCGCCTCGAAGCTCATCTCCACGTATGGCGGGAGACGGGTTGGAGCGGCGGCCGCTTCTTGACGAGATGGACGGTGAGGAAGCCGAAGGCGAAGCCGCCGATGTGTGCGAAGAACGCGACGCCTCCTCCAGCCGCGGGCGTGGTGAGCGAGAGCGTGCCGTCGAGCGCCTGCAGGCCGATCCAGATCCCGAGGAAGAGGATCGCCGGGACCTCGCGGAAGAGGAAGAAGAACCCGATGAAGATCGCCGTCAGCACGCTCGCGCGCGGCAACAGCACGAAGTAGGCGCCGAGGACACCGGCGATCGCGCCGCTCGCGCCGACGTTCGGGATGCTCGCGTCGCTCGCGGTGCCGAAGTCGAGCGTCACGAACGTCTGCGCCGCCGTCGCCGCGACGCCGGCGAGCAGATACCAGAGGAGGAACCGCACGCGTCCGAGCGCGTCCTCGACGTTGTTGCCGAAGATCCAGAGGAAGAGCATGTTCC
>WNGA01021241.1_pt1 | contig 12340 bp, 14 predicted proteins | sample 5400061 | NCBI WGS metagenome assembly WNGA01 (sample SAMN13153366, study PRJNA577476) | soil metagenome | isolation source: 100 cm soil or saprolite under grassland replicate 2 | place: USA:California | collected 2016-06-15
CGCAGCATCCGGCGCGGCTCCCATCCGATGTACTCGCGAAGGAGGCGGACTGTTTCAATCGTCGGCCGCCCTTTCAGATAGCTGAGCGCGGCCACACGGCGAAAGGGAGAGCGGCTGAACAGCGCGCGGCGGGCGTTGTGCTGCGCGCGCCGCCAGGCGAGGGTGCCGGCGGCGATGCCGCTGACGAAGCCGATCGCGATCAACCTGGACGGTGGGGCCCTCACGTCATCACCCGCCGCGCTGTAAGTGCCTGTGCGATCGTCACTCCGTCCGCGTACTCGAGGTCTCCGCCGACGGGCATCCCGCGCGCGATGCGCGAGACGACGAGCGGATATCGGGCAAGTTTCCGCTGAACGTACAGCGCTGTCGCCTCTCCCTCAATACTGGGATTGGTCGCCAGAATCACTTCCGTCACGCCGCCGGCGGCGACACGCGTCTCGAGCTGTGAAATTGTCAAATCCTCAGGACCGATTCCGTCGAGCGGCGAGAGGCGGCCGCCGAGCACATGGTAGAGCCCGCGAAATTCCCCGGCTCTCTCGATCGCGCCGATGTCCGACGCTTCTTCTACCGCGCATATGACAGTCTGGTCGCGCCGAACGTCACTGCAAAAGGAGCAGATCTCTTCCTCGGTAAGATTGAAGCACTTTGCGCACGGTTTGACGCGCTCGGCCAGTGTGCTCAACGCGGCAGCGAGCTTCTTGCTTTGCTCGGCCGGTTGTCGAAGCAAGTGGTATGTGAGGCGGAGCGCCGTTTTGCGGCCGATGCCGGGAAGCCGGGCAAGCTCGCCGGCCAGATCGTCGATCGCGCTCAACTCAGAACGGAAGCTTGAATGGCAGGTTGAGTCCGCCGGTGGCCTTCGCCATTTCGATCTTCGCCAGGTCCGCCGCCTTGTTTTGCGCGTCGTTGACGGCGACGAGGATCAGATCCTCGAGCATCGCGATGTCATCGGGATTCACGATGGAGCGATCGAGACGTACGCGCATGATCTGGCCCTTGCCATCGGCGTCGACGCTGACCATTCCGTCGCCGGAGGCAGCGGTCACCGTCTGCCGCTGAAGGTCGTCCTGCATCTGCTGTAGGCGCATCTGCATCGCCTGCGCCTGCTCGAGCATTTTTGAAAGATCGGCCATGGGTGCGAAGATGCTCTGTCGAGGGCGGCTAGTCGAGGAGCTCTAAATCGAGCGCATCGATCGCCGCGCCGAGCGCCGGATCCTGCTGGCGGAGCATGCCGATCCGTTCCGCCTTGAGCGCCTCTTGCGTGATGCGCTGACGCGTTTCGCTCTGCGCCTCCCGCTCCATGGCATCCCGCGCCTGGGCGAGCTGGTCGGCACCGCGCGGACGCTCCGACTTTTTTGCCGGCGGCGGCGCACTCGCAGGAAGTTCGGCAGACGTCGGCGCAGCCGACGGTCGCGGAGTCGGGGCGGCTTTCAGCGGTCCGGATCCGGAAGCCGTGCCGCCCTTGATCAGCTCCTCGATCGTCACCGTACGATCGAGAAGAGCGAGGCGCACGAGCAGCATCTCGACCAGAAGCTGCTGCTGCGAGCTTTTCTTGAAGTTCGGCTCGAGGGCGCTGATGGCACCGAGCATTCGGAGGAGATCTCCCGCGGAAAACTTCTCGCGGCGCGCGATGAGCGCCTCCGCAACCTTGTGGGACACGGACTCGGCCTTCCCGCCGAGAACGACCGCAAGCTGGCCTCTCAGCAGATCCGCGAAGCCGGAGAGAAAAACGCCGAAATCGATGCCGCCGTCGGCGAGCCGGTTGACGAGGGCGAAGATGTCGCCGGCGCGGTGGTCGCTGATGGCGTCGAGGATCGCGAGATACTCGTCTTCGGGGACGAGACCGAGAGCATCGCGAACGCGGGCGGACGTGATCGGGCCTTCGCCGATCGAGATGACCTGATCGGCGAGGCTGAGGGCGTCGCGCATGGACCCGTCGGCGGCGCGCGCGATCATCGCAACGGCGTCTTCCGAAGCCTCGACCTTCTCCTCTGCGAGAACGCTCAGCAGGCGCTCACGGATGTCGGCTGGTCCGATACGCTTGAGATCGAAGCGCTGAAGCCGGCTGAGAACCGGAGCGGCTGTCTGGGCGATCTTCTGCGGCTCGGTCGTGGCGAAGACGAACACGACGCGTGGCGGCGGCTCCTCGAGAATCTTGAGCAGCGCATTCCACGCGTCGCGCGTGAGCATGTGCGCCTCATCGACGATGTAGACCTTGTATCTGTCTTCGCCCGAAGGCGCGTACTGGGCGCGCTCCCGGAGCTCGCGCGCGTCGTCGACGCCGCGATTGGAAGCGGCATCTATCTCAACGACATCGAGACTCGAAGAGCCGCTCCAGATGCGCCGGCAGGAAGTGCATTCACCGCACGGCTCGCCGTCGTCGCGCTTGTTCTCGCAGTTGAGCGCCATCGCAAGAACACGCGCGAGCGTAGTTTTGCCGACGCCTCTCGGGCCGCAGAGCAGATAACCGTGCGCGACACGATTCCTGGAAATCGCCCCGCGCAGCGTGTTCGACACGTGCGACTGGACGGCGACGTCCGCGAATCTTCGGGGGCGGTATTTACGGGCGAGGGCGACTGACATTGGCGGGAGTACCCCAGGCCTTACGGAGCAACGCTAGACACCGCATGCCGCTGCTACCTTCGGGGTCCTGACGGAGTTAGCGGGCTTGCGCCCTCCGGGACCTGGGGCACCTCAAATATATCCCGGTACGCGAGGGCGGGCGAGGATTTGAACGCAAAAAAGCTCCGCTTTCCAGCGGAGCTTTTCTCCGGCGCCGAGAAGCTAGTACTTCTTCTTCGGAGGATTCACCTGGACCGTCGGCGTCTTGATCGTCGCCGTGTCCTTCTTCACCTCGACCTTAGGAACCGTGACGTGAGTGGTGTCGGTCCCGACCGAGACGGTCGGCGTTGTCACCGTATCGGTTTGCGTGCCGACGACCGGCTTCTGCACCTCGTATTCACCTGGAGCTGTTTTCTTGCAAGCTGAGACGCCTACGACGGCCAGCACGGCCGCGACTGCTGCGAGCTTACGCACGAGAACTACCTCCAAAAAGTTTGTGTGGGGACGCTGCGCGTGGTGCTCCAACGCACAAATCGTACTCATTATTCCTCGAATGCCTCGCGCTGGCGCTTACGCACCCGCCTGAGGTCGTAAACCTGGGCCACTTCACCGCCCAGAATGAAGATCAGGGCGGCGTAATAGACCCAGATGACGACCAGGATGAGCGCGGCAACCGTGCCCGTGTAGAACGACCCGGGGTTGAATGACCGGACGTATCCTCCGAACGCGTATTTCGCGATCTCGAGCATCACGCTCGTGAACATCGAGGCGAGAAGAGCGGTGCGCCACCGGATATGGCGGTTGGGCAGGTACTTGTACAGCGCGAAGAACATCGCCGAGATAAAGACGAAAGCGAGAAGCTGCCCAAAATTGTATTCCAGCGCGCCCATAGTCTCCTTGCGAAGGCCGAGATCGGCGAGAATGAGAACGCCGCGAGTCGTGGCAATGGCGAGGTAGGCGCTGAGCACGATGTAGGCAATGAGGAGCAGCGTCGACATGACCGTTATCTTCACGTCGAAAATCTTCCCGGCGATGATGCCCTTGTCCGAGTCGATGTCGAAGATTGCGCACAGAACCGTGCGCAGCGATCCGAAAAGGCGCGTCGAGAACCAGATGAAGCCGATCGCGCTGTAGATGCCGAGGGCGCCGCGGCGTTTGATGATTTCCTCGAGAATTGTTCCCGCCGGCGAGGAAGAGGATGCGGGGTGCGGCGGAAGGAACTGATCGACGACCGACAGAACTTCGGCCGACGTCGTATCGGGTGATTGATTCAGAAGATAAACGAGGCCTGTCGCGAGGAGCAGAAAAAACGGGACGGCGGCGAGCAGCAGGTTGAAGGCGATTCCGCCGGCGAGGAAGAAGACGTTGTCTTCCCCGCTATTGTCCCAGACGCGCTTCGCGTAATCGCGAAGACCCCAGCCGAGCCGCGCAAGAAGCCGGCGCTCGGGCACTACGTGTCTTTGTAGGCCGCTTTTGTCTCGGCGAGCCGATACTCGAGCTCTTCACGCGCCTCGCGCGCCGCCGCCCTTCCCGCCTCGACCGCGTTGGAAACGCGGTGCCTGCGTGTATCGACCGCTTCGCGCGCGGAGTGGAGCTTGTCGTGTACTCGCTCACGCGCCGTTGCGACGGTGTCCTCGATCGCCTCGGTGAGATCACCGACAGCATCGCGGGCAATGTCCTTCGCGCGCTTTACGCCGTCGACGATGTCGCGCCGCGTGTCTTCGCCGCTTTTCGGCGCGAGCAGCAGGGCGATGCCGGCGCCGACCACCAATCCGATGAGGAACGGCATAATGCCGCCTTCACGGTTCTCCACGATCAGATATGGTGCTTCGTCGTCGTCCAGGTCGTAGTCGTCCATAAAGTCTCCCATTATCGCTTTTTGGGCTTTGACTTGGCAGACGGGGTGCCAGCGCTTCCCTTCCGCGGGCCGGCAGCGGCCACCGGTGCCGGCGGCTTGGGGTGACTGCCATTTCCCTCGGAGGGCGCATCTCCGTTGGCGTGGACGAGCGACGCGATTTCCGCCCTCACCTCGGCGGGCGACATTCCGACCATCGTCGCCGCGCGCGCGTAGTCGCCGTTGGTGGATGCGATCGCCCGAAGAACGAGCTGGCGCCTCGTTTCGGCCAGCGTCGCGCCGGGCGACAGCGTGATCGCCGCCGGTCCTTCCGCTGCGCGGCTCAGGTGGCGCGGCATGATGTCGGATGCGGTGATCTTGTCACCACGGCTCATGATCACGGCGCGCTCGACGGCATTCTTCAGCTCGCGAACGTTGCCCGGCCACGTGTATGAAAGAATCCAGTCCCACGCCGCGTTCTCGAAGCCGGTGACGGCGCGGCCGTTCTGCTGCGCGAACCGCGCGAGGAATTCGTTTGCAAGAAGCTTGATGTCGCCCACGCGCTCGCGCAGCGGAGGAAGGAACAGCTCGACAACGGCCAGGCGGTAATAAAGATCCTCGCGAAGGTCGTTTTCGCTCAGCGCCTTCTGCACGTCGCGATTGGTCGCCGCAAGTATCCGGATGTCGACTTCGATCTCCTTTTTCCCGCCCAGTCGGCGGATGACGCGGCTCTCGAGCGCTCGGAGCAGCTTCACCTGAATGTCGGTCGGCATCTCCGCGACTTCGTCCAGGAAAATCGTTCCACCGTCGGCCATCTCGAACGCGCCCGGCTTTTCATTGGTCGATCCGGTGAACGCGCCCTTCTCGTGCCCGAACAGCTCGTTCTCGAGGATGTCCTTCGGCAGCGCGGCGCAGTTAAGCGCGAAGAACGGCCCTTTCGCCCGCTCGCTCTTCGTGTGAATGGCGCGCGCAACAAGCTCCTTTCCCGTGCCCGATTCGCCGAAGATGAGAACGCTCGCGTTCGATGGCGCGACGGCGTCGATAATCTGATAGACGGCGCGCATCTCCTCGGACTGACCGGTCAGCTCCCCGTAATGCGTCAGCCCCTGCAGCTGGGAGGACAGCTCGAGATTCTTCTGCTGCACGTTGAATTTCACGAGCGCCTTCGGGATCAACGCCTTGAGACGATTCAGCTTGTCCGCGGTAAGCGGCTTCTCTATATAGTCGTAAGCTCCTTCGCGCATCGCCTGAACCGCGGAATCGACCGTCGCCTGTCCGGTGACGATGATGCACTCCGTTCCGATGCCGCGCCCCTGAAGCTCCTTGAGCAATCCGAGGCCGTCGAGTTTCGGCATCTTGAGGTCGGCGAGCACGAGGCCAAAGCCTTCGGAGACAAGCTGATCCAGCGCCTTCTGTCCGTCGAGCGCGACAGCGACCTGGTAGCCTTCGTCGCGGAGAATCGCGCCGAGGCCTTCGGTGATTGCCCGCTCGTCGTCGGCGATGAGAATCTTCGGATGTTTCATTGAATCGCGGTCATTTCGCTTCATGTTCCCGGGGAATCCTTAATATAGCTCCGTGCGCGGTGGCCTCTATGCTGACGCCGAGGCCGTCTCCGGCAGCACGAACACTGTTTATAAGCGCAGCGGCTGCATCGGGTGACATCCGAATCTCCAGGCGGCGGTGCGTCCCGCCCGCATCGTCATCCAACGAAAGATTGTCTTCAGCGAGCGCAGTTATCAACGCCGACGCCATCGCCAGGACGGCGTCGGCGATACGCGCGGCGTCTTCGATGCCTTTCGCCGCGTTGTCGGTGAACTGCCTGAGTCCTTCGTTGGCGCCGCTCGCCGACGACCGGCTGCGCACCACCTCCAGATTCACCACCACCGCGTTCTGCGCATTCCGCAGCGCGTGCGCCGACCGGCGCATGACTCTCAGCGCGGCGTCTGCCGGCGTGTGGTCTTGCGATTTTTTCTCAGTCACTCAAATCCGCATCGTCCGGCGCCGCTTCGACTCCTGCCAGATCGGGGTGCGGCTTCGGTCGGTGAATCTCAACCGGTTTCACGAACCGCGCGATGACCTCAGCAGTGTCGTTCACCGCAAGCTGTTTGAAGAGAAAGGTGAATTTCTCGCCGTACGCTTGTGACAGCGTCGCCTTCGCATCCGCCGGAAGATCCCAGAAGCGCCGTTTGAACGGACCCAGCGCCTTCTTGCGAGTCTTGTAATAGAACTGCTCATCGGTGTCCGACGGCTTGCGCTCATCCTTCGCGTTGTCCCGCAGCCAGCCGTAAATCTCAGTTCGCAAATCGGCCGGCAGACTGTCGTACAGCATCGTCTGAAAATTCGTCGCCAGATGGATCTCGGCCGTCTCCGTCCGCGGAAAGTGATTGAATGCGCCGTCCGGCAGCGTCGACGCGCCGTGCTGCACCGCGCCGGAGAGATGGTACTCGTCGCGCGCGACCTTCGAGAGCGTCTTCAGAGTCTCGAAGTCGATCTTCACGTCGGCGATTTTTCCGTCCGGCAGCACGACGCCGCCGTGCGACGTTCCTGATTGCACGCTGATCTTGGACAGACCCTCGACACCAGGAGCGCGCTTCTTCAGCGTCGCGTTGAATCCGTCCATGTAGGTACGCAGCTCTTCGACGGTGCTGTTCTGAGTGCCGACCTCGCCGATCTCGCCGCCGATGGAAATCTGCACACCCGGCGGCTGGATATCGCGAATCACCATCGCTATGTCGACCGCTTGCTCGTAATTGGTGCGCTGCTGCTCGTTCAGATTCGGTTTTGACAAATCCACGAGCGTCGACGTGTCGACGTCGATGTTGTAGAAGCCGGCGTCCACCGCTTCGCGGGCGAGCTGCTTCACCGCATTGACTTCCGTCTTCGGGTCGACGGCGAATTTTTTCGCGCTGACCTGAAAGTGGTCGCCCTGGATGAAAACCGGACCGCGGAATCCTTCGCGCAGCGCGGCGGCAAGAATTACCGCGACATATTCACCGGGCCGCTGATCGGTGTAAGCGATCTCCGATCTCGCGATCTCGCAGATGAAGGCCCCCGCTTTGAGCTTGATCGCGGTCCTGAAAACCGAGCGGGCCGTGTCGTAGGCCATTCCGCGGACGTTGATCGCCGGCACCGTGTATCCGCCGGTATCCCCGCGCCCGCGAGCGAGATACAAATCGTGAATGGATGCGGGACGCACGCCGACCGCCTGCGCGATCTCCCATATCAGCCAGCGCGCGTCGTCACGCTCGCTCCCATTCTTTTTTCGCCGCGTCGGCGCCGGGCCTGCCGAGAAGCGCGTACGCGAACTGCTTTCCCAGCTCGACCCCGGGCTGGTTGAAAGCATCGATACCGTACAGCTGCCCCGCGTACGAGGTCGCGATCTCGAAGAACATCATCAGCGCGCCCACATTGGCCCCGTTCACGCGGTCGATCTCGATCGTCATGTTGGGCCGGCCGCGCTTGGCTAGCGCACCCGCCGTCGCCCGCTGCTCGGTCGAGATAAGCTATCCGAGCGTGTGACCGCCGAGATATCCCAGCTCGGCGACGTCAGAATGCGCGCGCGGTATTTCGACGTCGGAAGCGCGCTCCGTTACGCGAATAAATGTGAGCGTCTTGTTGGCGGGCCCTTCCATGAAAAGCTGCACCTGACTGTGCTGGTCCGTCGCGCCAAGCGCCGCGAGCGGAGTGCCTCCCACCGACGAGCCGTCGGGCCGGTGTTTGCCGAGACTCTCCGCCCATAACTGGACGAACCAGGCGGCGAAATCACGCAAAGGATCCGAGTAAGGCATCAGCACGTGAATGCTCTTCCCGAGCCTCGTGTCGGCGAGCCACTGACAGAGGGCGTACGCCGCTGCCGGATCCTTCTTCACGTCCCCGCTGGAGCAGCGCTTTGCCATCTCGCCGGCGCCGTTCAACAGCGCGCGCACGTCGATGCCGATCAGCGCGGCCGGAAGCGTGCCGACCGGCGTGAGAACGCTGAATCTTCCGCCAATATCCGGCGGGATGTCGAGCGCCGGCACGCGCAGCTTGTCTGCGAGCGGCCGAAGCGCGCCGCTCTTTGGATCGGTGACGAACACCAGATGATCAGTGAGCGACAGCCTCTGGCTCTGCAAACGCTCTTCAACGATGAGGGCCGTGCCACCGGACTTGGACGTGACGATGAAGAGCGTCCGAGCCAACCGGAGCCGCCCAAGGAGGGCGGCGATCGTCTCCGGATCGACATTATCCAAAACGTGCAGCCGCGGAAAACCGCCCCGCTCACCGTCGGCAAGCATGTTCCACCCGCTCGGCCGCAGCGCGGTACGAAGCGCGATCGGCCCGAGGGCGGAGCCACCGATGCCGAGTATGACGACGTCGTCGAATTTCCCGCGGGCCGCAGCTGCAAAATCCAGAACCTGCTTCAAGAGCCGCTCGTTCGACGGGAGGTCGATGAAGCCGATCGCCCCCGCCGTGCGAAGCTTCTCGACACCATCGTGCGCCGCAACCGCCAATTTCGACGACTCGCTCCAGAGAGACTCGGCGAGTCCGCCGGGCTGCACCATCATGTTCGAGTAGTCGAGCCGGAACGTCATTCGTTAGATCGTGACTGTGAGTCCGTCGTGCGCTGGGGAAATTCCCGGTGGCAATTCCCGCTCCAGCTCTGCATGCGCCGAGCGGTGCGTCAGATGGGTAAGGTACGTTCGCTCGGCGCCGATTTCCTGCGCCATCGCGACCGATTCGGGAATGCTGAGGTGTGTGGGATGCGCCGTTGGAAAGAGCGCGTTGAGAACTAGAACTTATGCGTCACCGATTTTCACGGTCTCCCACGGCTCCAGCGTGTGGGCGCTCGCTTCGGGCTTGCTCGTCCCCGGAATCGGTTTCACCGCATCGAACACGTATGGAAAACGGCTCTCAAGACGCTTCATAGTATCCGGCGGACCGAAGATCGGGATTCCCTGGCCGCGCGCCGAAAGCGGGCGAATGTCGTCCAGACCATTCACATGATCGGCGTGGTCGTGCGTGACGAGAATGGCGTCCGCCCGCGAGATCCCGCTCTTTAGAAGCTGAAGCCGGAGCTCCGGCGGCGTGTCGATCAGGATCTTCGCGCCGCCGTTGCTCTCGACGAATGCGCCTACACGAGTTCGCTTGTCACGCGGATCGGAGGATCGGCAAACCGCACAGTCGCATCCCACCTGCGGGACACCGAAGCTCGTTCCCGTTCCGAGGAAAGTGAGTTTCAGCGCACGCGTCCGGCTTTCATCAGATGGGACCTACACTGAAGCGACTGAATGTGATCATCGGGTACGGCACACCCTCAGGATAGCCGATGATGCCGAAACCCGCGGGTCCGACGGGCTGCAATGGAGTCTGGTACGTGCCGACCTGCGTTCCGTTCACGTACAATGTCACGTACGTGCCGCGGACGTCGACCGTCAGTGTATTCGTGTTGCCTTCGCCCGCGTTGATGGCGGAAGATTTCTGCCACGGGATGAGCGGCTCCCATCGGTTCATGCGATAGCGCGACAGCTGGAAGCTTCCACCGATCGAGACCTCAAAGGCGTAATATCCGACGGTCGAATCGGACGTGTAGCCGAAACGAATTCCATAGGTATACCCGCCGGTTCCGTGAACAGGCGTCGCGGTAGTCGATATTCGCACCGAGGCCGGCTGATCACCGAGCGGACCATCGATGCAGGTCGTTCCGTTTTCGGCGACGCTGATCGTGTATCCCGCCGACGAGTAGTCATACTGACATTTTCCGAATCGTCCCGACGTGAGCGGCTGAACGGAGCGGAAATCCCAGTCGACCGCATTGCCCGATGAGAGAGTCGCGGGCTGCGGTGAATAGAGATTTTGCTCGCGGAAGCTCGAGAAGGCCACTCGCGGCCATGGCGGATCGTCGCCGTATCCGAAGATCCCGAAGCCGGCGCGACCGCGAACCGGCACGGCGGCGGTATAGGTGCGCTGCTGGATACCGTTGATGATGAACGTGAGCTGCGAGCCGCGAATCTCAACGACTATCGTATTTGCGAGTCCCGTCGTCGCGGCGTTGATGCCGTTTCCGTTGTCCCACGGGAAGAGAACTTCCCACTTGTGCATTCTGTAGCGGGAAAGCTCGAAGTGGCCGAGCGCCGAGACCTCGAGCGCGTAGTACCCGATGGTGGAATCGTCGCTCACGCCGAAGCGCACGCCATACGTGTAGCCGCCATTCCCGCCAACCGGCAGCGCGACGGTCGAGATCCGGACATTCGGCTCGAGCTCCGTCGAGGAGCCGTCATAGCATGGTCCGCCGTTTTCCGCGACAGCTACGGTATATCCTCCCGATCCGTAATCGTACTGACATTTGCCGAATCGCCCGGAAGTCAGCGGCTGGCTCGACCTGAAGTCCCAGTCGACGAGCGTTGAAGTGCCGGAAATCGGAGGCGTATACGGAGTGACCACGGGCGGCACCACCGCCGGCGGAGGCGCCGGCGCCGGCCGCGGCACGAAGACGGTGTCGACCTTGCGTACGCGGACGGTGTCAGTCTTCCGGATTATGCGCTCCGGAATCACCCGCTTGGACGGCCGGACGTCGCGCGAGTCGTTCTCCTTCGAATCCGACGAGCTCTTGAAGCATGCGGATCGGAGTCCCTCGACGAGGGAATCGTTGGCGCCCTCCGACCGAAGACGGTCGGACACCGATTGCGTCATCTTGAAGCTGATGCAAGCGGTCCTGACCGTCGAAAGAATTTTCGAAGAGCTGACGCCGGCCTGAACGAGCGTCATCACATCGTCGAGGTTGTACGGTTTCGATTCCTGGGCAGCTCCATTAGCTGCCATAAGACACGTAAAGGCCAACGTGACAAGGCCATTTCTGACACAGGACACTGACATGCGTAACTCCTTCTTGTAGCAGGGTCGGGCAGCTTGGGAGGTAGGCCCGGAATGTTTCCGGGTCCCCGCAAAGGAGACGGCTCCCAAAGTAGGCACCAGGAAAAGAGAATCGCAAGACTGATGTGTGCGCCAACCTTCTCCGCAGCGCCGCGGCGGGATAGCTTATCGCGGGCGCACCGAAAAACGACGAAGCCAGCACGGGAATAAATGAATCGAGCCGACGCCGCCGCGATCCTGAATATCGATCTCGCAGCTTCTCCCGAAGAGACGCGGCGCGCGTACCAGGAGCTCTTCACGGAGCATCAATTCCGGCTGACCAACGCACCGACTCCCGGACTCAAAAGTCTGTACCAGAGCCGGCTACGCGAGCTCGACGAAGCGCGGGACATTCTGCTCGCGCAGGAAGCGACGGATGCGACGTTGGACCTGCCAACGGACCAGCCGTCGCTTCCGCCGAGATCGGGAGAGACGGCGGCTGGTTCAGCGGGTGGCGGGTGGCAGCAGCCACCCTCTCAAACACCGCCTCCGGTACGGAAAGAAAAGCCTGCATCGCCGGAAAAACCGGGGGCAGCCGAAACGAAGCGTGCGAAGCCGGAGCCCGCCCCGATCGCGACCCCTCGCCCCGGGCCTTCACGCGCACTTATCCTGGCGGGCGTCGCCGCCATCATTCTCATCGGCGGATTTCTCTATTACCAGTCGACGGCCGCTCCGAGCGCGCCCGCCTGCGCGAACCCGCCCTGCGCCGCCGCGTCTAACGAATCAAGCGCTTTTTATCCCGATTCGCTGCCGGCGTTCCGCGAGAACGTCACGCTCGCACGCGTAGAGCTTCAACGGCCGGAGCCGAATTTTCCGGTGGCAAGAAAATCCATCGAGGAGGCCGAGCGCCTTGCGAACGGATTTCCTTCATCGGCCGGGGCCGACACCAGCGTCGCCGGTCTGAAGCTGGTGCTTTCCCAGCAGCGTTCGAAGCTGAACCGGCTGTGCGACGCGCTACGAAAAGTCGCGGAGCGCCGTCATGAGGACGCTCCGCCGGGCTGCATCTAGCGTCCGCAGGCGCACTGCAGGAGGCGCTTGGCTCCCGCCTTCACCCCGAAC
>WNGA01010401.1_pt1 | contig 12339 bp, 9 predicted proteins | sample 5400061 | NCBI WGS metagenome assembly WNGA01 (sample SAMN13153366, study PRJNA577476) | soil metagenome | isolation source: 100 cm soil or saprolite under grassland replicate 2 | place: USA:California | collected 2016-06-15
GTCGGCGATCACGAAGACTCCAGGGTCTGACGTGTGTGGAAACGTCGATCTTGGACACCCTTCGCCCCCTGTCACGGATCGACCACGGCGCGTCGCCGACCCGCCGGCCGGCACCGAATTCCCGGTCAACGATCTAGCATTCGACACCGGCCACCGCGACGCGGCCCCTGCCGCCGCAAGCAACCTCGGGCGACTGCTCGCCGAGCAGGCGGACGTGGCGGGCGCGCGGGCGGCCTACCAACTGGCAATCGACACCGGCCACCCCGATTTCGCGCCATGGGCTGCGGCCGACCTCGGGGCGTACCTGGCCCGCCAGGGAGACCTGGCGGGCGCCCGCGCGGCCTACCAGCAGGCAATCGACACCGGCCACCACGAGGCGGCAGCGCAAGCGCGGCAGGCCCTCCGCGAGCTCGGGCAGCACGACCCCCAACGGTAGGTTCCTCCAGAAGGATCTGCTTCAGGCTGCGGTGATCCGGCGGAGGCCCCGACCATCGTGCTCCTGTCGCGGTGCGGCCGTCTGGAGCGGCCTGCGAGGAAATTACAGGCTTGTGATTCTGCCCGCGGCTGCGCGTACCCTGGTGGCGGGATCGAGCTAGTCCCCACGAGTGGTGCGGGAACAGACAGGACGTCCAGTGCGAGTGCCGGTCGAGGCTGACGAGAGCGGGGAACCCGTCGACCTGTTCCTGTCCCACCGCCGCACCAACGACGCCGAGGCGCTCAAGCTCGCCGAGCGGCTGGAGCGCGAGCAGCACCCGGACGGCCACCGGTTGCGGGTGTGGCTTGACCTGCTTGACGTCGGGCCGGGCCAGAGCATCGTGGGACGCGTCAACGCCGGGCTGGCCAAGGCCCGCCACGTCGGCCTGCTGCTCACCCCGGACTACCTGGACAGCCCTTCGGGGTGGACCGACGCGGAGTGGCAGGCCGCCTTGTTCGACGACCCGGCCGGGCGGTCCAGTCGGGTCGTGCCGCTGCTGCTGGCGTCCTGCCCGGCGCTGCCGCCGCTGCTCCGCCACCTGCACCTGGTCGACCTTCGCGGCGCGGCCTACGAGGCGGGCTACCAGCAGCTTGTCCGGTTCCTGCGTGGCGAGAGCACCCGCGCGCACCGGTTCCGAGGCCAACTCGTCCGGCCGGACGGGCGCGTCGCCGCCGAGACGCTCGCCGCCGAGCGGGCGCCTGCGGTGGGAGCGCCCGACCAGGTCGAGGAGCGCCTGCTGGGCAACCTGCTGCCGGCCACCGAGCTGCCGCGGGGGGTCTGGGCCGCGCCGATCGCTGGCAAGCTGGCACGCGGCAACGGCGCCAACCGCACCTACCCCGCCAAGGAGCGGCTCAAGCAGCTCATCCGTGACGAGCAGGAACGCACCAAGCGCACGCCGTTCACCCCGGCGTTCCAGCGCCTCGGGGACGAGCTGGTCACCTTCCACCGCCTGGACCGCCCGGACCATGCCCTGCGGCCGGTGACCGCCGCTGGGCGGGGCCGCGCGACCGACGTGGGCACCTGGGTCGATGATCCGGACCGGCGCCGCGTGCTGACCGCCCTGCTGAACATGGCGGTCCAGCGGCACCTGTTCGCCCAGGGGATGGTCTACGACCACGAACGCCGCCGGCACTTCTTCCCCCGAACCCCCGACGGCGACCCGTGGCAGGTTCGGTGGCGGCGCCGGGCCAAGCCGCGCACGGTCGCCGCGCCGCTGGTCGACGGAGGCGGGAGCGTCTTTCGCTGGCGCCACAGCGCCGTCCGCCTGCCGGTCGTGTGCCTGGGCGGCCAGTTCTTCATCCAGATTCGGCCGAGCATCGTGTTCACCGAGGACGGCACCGCGGAGTCGGTCCTGCGCGGCAGCGCGGTGGGGCCCTGGGCGACCAAGTGGCTTGGCCGCGAACGCAACCTGCAGCTCCTGTACCACGCGCACTTCTGGGCCCACGTGCTCGGCGGCGGCAGGACCCCTATCCGGATCCGCGCGGGCGACCAGGCCCTGGTCGTCGACCCGGCCCCGCTGGAGATCGTCCTCGACTACGGCATCGCCGACGACCAGGTCAACCTCGCCGCCCAGCTCGAGGACGCTCCCGACCCCGACGAGGAGTGGGAGCTGGGCGGCCTTGCGTCTGGCGAGGATGCCGGCGGGGAGGACTTCGACGAGGAGGCCGACGGTGGCCGCTAAGCAGTCCGCAGCCGCCGGCCGGCTCGCGGTGCCGGAGCGGCTTCGGCTCGCCTGCGGGGTGCTGCCCGAGCCGCACCTGCTGTTCGGTGGCGGCCACCGCCACATCGACCCGAAGACCGGCCTTGCCCTCTACGGCCCCTACAGCCTCGCTGACCAGGCTGACCCCACCATCAACGTGGTCAGGATCGGGATCGTCTCCACCGGCCCGCTGGTGACCGAGCTGCGATCGTGGATCGCCGCGTGCCGTCGTCAGGTCACCAACGACGGATCCCAGCCGTTCCTCCATCCGCCGTTCCCCGGCATGGACCCGGACGGGGCCATGCGCTGCGAGTTGGTCACCAGCCGGGCGTGGGAGGAGACGATCGCCGACAAGGCGCTTCGGCTGGCGCTTGGTAATGGCGACTACTACCAGCGCCTCGGCGCGGTGATGGTGCTGTTTCGTGATGGCGTCCGGAACCTCGCCGAGCGGCAGCCACGGCCCGACGTGGTCGTGTGCGTCATCCCCAACGACGTCCTGGAGCTGTGCACCGTCCAGCCGACCTCGGAGGGGGGCGTGCGGCGGCTCCGGCTCACCAAGGGCGAGAGGGCGCACCGTGCCCGGCTCGACGCTGGCCAGCAGACCCTGTTCGACGTCGCGTTCGGCGACGAGGACGAGGAGGACGACGCGCCTGGGCATCGCGACCTTCGCCGGGCGCTCAAGGCCGAGACGATGGCCTTCGGCATCCCCATCCAGCTCGTGCGGGAGTCCACGCTCCGGCCAGGCGGTGGCCTTGGGCGACGGGTCCAGGACCCGGCGACCCGGGCCTGGAACATCTGCGTCGGCATGTACTACAAGGCCGGCGGCCAGCCATGGCGGCTGGCCGACTTGCATGCCGACACCTGCTACGTCGGCGTCGAGTTCTTCTGGGAACACGGTGCGGCCGCGCAGGTGCGGACCAGCCTGGCCCAGATCTTCTCCCACCGCAGCGACGGCCTAGTGCTGCGGGGCCAGCCGTTCGAGTGGGACCAGCCTGGCCGCTCTCCCCACCTGGCCAAGGACCAGGCCCGGCAACTGCTCGCCGACGTGCTCGCCGTCTACCAGCGCCACGCCAAGCGGGCTCCGCTGCGCGTGGTGGTCCACAAGTCCTCCAGGTACTGGGATGAGGAGCTGCAAGGCTTCGCCCAGGCGCTCCAAGGTATCCCCGAGGTCGACCTGGTGGCCTTCGGCAAGCGCGGGCTGCAGCTTCTGCGCCACGGCACCTACCCGCCCCTGCGCGGCACGTGGGTGAGGTTCGCCGACGACGACTTCCTCATCTACACCAAGGGGTACGTCCCGTTCCTGCGCAGCTACCCTGGGCCGCGCGCCCCGCAGCCGCTTGAGCTGCTCGAACACCACGGCGACACGCCCGCCGAGGTGCTGCTGGCCGAAACGCTCGGGTTGAGCAAGCTCAACTGGAACACCACCGACTTCTCCTGCGACGAGCCCATGACGCTGGCCTTCGCCGACCGGGTCGGCGAGATCCTGGCCGAGCTGCCGCCCGGCGTTCAGCCCCAGCCCGACTACCGCTACTACATGTAGCGAGTCATCCACGCGGGCTTCGAGCACCGCAGCCTCAGCCGAAGCGAACTTGTGTTCGGATCTTGCGATGGGTCATACTGCCTAGAACATGTGTTCGAGAACGGCTTCCTGACGGCACTGGCGTCTGCACGGCTGGATGCTGACGTCGGGGCTCATCGACGAGCACCTCGACACCCAGGAGCGCCGTATGAGTCGGTCGACCTCGCTCCCCTCAGGTTCGCATGAGCTGCCACGTTTCCACGCCGCCGAGCCCGCCGCCGCGGCAGCGGATGGCACCCGGATAGCGCACGGTGGGGACCCCGATGGCAGCCACGCGCGGGCAAGGAAGCGGCGCAATGACCGGGTCCGTGTTCGGGTCAACGCCAAGGGGGCCGCGTACGTCGAGGGGCTGCGATGCGACGGCGTGTACGAGGCCCATATCAAGCCTCAATGGCCCAGCGTCGTCTGGCCAGAAGGCACCGGACTGTCGCATACCTGCTTCTTGTTCGAAGGGATGTACGAGATCGTCGAGGACTTCCGCGGCCGCAGGCGGCGCTGATCCCGCCGAGCTGGACCGCTGAACCGGCCACGAGCCCAGTGGCGCTCACGCTGGTCACAACCGTCCATGGCGGCGAGCTCGATACCACGTCAGAAGAGGGCCGTCTGGGCGTCATCGGCCGGCACGCGTCGTTGTGCCGAGCGAGGTACCGGCAGGACGCCGGCCCTAAGGAGCTCGTCGACGGCGATGCGCGGACCGGCGCATACGCGCTCCAGAACGTCGCGCTGGGCAGGCTCGAGGTCGATGAGCAGGCCCAGGACGTGCAGCAGATCTCGGAGCCCGTCGTTCATGGCCGAGGTCCAATGCTCCGGCCTGACGTAGTCCAGCGGGGTGGGGTGGCGCCCTGTCGGCTTGCCGATTCGGGAACGGAACCATTTCCGCATGACCCGCATGCCGGAGACCTCGTAGGCCCAGACGGCCGGCGGTACTGGACGAATCTGGCCCTCCCCGACGTGGAGCGTCTGCGTTGCCGGCTCGTACTTGACCCGTCGGGGGAAGCTTTCGGGCTCGATGGGGATCTCGACGGCTGCTCGGGGTCGGCGATCGTCAGGTAGTCGAGGCTCGCCGGCCGGCCGGCCCTCGGACGGGTCGACGCAGCGCCGGCCATAGCTATGAAGCCAGATGACGCGGCATCCGATGCGGCGTGCCTCCTCGAAGAGGCTGGCCTCGGCGGTGAGGGGGACACGGACGCCGGTGCCATCGAGCGCGCTGGCGAAACGCTCGCTGAAGCCGGAGTGTGCCGCGACGCCAGCAACGTAGGCGAACAGGTCCTCGCCGGTAACGTCGAAGCCCAGGCGGCTGCTGAGCAGGTCGAGAAGCTTGGGCGTGGTGTTCGGTAGCGTTGCCGCTTTGTCACGATAGAGGGGGACGGCCCTGCCGCCTCGGCCGTGGTAGTGGTCTACGTCAGGGAGATCAGCCGTGAACGTCAGCGCTGGTCCCGCCGTCACCGGCTGAGTGCGGGGCTCGGTGAGGTAAATCTGGCGATCACTGTGAGCCTGCCACAGCTCACGACGCGGGAAGTCAATCACGCGACCATCGGGGATGAGCCACTGCCGGTCGAAGCTGCGAAATCCCATCCGGATCGGCTCTGGGCACGGCCCAGTCTCGTCGCGGAGTGGTGGGGACGGTTCGTCGAGTTCTTCGATCGGCGGTACCCGTTTGTCGATGGTGCGATCACGCGTCTCCTTGAGAAGCAGGCCCTTCTCCTCGGCGGGTGCCCGAACGAGCCGCTCCCAGCGGAGACGCAGATAGGCCGGATCTGGGTCGTGGACCCAGGTACGATTGGGCGTAATACCCAAACTCGACAATGGGAATAGATCTTCCACTGCGGGTAGGACGCCCACCCAGCCTCCGCGGGTGGCTTGAGGGGGGCGCGCCACACGGTGGAGCAGGCCTTCCAGCTTGGATCACCGAGGTGGATCGTTTGCAGGCGATCGAACTTGCCCGCCTGCGTGCCGTGGACCGCGAGGTAGTGGACCGTGGCGGGCGTGCGTGGACTTGGTTTGTTGTACCGGGCGAAGATCCCAATGCACAGCGGTTGCGAGACACTGGGAAATAGCCGGGTGGGGACTGGCGGCCGGTGTCCCTCCGGGGAGAGGTCGATGATCCAACCCTCGTCGGCGGTGCTGCGGAGGTACTCGCGTACGCCGGCGAATCCCTTGCCGGCGACGTAGCTTGCGGCGCTGATGAAGGCCACCACTCCGGTCGGTGCCTTTGGGTGGGCGTCGAAGGCCTTCCAGGTACCCCAGCGCCAGAAGTAGATGTACATGTTGGAAAGCTTGTATTGGTGCTTTCCTTCGCCATCGGCACGAAAGCTGTCGAGGGGTGGAGGCTGGACGCCCTGCGCGCTGCGGCTGCCGCGCTCGATCCAGCCGCCAAGCCCCTTGGCACGCTCGAGGTACGGGGGTTGCCGATGACCACCTCCACGTGCCTGGTGGACTTGATCTTGTCGGCCTCGCGCTTTGATCGCTCGATCGGCTCGTATGCCGAGCCGAGCCGACGCTTGAGCGGCTCGCCGAATTCGTCGAGGAGGTTGTCGGTGTCGACGGCGTCCAGCGCGTCCGCGACGTACAGGCACATCCCCTCGGCCGGAAGCTCGGTCCGGTGGTGCCGCATCGCCTCGGCCACGCGCAGCTCCGCGACGGCGTACGGGCAGGCCTGCTTCTCGAAGCCGACCAGCCGCTCCGCAAGCTCGCGGAGCTTTGCTCGAACGACCTCGCCATCGACGCTCGCGGTGCGAGCCACTTGGTCGATGATCTCCACCAGGAACGTTCCGGTTCCCATGGCCGGGTCGACCACACACAGGTCCGGAGCAGCGAAGCCGTCACGGAGTCCGAGCCGTGTGCGAAGGACGTCGTCGACGAACCGCACCATGAAGGAGACGACCGCGCTCGGCGTGAAGTACGAGCCGGTCTGCTTGCGCAACTCGGAGTCGTAGACGGCAAGGAACTGCTCGTACAGGGTGAGGTATGCGCTGCCGGTGCCGTCGTCCAGCAGGTCCCAGTGCACGGTTCCGATGACGCGCCGCAGCGTCTCTATGGTGGTCGCGACCCGCCCGAGCACCCACCCGGGCGTGAGGACGTCCAGCGCCTTGCCCATGAGGGAGTGGCTCTTGCCGAGCAGTCGAGCGATCTCTTCGACCGTCCGATCCTCGAAGTGGATGTTCTCCACCCGGGCGAGCAGGAGCGCGAAGGTGACCGTCTGCGCGTAGGCGTCGGCAAACTGGTCGTCGTTGAGGCGGGGAAACAGCGCACGCCGCCAATCGTGCACGAGGCTGGCGAATTCGGTCTCGCGGTCCCCGGCTCGTTCATTCCGAAGCGTTACTCGTACCTCGTCGCGCAGCAGGCTACAGAGGCCGGCAACGTTCTTGACGAGCCTGTCAAGGTCCCCCGGAGGCTGCGGAACCCATTCAAGGAAGTCGGCAAGGACGCGGAGCAGTTCGCCATCGGCTGGCTGCAAGCGGGCACCGGAGCTCTCGACGCTTCCGCGGACCCTAGCGATCCGTCCAATCCGCTGCCCTGCCCGGTACAGCGCCCAACTGTCCCCGTCGGTATACAGGATGTTGGGCAGTAGGCTCAGCCGCTCCCACTGGTGGCGGTCGTGGCTGCCAGGTGACCACCTTCCCGGGTCCACGCCCTTCCCGGGAGCCTTGAGCTCTACGTGACCAATTGGCAGCTTGTCGATGCAGACGACGTAGTCGGGAATCGCCGTCCGGTCGGGCAGCGGAACTTCCCCGTGGGCGACCAGCCGAAGGTTCATGGCGCCGGCGACCGCCTTGAGAAACTCGTCCACCGGCCCGCGGAGTTGGTCCTCGCGGTGTCCAGGACCCTTCAGCTTCGCGGTGACCGCGGCACCGAACCCGGAGACCGCCCGGTCGACCGCATCGGTGAGTGTGCCGAAGGATCTGGCATGCACCACGACAGCCCCCGGGGCACCAGTCGCGCCCGGGCCGCTCGACCGCGCCGCCGATCCCCACGCGACACCAGCAACTACCAAGAAGGTAGCCCACTTTAGCCCACTATGACTAGATAGCCTTTCTGGTGTGGCTGGTGAGGCTTAGTCGATGCGCTCCGTTGGGTGCTTCGGACAGGATTCGAACTCGGCTGGGAAGGCGTCGGCGTGAGCCGGTGATTCCTGCAGAATCAATGATCTGCCGCGAACTGCATCGGATGCGGATACGCGACTGTCCGCACACGAACAGCGGACGCCGTCGATACTGCCGCCTCCTGGCCGAGGCGAGCGAACGCGCCGAGTACGATCCCCAGCGCATGCGCGGCCCCATCTTCCACTTGAGGACGCGATCGTTCTTGGCGTCGTCCCGGTCGAGATCACGCGCAGCCTGATGGAACAGCTCGAGGAGCAAGCTCCGGAACTCGCTGCCTACGTGCAAGCCTCACCCGACGAGCTCGCCCCTCCCCACCAGAAGCTGCCGGAGTCCGTGCGGGCTCGCTACCGGGAGGCTCGCGATGTGGCCGCCCTCAGCCCACGGGCCGCCGCCGCGCTGCTCCGCCTCGCGCTTGAAGAACTGCTCGACGAGTTTCAACCGTCCGGCGCGAAGCTCGTCGACCGGATCGGCGAGCTGCACAAGGCCGGACTGCCAGTCCCCGACAGGCAAGCGATGGACATCCTCCGCCACGTCGGCAACGATGCCGTTCACGCTGGAACGATCATGGACGCCGACAACCCTGCGACCGTTCGCGAGCTGTTCCGCTACCTCAACCACCTCGCCGAGTCCGGCGCCATGATCCAAGCGATCACCGCACGCTACACGTCCTTGCCGCAGGGCAAGCAAGACGCCGACCAGCACCGCAACACCAAGGAAGGGTGTAGCTCGTCTGTAGGGACTGTGGTGATCAGGCTGCGAGGTGGTCGGTGTCCTGGTCGCCGGGTGTGTGGACACGCTGGTTCTCGCGGGCGAGGTGGAAGCGCCAGTAGCGGTCGAAGTCCCCGTTGGTGGTGAGGGCGCGGAGTTTGAGGACGGCCTCGGCGCCCTGGAGCCCCCAGCGGGCACCGCTGATGTCCAGGCGGTCGCCGATCAGGTGCCGACACGCTCCCTCGATGACCCCGGTGGCGATCGGCCAGCCGGCCGCCAGCGCGGTGTCATAGCCGAGGAAGGCCTGTTTGGCGGTCAGGTAGCCGATGCAGGCGTCGATGCCGCGACGCTGATCGCCGGACAGCCCGGCACCGACGGCCTGCTGGTCGATCGCAGCGATGGCCTGGGCGGCACGCCCCGACAGGATGCCGATCGCGTGGGTGGCGACCCACGCCTCGGCGGCCGGGTCGCCGTCGGCGTGCAAGCACCAGGCGGCCCGCCACAAGTACTCCAGGACGTGGATGAGGTCCACCAGGATGTGGACGCCCACGCCGCGGCGGGCCGCTTCGGCGCGGACCTGCTCGAGCTGGTGGCGGGCGCCGTCGACCAGCACCACCCAGGTGCGCCGGTGGGTCGGGTCGCGCTGCTCCGCCTGGTCGAAGACCGCCTGGATGACCTGCTCGCTGTGGGCGGTGACCGAGCCGGTCAGCCACTTCGCTTGCGCGGTGGGACCGGCCCGGCGCAGGCGTTGGCCGCTTGGGCCCTCGGCGGTAGCGGCGGGGACGGTGATGACATCGTGGGCGCGGCGGGGGGCCGGCTCGGCGTCGTAGACCACCCCCAGGGTGGCCATCCGCTTGCGTCCCTGCCTCTCGCCGCTGGCCAGCCGGGTGCGATAGCGCCCCGGCCCTTTGGCCTGGGCCGCCTTCAGGGTCGCCTCCCGCAGCGCCTCGGGACGCATCACCACGCCCTTGCCGTCCACCGAGGCCACCAGCACGGTGGCGTTGGTGCACGGCTCGCACACCACGGCCTGGTAGAACGCGTCGATGTCGGCCGCGGCGGCGAAGGTCAGCTGCTCGACCCCCCGCTTGCCGGCCACCTGCCCGCAGCGGCGGCCGATCGCCTCGGTCGCCTGGTCGAACGAGCCGCGCACCGCCTCCACAGCGGCCAGCCGCCGCACACCGTGGCTGTGGCGTCCCCTGGGCAGCCGCAGGGCCGCATCGGCCGGGTAGACGTTGACGCGGCCCTGGGCGCGCCAGGCACACCGACCCACCGTCACCGTCCCAAAGATGGTGGCCAGCAGCCGCTCATGCCCGGTCTCGACCGCGCGGCGCATGACGCCGTCGGCGCCGGTCACCGGCGCCGGCCGGTCGCGCACCGCCAGCTCCTCGCGGAGGCGCCGCAACTCAAGATGGTCCTGGAGCAGCTGCCGCAGCAGCTCCCGGCCCCGCACATCCAGCAGCTCCTCCAGCTCCGCGTGCCCCAGCCCGGCGGCCGCCTCGGCGCCCAGTTCCACAGCCAGGGCATCGAACGCGGCGCGGGAGGCAGCAAACGGATCGGGGGCGGCGTCGGCGGCGCAGGGTTGCATCGGCGCTTCTCCGTTACGGTTCGGGGGAGCTGACGGTGCCAACGCTACGACCAACGCTGGCCACCGATCGAGGCGAACGCGGCCGGCCTACGCGGACCCGGCCGGTCGGGTACGGCGGGCGAACAGGCCCGCTGCCGGCTCGGCCAGCCAGCCGCGCCGCACCAGACGCTTGAGCTTCAAGCGCAGCCCCTCCACGCTGCGGGGCTCGCCGCCCAGGCCCAGCGCCGCGGCGACCTGCTTGGCACGCAGCGGCGCTCCGGCATCCGCCAAGACCTCCAGCACGTCACGGTAGGCCACCGGCAGCACCGCCTCGGCCACCCCCGCCTGCCACTCGGGCACCGTGACCGCGCCGACACGCACGGCCGCGGGGACCTTATCCAGCCCAGCGCGTGCGACCGGGCCGTCGCTGCGCACCGCGGCCCCAACCGCAGCATCGCCGTCCTGCTCGACGCCGCCCGGCCCCCCATCGGCCCCCACCAGCGCCCCCCACCCGCGGTCGGCACCGCCGCCAAGGATCTCCACGACGGTCTGCCGAGTAATCCCCAACCGGGACAGCAGCTCCTCCTCGGCGGCCAACTGCTCGGTCAACTCGGCGATCCGCTCCCGCAACGCCTCCACCCGGCCACGCGCCGCGGCTTCCCGCGCGTCCAGCTCTGCCATCAACGAGCCCAACGTCGTCCCCTTCCGTCACCGCACCCTACGTGACGGTCATCCTCCCACACAGCCAGACCAGCAACGCCCCAGCTCAACAGGTCCCTGCGAACGAACTACACCCACCAAGGAACGTGGCTCCGCCCGTCGCCGCAGGGCGACAGCTCCCGACGATCAACCATCAACGTGAGAGTCCACGTCCCCGGTAGACGGCCGGCGAGGGCTGTCCGAGCTGCGCGGGCTACGCCAGGAGCAAGGCCTCGGCATCCACAGCGGTCGCCAACGCCGCCTGGTAGAGCCGCCACCATGCCTTTCCGCCCGGTGCTGCTGCAAGGACAGCGTTCCGGTATCGACCAGCAAGGCATCCGGATCGGAACCGCCGGCGACGGAAGGGACCTGCCAACCGGCGGCGGCGCGTTCCTCGAGCGCCTGCTGCAACCCGCGATTGGGGCCGCGCACCTCGAAGATCCTCGCGGAAGGCGTTTCGACCACCTGTGGCCTGTCCGTCGGGTCGTTCACCGCCAGGTCGACGTCGGGCGTGTTCCCCACCGGAAGGCCGCTGGTGATCACCGTCGGCAGCGCGCGACTCCAGCGATCATCCAGGATTCCCAGCGACCGGTCCGGCGCGAACCCGTAGATCTCGGGGTCCCACGACGCTGACTCGCTACGGCCTTCACCACCTCGGAGATCACAAGCAGCGAGCACGACCTTGCCTGGTCTAGTGCTGCCAGGACGTCGGCGGCGGCGCTGGGGGTTGGCCCTCGACCGGATCAAAGTCGAGTGCGGGGAGCATCTTCTCGGGAACCCAGCGCGCCTCGGCCGCCACCAGGACACCGGCCGCGTCGAGCACCACAACGTAGGCCGCAGCCGTAAGCGACCGCCGCTTGGCGTCCGCCCCGGTCACGATCAGGGAGGGCACCTCCGGGTGAGCGACCGCACGCTCAACCCGTGTGCCCAACGCCGGGTGCGTCACCGCTTGCGCGGCGGCCAGAAGGTCATCCGGGATCGGTCCTAGCAAGGACCCCAGCTCGCCCATAGTCGGAGCATACGGCATCGTTGCGGCACTTGGGACGCTCCGCGCCTGGCCAATGTGCGCGGTGGGCGTGAGGACGGGTCGCGTGTAGGCCAGCGCCGGGCCGCTTCGCAGTGGATCCAGGTTTAGGCTTGCCGCAGCCTGCCGCGACGGGCTGCCCGGAGGCCGCCGAAGGCGGCGAGCAGGACCGGGGCGGTCGCGCCGTTGGCCCGGCCCGTAGCGACCGCGCAGGCAGCGGCTAAGCCCAATGCCGGTCAGTTAGCCGGCTCTGGGGAGGATGGCCACTGCTTCGGCGTCCGGTCTGGTCGGCTGGGGCCACTGGCGGTGGCGGGAACGCTTGGCGGCGAAGTTGCTCATCTTGCGCTTGACCGCGCGGGGGAAGGCGCGCAGCCGCCGCATGGGCAGCCGTTCGGTCAGGATCTCGGCGATCGCCAGCCTGCACGCGGTGGCGATCTCGTCAGGGGGAAAACGGCTGGTAGCTGACCAGGTGGCGGCGCACGATCCGT
>WNGA01018712.1_pt1 | contig 12339 bp, 6 predicted proteins | sample 5400061 | NCBI WGS metagenome assembly WNGA01 (sample SAMN13153366, study PRJNA577476) | soil metagenome | isolation source: 100 cm soil or saprolite under grassland replicate 2 | place: USA:California | collected 2016-06-15
ACAATCCTGAAGGCGTGCTGGGCCAATTGGCAAATGAAACCGGCGGCTTGCTGGTCAGCGGCACAAATAATCCTGGCCCACGTCTGCGGCAGGTCAATGATGATTTGCACTCTTACTATGTTCTGACTTATACGCCGAAGAATTCCGACTACGACGGCAAATTTCGGCAGATCGGCGTCAAGGTCAAACGATCGGGCGTGGACATACAAGCCCGCAAGGGCTATTACGCTGTGGGCGCGACATACGATACTCCGGTAATGTCGTTCGAAGCGCCGGCGCTGGCGGCACTTGGCAAGTCACAAGCGAACGCCTTCTCGACGAAGGCCGGCGCTTTCAGCTTTCCCGAAGCGAAGAAACCCGGCTTGGTACCGATAGTAGTTGAAGTACCCGTGAGCTCGATTAACTTCGTGGGCGATACAGAGAAGAAAACTTATCATACAGACTTTGCTGTCGTCGTAGTGATCAAAGACGAGTTTCAACGCCCGCTGAGAAAGCTTAGCAGCCAGTACCTGTTGAGCGGACCGCTCGATCAGATCGAGGCGGCGAAGCGTGGCAACATTCTTTTTTATCGTGAGACCGATCTGGAACCGGGCCAGTACTCGGTGGATTCAATCGCCTATGACGCAACCAACAAACAGTCCAGCATCAGTCATCATCCGCTGGTTGTGCCTGACAGCGATCAAGCAAAGTTACGGATCAGCAATCTCGTTGTGATCGCCAGGGCACAAAAGGTTGCGGCCGCGGAGTCGCAAGCAAACCCGTTTCGCGTGGGTGAGTTGATGCTCTATCCCAACCTGGACGAGCCGCTGCATAAAGCGGGTAGTAAGGGCTTGAGTATGTTCATCACGATTTACCCACCCAGGGGCGTGACGGCGGCGCCGAAGATGAGTATTGAGCTGGCTCAAGCGGGCCAGGCCCTGGGCCAGTTGCCGGTACAATTGCCCGCCCCGGATCAAAACGGTCGGATTCAATATACGGGCACGATTCCCCTCGACGCTTTTCCGCCAGGCGAATATGAGTTGAAGGCGTTAGTCACGGACGGTGTAACGAAGGCAATGCGCTCAGAGCACTTTACTGTTCACCCCTGAAACTGCGCTCACAAGTAGAGAGCGGGTTGAAAACTCCGCCCAGCGCCAAAGGCGCGAAATGTAATAGCCTAGGGCAACGCCCTAGCTAGGCTAGGTGACGGTCCATGAATTTTGCAAGCGCTGAAGGCGCGAAATAGGAAGTGGGAACCGAAAATTGGCGGTCATTGCGCTGCTCCAACATCATTTCGCGCTTTCAGCGCTAGGAAGCTTCAACTGCTCACACCTGGGCCGATTGCCCAGGCTATTACATTTCGCGCCGTTGGCGCTGAAACCGTAGTTTTGAACACATCCTCACGGGCGTCTGGAGAGAGCCGGTCGAAGACCAGCGCGACTGCACCCGGTTTGTTGTCGAATTTCAACCCGGTGATTACGATCTGGGGGTCTCAGTACAAAACGCGAAAAGTCGCGCGTGGAATTCTGCTCGCTTCACAATCAGCCCTTGACTGGGTCGTGTCCTAACTTGACGGAATTGTAGGGGCGTCACTTTCAGTTTGGAAACGGTTCGCCTTCTCGCACGATCCTGATGCGGTGATCGGTGAATTGGAAATGAGTCCCAGGCACCTCGATTTTTGGCATGTGGCACGAAACACATAAGCGCTGAGCCACCGGACAGGCCTTGTCAGTGTGCGGATCCTGAACCGGATCTTCATGCGGATTGTGACAGGCGGTACAACGGAGACGGTCATCATCCGGATCGTGGCCGCGACTGGTGAACAGACGATAGGGTTGAAAGCGTACTCTGATTAGTCCCTGGAGCTGATTGTTTGTCAGTACCTGCTCCGCGCTGTGGTGACACGAGCCGCAAAATTCCTGCGCCAACTCATCAGGTTCCAGCTCTCCAGGGTTGAAGATGTGTTTATCGTTGAATCCCTTTGCTTCCATTGCCGCAATGTGATCGCGACCTGGGCCATGGCAGGCCTCGCAAGTTATACCGGGAATCAGGCGGTCGAGTCGCAATTCGAGGCCATTGATTGCTGCGCTTGAATGGCAGGCGAAACACTCGCGAGTCTCACCAACTTTGATCGCTCGTCCCACGGCGTCATCGAGTGACGACGGCAGCGTGAGCTGGTAACCCATGGTCCAATCCAGTCCCTTCAGATCTTTGTAGAAACTGACACGACTTTCGTGCAGTTCGCCATTGTGCCGGAAGATGTAGGTCTGGCCGGCTTTGCCCTGGCCAAATGAGTAGAGGATCGGCTCAGAGAAAGTATGAGTGCCGTCTGTGATCGTGTACAGACTGCTCTCCCTTCCGCGTTATCTCATACGAGAATGCGCCGCTGCGAAAAGTTAGTCGGGGATTGGCCCGCAAGACAGCACTGGTAGCAGCTGGCTCCATAGCCCGGCCCATTGCGGTCAAGCGCTGGCCTGTCTCAGTCTTGTGGCACTTTGCGCAAGCCTGTGGACCGGCGTAGGTTGCGTCTTTCTGGTTCGGACGCCAGGGAGTCGCGGTCAGCCGACCACTGCTGCTCATGACTGGGCCCTGGGCACTGGACTTCAGTGGGCCAAAAGTCCACAGCGTCGCCGCGAACGCCGCAACAAAGAGAATGATGACCGGTTGCTTCAATTCGGAAACTGCTCGCCCGCTTTGGCAATTCTGATACGGTGATCGGTGAACTTGAAATGCGAGCTGGGAAACTCGACCTTGGGCATGTGACAGGAGACGCACCGGCTCTGAGCGACCGGGCAGGCTTTGTCCGTGCGGCCTTCCTTTTCTTCAGTTTTCGCAACGGCAGGCGATTTCAAGCTCGCAAACGACTGGTGGCAAGCGAAGCATTTCGCGTCGTAAAATGCTTCGTCCGTGGAAGGGTTCTCGTGTGGATTATGACAAGCTGTGCAGGTTAGTCGCATGTCGGCCGGATCGTGGGCACGGCTCGTGAACATGCGATAGGGCTGAAACCGGACGGTGATCAATCCGCGAAGCAGCTTGTTTGAGATCACTTGCTCGGCACTGCGATGGCAGGAGCCACAGAACTCCTGCGAGAGTTCGTCAGCGCTCATCATGCCGGGATTGAAAATGCGTTTGTCCTTAAACTGCTTGGCCTCCATCGCCGCCACATGCTCCGCGCCTGGTCCATGACATGCTTCACAGGTTACTCCGGGCACCAGCCGATCCAGCTGCAACTGATTTCCGTAGGTGGCGGCGGTGCTGTGACAGGAAAAGCAATTGCGTGCCTCGTCCACGCTGATCCTTCGGCCCGCAGCGACGTCAAGGGATGGCGGTGTGTCGCGCGGATAGCCGATGGTGACATCCAGACCCTGAATGTCCTTGTAGAAACTGAGACGGCTTTCGTAGAACGAGCCATCATGCCGGAAGATGTAGGTTTGTCCCGCCTTACCCTGGCCGAAGCTGTAGAGTATCGGCTCGGAGATTGTGTTAACTCCGTCGGTTACGGTGTACAGGCTTTGGTCGCCGCGGCGCACAATCTCGTGAACATATGGTCCGCTGCGAAATGTCAGGCGCGGATGCGCGCGTAGAATCTCACTCGTGGCTACCAGTTCCAGCGCTCGCCCCATTGCCGTCAAGTGCTGTCTTGCCGATTCTTCCGCGTGGCATTTTACGCAGGCTTGAGGCCCGGTGTACTTGGCGTCCTTTTTGTTGGGTCGCCATGGGGTCGAAAGGGGGGTGTCGCCACCACTCATGCCAGGGCCTTGCGCGCGCGATTTAAGTGGTCGATCAACGGAAAGCAGAAGACCGATCACGATGACCAGGATAGCGAGAGTCGAGATCTTTATTCCGCCGCACATCTTTGAAGGTGTAATTGAAAGCGCCATAACGTAACGCAAACTTTAGTTTGCGGCGGCGCGAGCTAACAGCTTGCGTTACTTTGGCTGAGGCGGCCTATCGGTTGTCGAATTGTCATCGGGCAGTGCGCTTCCCTGCCCTGCGCCTTCCACCTGGCTTAAACGTGTAAAAGTGGCGCGGGCCTTGTCGGCGTCCTGCTTGCGCTTCGCTTTCGTGTAAGCACGCGCTAGCGCAAAGTAAATCTTGGGCTCGTTGGGGACCATCTGGGAAACAGTCTCCAACTCCGCGATGGCGCGGTCGTTCTGACCCGCGTCGAGCAGGAGTCGTCCGAAAACATAGTGTGCCAGCGGCAACCTGTTGCGCAACTTGATATTGGCAAGTTGGCAGCGCGCCAATGCGTGTTTGGGCCAGTTTTGCAACTCGCGTTGAAAGGCGGCCTGGGCGCCGTCGTCATCGCGGTTCACCAGCAGAAAACGGCCGTAAGCATATTGGACGTTAGCCACCTTGCCATAGTCGCGCACTACCATGTCGTATTCGCGCTGAGCGTCGGACATGTTTTTCTCGGCCGCGAAATGCTCAGCGAGTCCAGCGCGACGAATCAAAGAGCGGTCTGGATAGTCGATGGTGATTTCCTTCGGCGTCATGCCGATCCGCAGGATCGCCAGGCCCAGCGAAATGATCAACTCCTCGCTCTTCAGACCTTCGTAGCTTAGCGAGCCGAGAGTCTCCTGCGCCTTTTCGAAGTCCCCCTTCAGGATCGACAAAAGCCCATCGTGATAACGCATGACATGGACTAGTTCAGTATTGTCGCCGAGTCCAAGTTTTCGGGCCTGGTCAAGGTGCGCGCGCGCCTCGTCATAACGTGCCAGCTGAAACTCGCAGAGACCAAGCATTGCCCAGGGAGCGCCTACCTTCTGTTGTATCTGTGCGGTCTGTTTGAATGCCTGCGCTGCCTCGGCGTACTTGTCATGATCGTAATAAAGCGTTCCGAGAAACCACCAACCCTCGGCCCACGCAGGGCGAAGGGCCAATGCCTGGCGGTACAGTCCAATGGCTTCATCGATTCTATCGGCTTCACGCGCGGCACTTGCTGCCAGGGCGATCGTCTCGAAATTTTGCGAGCCTGCCGATTCCTTCGGCGTCGCCGCCACCTGCTGAACCGGTGCGGATCCCGATCGTTGCGCGCGGCGCTGGCCCTGGGCATTCGCAGACCCTGGTCCTGGACAGGCGAGGAGCCCGGTTGCAAAGAAGGCCATGATCATTAGCGATCGCCGACGGCGCTGCGAAGCGCCCCAGGTTGACCTCAACTTCGATAACAAAAAATCTCTCTTCCTGATACGGCCGTGTCCTCAGTCGTGGTTTCCGTTCTTATTCACTTTTCTATTTAGAACTTTCCCACTCTCTACTTTGCGGTGATCTTTAGGCCTTCGCCCTCGACCACTGTGACATAACTATTAGTCGGCACGTTCGTGAGTTTATCAGACTTGCCGCTTGGCCAACGAATCTCAACCGATTCAATCTTGCCGTTGGGTCCCGCGCCCAGGATCTCGCGTGGGTCATGTGACGCCAGATAACTTCCGCCGGTTGTTTTCAGTCGGCTGAATTTCCTGGTGCCGACCTGCCAGGAGATCACGGCGCCCACCGCCCCGGGATTGCTACGGGTCGCGACCAACTGCAAGCCCACCCAGTTGTTTCGATTGCCGCCATCATTCCGCAGCAACATCGGCGCCTGGCCATTGTTCGAAATCAACACATCCAAGTCGCCGTCGTTGTCATAGTCGCCGACCGACAAGCCCCGAGCGGGAAAACTATTTGAAAAGACGGAGCCTGACTGCGCACTGACATCCCTGAATTTCGCGCCGAGGTTCTCGAACATCAGAAGTGGTTCTTTGTACTTAACGCGCATGGTCAGCTTCTCCACCATGTCATCAGGATGGCCGTTGGCCAGAAAAAGATCGGGATAGCCGTCGTTGTTATAATCGAAAAACTTCAAACCCCAGCCGCTCAGCAAGCGAGTTGCCGGACCGATCTCGCCCGGCTCGTCAGTGAAGGTAAGATCCTTCTGGTTATGGTAGAGGCTGAACAACTCCTGATCGATATTGGCAACAAACAGATCCTGCCAGCCGTCGCCGTCAAAGTCTGTGGCATCTACACCCATACCAGAGCGCGGTGAGCCGTTGTCGCTGAAGGCTACGCCTGCCTGCAGCCCGACTTCTTCAAAGGTCCCGTTGCCCTTGTTGATAAAAAGGAAATTCGGCATCGTGTCGTTGGCCACAAACAGATCAGTCCAGCCGTCGTTATTCACGTCAGTTGCCACCACACCAAACGACTTGCCGGGCGATTTCGTGATGCCCGATTTTTCGCTGACATCCGTAAACGAGCCGTTGCCGTTATTGTGGTAGAGATGGCTGGGTCGCGGTTTGAAGACGCGTGGAATGCAATAGAATTTCTGGCCCAGACGATTGTTGCCGCAAGTCGTTTCCTTGTTGTAGTCAACGAAGCTGGAAACGAACAGATCGAGTTGGCCGTCTTTATCATAGTCGAACCAGACGGCGCAGGTGGACCATCCCGGCGCCGCGACTCCGGCTTTCTCGGTTACGTCTGTGAACGTGCCGTTGCCGTTGTTGTGATAGAGAACGTTACGGCCATAGCTCGTGACATAAAGATCGACACGGCCATCGCTATCGTAATCCCCGGCCGCCGACCCCATGCCGAACGTGCCCCCCGCAACTCCGGCTTTGTCGGTCACATCAGTAAATGTGCCGTCGTGATTGTTGTGATAGAGGGCGTTCCTGGGCGGATTGCCGGGTGTGAAAAAATCCGAAGGGCCACTGTTAACGAAATAGATATCCATCCAGCCATCATTGTCGTAATCGAAGAACACGCAGCCGGCGCCAACCGTCTCCGGCAGATAGCGGTCTGCGGACAAGGCGTTGTCGTGCACCCAATTGATTCCCGCTTGCTTTGTCACGTCGGTAAAGACCACTGGTGGCGCGGAAGTGGGTTGCTGGGAATAAAGGCTCGAAGCCTGGGCCAGGAGAAGGATAGGGATGAGAGGGAATAGAGTCTTAAGGGCTGTCACACATGATTACCTTTCGGGCTTTATGGTTTGGGCCTTGAGCTGCCCGGCTTCCGATCCGACGGCGTCACAGTGGCGGGCTGAGGCTTCGTTGTTTCCGCACGCTGCTTCAGTTGGGCTTCAGCAAGCTGCCGGGCCGCCTTCTGGCTTTCTTCGTCCAGTCGCTTGACTTCGGCGCTCTCGTGCTCGGCTTCCGCAGTACGGTTAAGTTTATAATAAAGACGAGCGAGTTGAACGTGAGCGTTGCTGAAATCCGGGGCCTTCCTGACTATTTGCTCGAGCAAGCGAACCGCTTCTGCCGTGGCGCCTTTGCTCGTTTGGAAAAGAGCCATTTGGTAGAGCGCTGAGACCTCGTCAGGTCTTGCCGCCAGCGCGTTCTTCAGTAAGCCGGCGGCTTCCTCCACCTTGCCATCTTCCCGATAAATCATCCCCAAGCCCACGTTTGCATCAAAATCAAGCGAGTTGTTTTCCAATTCAGCACTGAACTCCTTAACTGCTTGTTCGCGTGCGCCCGTCGCGAGATACGCATTACCCAATTGGGAATGAACCGTTGGCAAACGCGGGTTGATCTGACTGGCCAGCTTAAGTTCCTCGATCGCTTTGGATGATTCTCCGTTGGCCAGGTAGAACGACCCCATGACCAGGTGTGCTTCCACGGTGTTCTGCCGGCGAAAGACTTTGTTAATCAACAGCTCGGCCTTATCCAACTGTCGCAGCTCAATGTATGCCATGCTGAGCGTGTAGGTGGCAGTCGCGTTGTCGGGTTGCGCCTCAACAACTGGTTCAAGAGCGCTGACGGCATCGGCCGGTTTGTCCATTTGAAAAAAACAGAGGCCCAGCATCAGTCGAGCCCAGTAGTTCGTCGGCTGGTTTGCCGCGACCTGCGCCAATTCACGTTGTGCCGGTTCGAATGCTCCTGACTTATAATAGGCAATGCCCAGGTTTGTCCTGATGCTGTCCTGTTTCGCATCAATAGCGAGGGCTTTCTGATACTGGGCAATCGCATCGCTGTATTGGCCCAGACGCGCGAGCACCACGCCGAGACTCGCCAGCGTTTCCACCCGTTGCGGTGTCAGGAGCAACTGGGCCCGGTACGCCTCAAGTGCTGCTTGCAAGTCATTCTGCCGCTGTAATTCATCGCCCTTCTGTTGCAGATCGCCTTCGCTGGCAGCTGCTTTCGCCGGTGCCGATTGCTGCGTTCCATTCGGCTGTTTCTTCTGCTGTTCTTCCTGGAGTTTTTGAATGATGTCGCGCTCGCGTTGTCCGTCTGCGGTGCGATTCAGTTTGTAGTACAGCCGCGCCAATAGGACGTGCGCCGGAGTGAATTCCGGACTGCGCGCGGTGACGCGTTCGAGCAGACTCAAGGCCTCGGCGTTTTCGCCTTTGGTCGTGGCCAACTGGGCCATCTGATATAACGAAGCGATGTCGTCGGGTTTCAGATCAAGCGCCTTCTTCAATAGCGTCGCCGCCTCATCCAGGCGTCCGTCTTCCCGATAGATCCAGCCGAGACGGACGTTTGCATTAAAGTCGCGCGGATTGATTTGCAACTCGGCGGCAAACTCCTTTGCTGCCTGCTCCCGGTTGCCGGAAAACAGATTGGCTTCGCCAAGCTGCGAATGGAGTGTCGGCAAGCGCGAGTTGAGTTCCTTAGCCCGATTGAGCTCTTCAATCGCTTTCGGAAAGTCCTTAACGGCCAGGTAAAACGCGCCGACAATCAGGTGCGCTTCCGCAGAGTTGAGTTGGCGAAAAACATTTCTAACCAGCGGCTCCGCTTTCTCAGTTTCATTGAGGCCAAGGTACGCATTTCCCAGTGCATAGGCTGCGGCAATGTTATCGGGCTGCGCATCATGGACAGCCTCGAGTTCAACAACCGCTTCCTTCAACTTGTTGAGCTGGTAGTCGCAAACGCCGAGCAGCAGCCGCGCTTGATAATTATCCGGTTGGGCGGCGGCCACTTGGGAAAGCTCCCGTTGGGCCAACTCAAATTCTTCCGTTTTGTAAAAGGCGATGCCTAAATTCAGGCGGGTTTCGTACTGTTTCTCATCAACCGCCAGTGCCTCTTTGTAGTATTTGATCGCTTCGCCATATTGGCCTAACCGGGCGAAGATCACGCCCAGATTCGAAAGTGCGTCCGCCCGGTTGGGGATGGAACGCAGCGCCGCCTCGTAAGCTTCTCGCGCACGTTGCAAATCACCCTGTTGTTGCAACGCGACACCGCGAGCAAAGTCAGCATCCGACTGGCGCGCGGCGCTATCCTGGATCGGCACGCCGGCTATAACCAAGATCAACAGCAGACTTCCGAGCATAGAGTTCTTGAATTCGATTTCGCAGTGATTTCTGATTAGCAACAGCCCGAAGGATTATGCGGGAGCAACAAATCTCTAACGTGGCTGCGCAAGTCTAGCATCAATGATTCTGGCTCAACAAGCTGGCTTCTGTTACGCTTCCGCGCTGGCGGCAGGCTGCAAATATCCCGACGCCAGGATGAGTTCGGAAGAGCATTGTTGCCTGTTTCTTTCTATCCGATAAACACGTCACAGCCTTGATCCGAACATGAGAGATTGACTGATGAGATGGTTTAGACGAAGGCAAGCGCTCTTGTTGACTGTTGTTTTGCTATGTCTCGGCGCTTGCTCAGCCACCAAAGGACAGTCGAAGTTTGTCACGACACGCGGCAAAGAGTTCTTTTCGCCCGAGGGCAAACCGCTGCTCTTGAAAGGCATCAATCTGGGCAACTGGCTGCTTCCCGAGGGTTACATGTTTAAGTTCAAGACGGCAAGTTCTCCTCGGTTGATTCAGACTCTCGTCAATGAACTGATCGGTGAAGATGACGCGCGTCGATTCTGGAAAACCTATCGTGAAAACTACATCACGCGGGAAGACATCCGCTTCATAAAGCAATCAGGACTCAACTCTGTTCGGGTGCCTTTCAACTATCGTTTGCTTGTCACGGAAGACGAGCCTAGAAAGCTGGACGGTGCAGGCTACGAGCTGTTGGACCACGTTGTAGATTGGTGCCGGAACGAAGGTCTCTACATAATTCTGGACATGCACGCCGCCCCGGGCGGACAGACCGGAGATAACATCGATGACAGCTGGGGATACCCGTTCCTCTTTGAAAGCGCGGAAAGCCAGGAGTTGACGGTCAACATCTGGCGAAAGATCGCGGCGCGTTATCGAGACGAGCCGACAGTCGTTGGTTACGATCTACTGAATGAACCGATCTCGAATTCTTTCGACACGGCCTACTTGAACCCAAAGCTCGAACCGCTCTACCGGAAAATCGTCACCGGCATACGCGAGGTCGACAAAAATCACATCATTTTTCTTGGTGGCGCTCAGTGGGATACCAACTTCAAAATTTTTGGGCCACCGTTTGACGATAAGCTCGCCTACACTTTTCACAAGTACTGGATGGACGTGAACAAAGGAGCTACTCAGGAGTACCTTGATTTCCGCGATAAATACAATGTGGCTGTTTGGATGGGAGAGTCGGGTGAAAACAGCGATGAATGGATCACTTCCTTCAGAGTTCTGCTGGAACAGAACAACATCAGTTGGTGTTTCTGGCCTTACAAAAAACTGGACGCGACGTCGTGCATCATATCGATAAACTCACCCGCGGAATGGGAGGCAATTGTTGCCTTCGCAAACGGCCCGCGTACAACGTACGAAGAGATAAGAAAGAACCGGCCACCGAGAGAGAAGGCACAAAAGGCGTTGGGCGATTATCTTGAGCGAATCAAATTCGCGAACTGCCGGATCAACCAGGGATATGTGAAGGCGCTGGGATTGAAGTAGCATCTGCGAAGCAGTGACACATGCTCGTTTCGCAGCTCGCTTCCTGCTAAAGAGAAAGCCGCCTAAGCAAAAACTCTGGCATCGTGGGTCGACGAATACGGAACGGGGAGCAGTAAGCGACCTGGTCCGTGATCATTAGAAATGAGCTTATTGTTACCGGACCCGGTCGCTACCGCTCCTGGTTCCGTATTTGTGCATCGGTGCAGCTCGCTTCCTGCTGAAGGCAAAGCCGCGTAAGCAAAAACTCTGGCATCGTGGGTCGACGAATACGGAACGGGGAGCAGTAGCGACCTGGTCCGTGACCGTTACAAATGAGCTTATGGTTACTTGACCCGGTCGCTATCGCTCTTGGTTCTGTATTTGTGCATCGGTGCAGCTCGCTTCCTGCTGAAGGCAAAGCCGCGTAAGCAAAAACGCTGGCATCGTGGGTCGACGAATACGGAACGGGGAGCAGTAGCGACCTGGTCCGTGACCGTTACAAATGAGCTTATGGTTACTTGACCCGGTCGCTATCGCTCTTGGTTCCGTATTTGTGCATCGCTGAAGCTCGCTTCCACTTAAAACATGACGGTCAAAACCGCGTAAGCAAAACTCTAGCATCGTGGGTCGACAGATACGGAACGGGGAGCAGTAGCGACCTGGTCCGTGACCATTACAAATTAGCTTATTGTTACCGGACCCGGTCGCTACCGCTCCTGGTTCTGTATTTGTTTAGCGCTGCTGCTCGCTTCCTGCTGAAGACAATTCCCGTCACGTCACCTCGCTTCAATCACCACCGAGGCAGGAGCCAGGCCAGCCGCTGTGGCCTTCAAAACGAGTCTGCCCGCCTTCTCTTTCGATTGAATAATTGCGAGAGCCATACCATGGAATGCTTTTCGAGAGTTCGCTTTGAACGGCTCGTGGCTAATTTGACTGCCGTTGTCGACGGCGGCAATCGACCCTGCGCCGGTCAGTTGAAACCTAATCAGGTTATCTGCATCAGGCACCACTGTGCCGTTCGCGTCAACCACTTTCACGGTGACGAATGATAGGTCATTGGCGTCAGCTTTGATCGTCTTACGATCCGCGCTCAGGATGATTCTGGCGGGCTGACCCGCCGTGCGGACTTCCTGAGTGAGCATAACCTTCCGGTGGCTACGCGAGACTGCCCTGAGTGTTCCTGGCTCGAAAGGCACTCGCCACATTACATGCAGATCATCGCCAGATTTTCGTTTTGTGCCCAGAGATTTTTCATTCAGAAACAACTCAACCTCTTCGCTGTTGAAGTAGGCCCAGACGTCAACCGGATCGCCCTGCTTCCAATTCCAGTGCGGGAAAATGTGCAGCACAGGCTTGCTGGTCCACTCGCTCTGATACATATAAAAGACGTCTTTGGGAAAGCCGGCGAGATCGATGATGCCAAAGTAGGAGCTGCGCGCCGGCCACGGGTATGGCGTCGGCTCACCGATGTAGTCCCAACCAGTCCAGATAAACTGACCGGAAAAGAAGTCGTTCTTCTTGACAACCTTCCAGGTCTCTTCCTGAGTTGAGCCCCAGGGGGCGCTGCAATTGTCATAGGCCGAGCAGCTAAAGTCCTTGTTTCCATCTTTGAATTCCTGGTCCCAACGCGCGGGCCAGCGACGGATCAC
>WNGA01035750.1_pt1 | contig 12339 bp, 10 predicted proteins | sample 5400061 | NCBI WGS metagenome assembly WNGA01 (sample SAMN13153366, study PRJNA577476) | soil metagenome | isolation source: 100 cm soil or saprolite under grassland replicate 2 | place: USA:California | collected 2016-06-15
TATTTTCCGGAATTTTTCAATACGTTGAAAGTTCCCGTGAACCTCGTTTTCGGTGAATGGGCGGAGCTCGCAGCGCAGGTACACCAGCGCACGCTTGACGTGCTCGCCGTCGGTGCCGGTGTGCCGTTTCCTTCGTTCGTCGAACTCGAGGCGAAGGACAAGGTCCGGTACATCGCGTTTGGTCCGGAACAGATCACTGCGTTGCGCCTGGCAATACCGGAATTGACTCCTTCGCGTATTCCTGCGGGGACGTATCCGTCGCTGTTGCGGCATTATCAGACACTGGGCCTCTATAACTTTGCCGTGGCGCACGCGGAGTTGCCAGATGACCTCGTCTACAACGTTGTCAGAGCAGTCTTCGAGAACCACGAGGAAATGATGGAGGCGCATGCCGCGGCGGCGGCCACCGTTCCCGCCAACATCGATCGCAACTCCTTTCTGCCGCTCCATCCAGGGGCGATTCGCTATTACCGGCAAATCGGAAAAGCAGGGCAGACGGACTAGGACGCTTACGATCCGCCCAGCCATCCTCGGGTGAAGGTTTGGGTAGGGCAAGAAGGTAACAAGGAATGGTCGTGCTTGATTCCGCCGATCGACGCCTGCGCCATCCTGAAAAGGCGCACCGCCCGGATTCGCCCGTGTCACAGAAGCCCGATTGGATTCGGGTCAAGGCGCCGGGCTCGCCTGGCTATGCAGAGACGCGTCGCATCGTGCGCGGGAATGGGCTTCACACCGTTTGCGTTGAGGCGAAGTGCCCCAACATCGGCGAGTGCTGGGAGAAGAAGCACGCGACCTTCATGATCATGGGCGATACTTGCACCCGCGCCTGCGCCTTTTGCAATGTCAAGACCGGGCTGCCGGGCCCGCTCGACCGCGATGAGCCGCAGCGCGTTGCCGATGCGGTCGCGAAGCTCGGGCTCGTACATGTCGTGGTGACTTCGGTCGATCGTGATGATCTTTTCGATGGCGGCGCCCGGCATTTCGCCGAGGTGATCTGCGCGATCCGCGCGTGTACGCCCTCGACGACCATCGAGGTGCTCACGCCGGACTTCCTGCGCAAGGAGGGGGCACTCGAGAGAGTCGTCGCCGCGCGGCCCGACGTGTTCAACCACAATCTCGAGACCGTGCCTTCGCTCTATCTCACGGTGAGGCCAGGCGCGCGCTACTTCACCTCGTTGCGCCTGTTGCAGCGGGTGAAAGAGCTCGATCCGCTCTTGTTCACCAAGTCGGGCATGATGGTGGGTCTGGGCGAGGAGCGCAACGAGGTGATGCAGTTGATGGACGATTTGCGCGCAGCAGCGGTCGACTTTCTGACCATCGGACAATACCTCCAGCCGACGCGCAAGCATCACCGCGTCGCGCGCTTCGTCACGCCTGACGAATTCAAAGCCTACGAGACGGTCGCCTATGCCAAAGGTTTCCTGATGGTGTCGGCAAGCCCGCTAACGCGCTCGTCCTATCACGCCAGCGAGAATTTCGAGCGTCTTCGCGCTTCGCATCGTGGCGAACCTAGCTCGTCGCCGATGATGCGAATGCATCCTTCTGGGAGCTGCTCAAGAGAGGTCTGACAAGTAAGCGCAAGTGTCTCAGTCGGGTAAATCGACTAGAAGTCTCGCCCGATTCCGGGAGGCCTGAATGAACGTCACTGGCATGCTCCATGGGTCCCGCCTGCTCGCGCATGTGGACTTCCCAACATCCGAAGTCTTGGGTCCGGGTGCCACGGAAGATCAGATCCAGGCTCTCATCGACCGACACAAGCTGATCTTCATCAAACCGCTCTTCAGAGGCGGAGTCGGCAAGAAGGGCAAGTCTGGCCTGATCGGCAAGGCCAGCGATTTGAAGACGGCACTGGCGGAGAAGGAGCGCCTTTATTTTGCGGAGCATCGCCATGGAGATGTCGTGGCGAAGGCCAACGGGGTGACTTTCGAGAGCGGAGTGCCGGCCGAGCGCGAGGTCTATTTCGCAATTACCGACTCGACCGAGTTCCGCGCTCCCACCATGACTCTCACCCATATGGGCGGTATCGATATCGAGGAACTCGACAAAAAGCATGTCGCGCAGGTGCCGTTCGAAGCGCTGACCGGCCTCAAAGCGTTCGTTGTCGCAAACGCGCTGACCGATATCGGCGCCCCGAAGGAGATCATCTCGCCCCTGGTCCAGCATCTGCCGAAGCTTTGGGAACTTGTGCACCACTACGGCATGACCACGCTGGAGCTCAATCCAATCCGCATGCGGCCGGGTCGCGAAGGGCGGCTGACGCCGGTCGCTTGCGACTTCAAGTGCGGCTTCGATCGGGATGACCCGCGCTGGCAGCGCCTTGATCTTCCCGACCATCTTCTCACGGCAGATACGTCGGACTTCGAGCGCGAGGTCAACCAGCTGCGGACACACCAGGGCCAGTCCGACGTTTTTGTCATCAATCCGCACGGCACCATCCTGGCCCCGACCTTCGGTGGCGGGGCGAATTCCTTGGTGACGGAAGTCCTGGGCGAGACGGCGATCATCTCGAATAACACCGACATCTACGAAACCTTCCGGGCGATGGGAGACGCGCTGCGCGAGCATTTCAGCAGCCACGGAGCGACCCCAATCTACGTCGTGGTCGGTCGTGGCGGCCCCAACCTCGTCCGCGGAATGGGCGCTCTCGCGGAAACCTGCGACTCGTTGAACCTGCCGTATAGGTTCTTCGGTTTCGACAGCGCGATTTCGGAAGTCGTCAACTACACGAAGAAAGTCGATGAGTGGATGCGGGCAGGTGGACGAAAGGAGATCGCCGCGAAGCTGGGCTTGCGGCGGGCCTAAGCAGGAGCCATTGGTCGGAGACGCGCATGTTCAAGAAGGGTATCGAAGGTTTTCCTTACTATGTCGGCGTAAACTCGCTGAGCGAGGTGGCGGCGCGCACCGATCGCGTTTGCGTTCTCAATATTCTGGGCGGTGAGTCCCGCCAGGTCACTCCCGTTAGTCACGCATTTTCCGGTGGCAACGTGGTGTTCGGGACTTCGCCGGGCCGGCGTAGCCAGGTGCTATCGACGCCCGTCGGCGACATTCCGGTCTACAACAACGTTCGAGAGGGCCTGGACGACGGTCTGTCCTTCAACACCGGCGTGGTCTACCTACCGCCGTCAGGTGTCCGTGATGGCGTCGCCGAGCTCGTCCGCGTGAATCCAGATCTCCAAAAGATCGTCATGATCACGGAAAAGATCTCGGTGCACGACGCACGAGAGATTCGGGCGCTTGGCCAGGCCAATGGCATCGACATATTCGGCGCGAACTGTCTTGGCGTTGCGGATTCCTGGAACCGCGTGCGGATTGGCGGAGCGCTCGGCGGTGACAGTCCCGAGGAGGTGCTGCTCAAGGGATCGATCGCCATTTTCTCCAACTCCGGCGGGTTCACCACCACCATCGCTCAGTATCTCGGAACCGAAGGATGGGGGACGACGACGCTCGTTTCGTCCGGAAAGGATGTCTATATCCACTACGCGGCCCGCGATTTCGCGCACGCGCTCAATAACGACGTTCGTAGTAAGGCCGCCGTGCTCTACGCGGAGCCCGGCGGTTACTACGAGCGCGACGTGAAATTCGACAAGCCGGTTGTGGCCTGCGTGGTCGGTCGGTGGAAGTCCAAGTTGACCAGGGCCGTCGGACACGCGGGAGCCATGGCGGGCTCGGGCGATAAAGCCGAGGACAAGGAACGCTGGCTCATGGAGAGCTTCGGGGTGGACGGAATTTTCACACCCGAAAAACCAATCGTCTCGGCCAAAGGTGCGGTCGTGACCAACATCGCGCACATCCCATTGGCACTTACGGCAGTGATGAAGCTCAACAACGTGAGCCCCGATTTCGAGCCGCGCGGTAGCCTTTCGCTCAAACCGTGGATCGCCAACGATCAGGGCTTATCGCTGCCTCCATACCTTGCCCTGCCCGTGATCGAGGCGATGGCGCCGTACAACGGCCAGATCAAAGCGCTCAGCCGGCAGATTGGGGCCGTCATTCCCCGCCAGAACATGAAGGATAAGTCCGGCGCTACAGTGATGGACTCGAAAACACAGGTTACGAGCGTGCACGGACATTCAGTGCTCGACCTCGCGCTCTTGCCGCTCGAAGCTAACTTCGCGCTGCCGCTCGTGCACGAGATCGCGGGGGAAAACGACCGCGCCATGCTCGACATTGCCGTTGCGGCGGAGACCAATCTGGTCGGCGACCTCGCCCTGATTGCAGCGGATGCCGCGCGCGAAGGGGGCAATTCGCCAAACACGGTGATGGCGGCGGCCGCTGCAATCATCGGACCCAAACGCGTCGAGCGGGCGCTTGCGTGCGCGGCCAAGCTGATAGACCTTTTCGCACACTCCGGCTTATTGGACTCCCGCGACGAAAGCTTCGATTGTAGCGCGATCAAGGTGGATGAGAACACCCGGGCGCTCTTTGTGGCCACGGCTGCAGAGGCCAGCGATCCTCGTCCCGAGGCGATGCTCAAGGCCGTTCGCGATCGCGGCGGCAAGTCGCTGTTCTTGAAATTCCTCGACTCTCTCGGGGCACGTCCATCGCGCGATGCGATCCTGGCAGCGATCTCGACGACCATCGCGTGGGGTCCGTTGATGCGCAAGCGCATTTCGCGTGTCACGGCGGAAACGCTCCCGTGGTATCTCCGTCTCTATGGCGTGATGATAGGCGCTTCTATTCCCGGCAAGCATCACAAGCCCGGCAGCCTTTGCGGCATTTCGCGCGAGGAACGATTTAGTCGTTGGAGCATGGCTGACGTTCTGTTCCTGGCCTTGACCGGCAAGAAACCAACTGAGACCGAGGCAAGGCCGCTCCAGATCTTGATCGGCCTTCTCATCTCCAACGGTCCGGGTTCGATCTCGGCGCAGGGCGCCAAGGGTGCGGTTGCGGCCGATGGGCCACAGACGCCAAGCCGGATACAGATCAACAAGGCCATGGTCGGATTTCTAACCCACAGCGGTTACAGCCATGGCGGCAACGGCTTCGAGGGCATGGCCTTCTTGTTGGAGCGGTTCAAGGACGCCGGCCTCAAGGACCCGGCCGATCGCAATCACGGACTTGATCTTCGGGCGATGGCGACAAGATTTGCCGAGACCTACAAGGAAGAAAAGTTTCAATCGAAGGAAACCGGCCTGGATGGGCCGCGTGCGCTGCCGGGAGTCCATCACCCGATTTTCAAGGGTAAGCCGGTCAACTACGACCCACGCGAGCGCTTCATCGCCGAGTTCATGGAAAAACGTGGCGACTACAACGTCTTCCACGCCTTCTACCGTGAGCTCGTGCAGGCACTCTACGACACCGGCGCGACGCGGTACGTGTTCTGCGTTAACGTCGATGCGGTGATCGCGGCCCTGCTCCTGGCGGTTCTCTGGAGGGACTATCGATCCGGCGCGCTGACCGAGAAAGATCTCGAGACGGCTGCGTTCAACGTGTTCCTGTACGGCCGCATGATCGGCGCTGCTGCAGAGATCGACGACCATCTTAATCGCGGGCGGAACATGGATACGCGGACGCCCCAGGAACAGTGTGCGTTCGTAGTTTGATCGTGGCGGTCGGGTGGGGTGGTGGGCGCCGTCAGGCTCGAGAGGCACCGGGTTCCGGCCCGACCATCGACCGGCTCGCGAATACAAAAGGACCAGCCAAGGCTCGGAACGCGAAAAGCCAACGTTCAAAAGAAGCCTTCGGATTGGGGAGGATGACAGATGAACGTGGAGGTTTCGAAAGTCGGTCACGCGAGCGCAGTTGAAAAAGGCCATTCTTACTGGCGGGCGATCTTGCCGCTCGCGATCGTCGCGGCCATCGCCTTGTCACCCGCTCCGGCCGGCCTCGCGCTGTATGCATGGTACTATTTTGCGATTTTTGCCGGAGTGATCGCCGCGCTCGTGGTGGAGCCGCTGCCGAGCCCGGCCATCGGCGTGATCGGCGTGACGACCGTCACCGTACTCTCCCCGTGGGTACTGTTCAGTCCGACGGAGATAGCCAAGCCCGACTTCAAAGAAGCGGAGGAGGCGCTCAGATGGGCGCTTTCCGGCTTTTCCTCTAGCACGGTGTGGCTCGTGTTTGGCGCCTTTATGTTTGCGCTCGGCTACGAGAAGACCCGCCTTGGCCACCGCATTGCGCTCGTGATGGTCAAAGTCATGGGGCGCAACACGCTCTCGCTCGGCTATGCCACAACACTGACCGACGCGATATTGGCTCCTGTTACGCCTTCGAATACCGCTCGCAGCGCCGGAACGATCTATCCCGTGGTGGCAAATCTGCCGCCGCTCTATGGCTCCATGCCGAACCAGCCTTCGGCCCGCAAGATCGGCGGTTACATCATGTGGGTGACATTTGCCGCTGGCTGCGTGACCAGCACACTGTTCATGACCGCCTGCGCGCCGAACTTCCTTGCGCTCGAATTCATCAGAAAAATCGCTGGAGTTGAGATCACCTATCTCCAATGGATGCTGGCATCAGCGCCGTTCGCGTTGCCCCTCCTGCTGCTGCTGCCGATCCTGACTTATGTTTTTTATCCGCCGCAAACCAAGGGTGGCCACGAGGTTCCCGCCTGGGCGGCCGAAGAGCTGCAGAAGATGGGGCCCCTTTCGGGTCGAGAGCGCATTCTTTCTGCTCTGGTTCTGCTTGCCATAACGCTGTGGATGTTCGGAGGGGCTTACGTCGAAGCCACGACCGCTGCGCTCATCGTCATTTCACTCATGTTGATCATGCGCGTCGTCTCCTGGAAAGAGATGGCTGGCAATCATACCGCCTGGACTACGCTCACGCTTCTCGCGACGTTGGTGACGCTCGCCGGTGGCCTCTCGCGCACGGGCTTCGTCAAATGGTTTGCCGATGGCGTCGCGGCCCACATGGGCGGATTATCGCCGACGTTCACAATCATCGCGCTCGTGACCGTGTACTTTTGTTCCCATTATATGTTCGCGAGCCTCACGGCCCACACGAGCGCCATGATGCCGGTGATGCTGGCGGTCGGCCTCGGTATACCCGGTGTCCCGGCGGACAAACTCGCTTTGGCTCTCGCATTGACAACCGGCATCATGGGCGTGATCACCCCCTACGCGACTGGGCCCGGACTTGCCTACTACGAGAGCGGCTATCTGCCATCGGCGGACTTCTGGCGGCTTGCCACGATCTTCGGCTTCATCTTCCTTGGAGCACTGTTGGCAATCGGCGTGCCGATCCTGTTGGCACGGTAGTCAGCACTGCCGAGCTGCCCGCTACACCGTAGCTGGAAAAGCGGAATAGGAGGTTCCATGACAGAAGGTCTGGACGCGGCGCAGTCCGAACCGCACGGCACGCTTTCGATCCGCACCCTCGCTATGCCAGCTGATACCAATCAGTACGGAGATATTTTCGGCGGGTGGCTGTTGGGGCAAATGGATATTGCGGGCGGCATCGTTGCAGCAAATATTGCGAAATCTCGAACAGCTACGGTCGCGGTCGACGCGATGACATTCCGCAAGCCGGTCTACGTCGGAGACGTCATGTGCATCTATACTGATCTCATACGACGACGAGCGTCGGCCCCGGCACGTGCAGCGATAGAAGGCCCCTGTAATGCCACATCGTCCCCTGTCCTTCCCGAAAACTATATCCGCGCGTAGCGATGATGCAGTCCGGACAAGACTTCGCACCAGATCTTTGGACGGCTCGTCGTAGCGGCGCGTCCTTACCCAATCCGAGATGCGTGCGCGTTTCATTGTAATAGACGGAATACAATGTCAGAACGCGCCGCAAATGCGGTTCGCCGAAGATCAAGACGTGATCCAAGCATTCGCGCCGGAGCGTCCCGATCAGGCGCTCAACGTACGGGTTCTGCCAGGGTGCCCTCGGTGAGATCGGGCGATCGCGAATTCCCATTGCTTGGACTCGCCGGGTCACTGCAAACCAGAGAGTAGCTGTCGTCGACCGTGGCCCACGACGAGAAACACAAACAGGCACTCGAATGTCAGGGTTGGAACCACGAAGAGATCGATTGCCGCGATCGCGTCCGCATGGTTGCGCAGGAACGTCCGCCAAGTCTGCGATGGCGGCCCTCGGTGTCGGATCATGTATTTGGAGACCGTCGACTCGGCGATGTCGAATCCGAGTTTCAGCAGTTCACCATGGATGCGCGGGGCGCCCCACAGCGGGTTCTCCTTGCTCATCCGCTGGATGAGCTCGCGCAGCTCACGGTCAACTTTGGGCCTTCCTGGTCGCCTGCTAGATTTCCAGCGCCAATAGGCCCGAAACCCTGCTCGATGCCACCGCAGGATCGTGGCAGGCTGAACGATGTGGGACAAACCGAGCAGGCTTGGCCAGAGCCAAGTCATCCATACCAACAATGCCCGGTCGCCAAGCCTGCCACGACCCGGTTAGCTCATCAGAATCGCCCCCCAAAGCTGAGCGTCGAAAGAACCTCGAAGTCGACACAGGAGATCGAGTTCAAAGCGAAAAAGCCGGTCACCTTCGGGTTCGAGGCTTTCGAAGTCACTTACAGGGATGACGGTTGGCACGCCTTCGATCCCCCCCGGCGGGCGACGGCTATCTGAGCACCGGCAAAAAAAGGCCGAAAGGCGTCATGCTGTCCGAGCGCCGGCGTGTGCTTATCGCGGAGAAGCCGAAGAAGGCGAAATAAATGGGCAGCATCTCGACTGTCAAACTGACGCTCACAGAGATTGGCCCTGGGGAATCCGTCGAGATCAGCCCGTTCTGCCGACACCGGGCGCCTGAGCGGCTGCGTCCAAGAATTGAACTGTCTATCAACTACGCGATAAGGAGAAATGACGATGCCCAACACTGTTCGTTTGCATCGTGTGCTGGCGGCCAAGCCAGAAAAGGTCTATCGCGCATTCATCGGGGCGGATGCGCTAGCGAAGTGGCTGCCTCCCAACGGCTTTGCATGCACCGTGCATCAACTTGATGCGAAAGTCGGTGGCGCTCATCGGATGTCCTTCCGGAATTTTACGACCGGCAACAGTCACTCTTTCGGCGGCGAATATGTGGAGCTCGTACCTAATGAACGCTTGCGCTACACCGATAAGTTCGACGACCCCAACTTGCCGGGTCAGCTTCAGGTGACGGTGACACTGAAGCAAGTATCCGTCGGTACCGAGCTAAACATCGTCCAGGAAGGCCTGCCGGATGTCATCCCTCTAGAGGCGTGTTACCTCGGCTGGCAAGAGTCGCTGCGAAACTTGGCGAAGCTCGTAGAACCTGAAATCAATCAATAACGCGACAGCGCCCAGACGTGGCAAGTGGCCGCGCAGCAGAAGCCAGATTATGACCAACGATCTTGTTCCGGGGAAGTCGCTCGCTTCGTCTCGTATGCGCCCTCGCCCCATCAGAAAACGAGACACCAAGTCCTGGCCGCGGAGACAGGGAGCCGCAATGGGCGTTTCTCGCCCAAATTCCGCACACAGAGACCAAGCCACATCCGCGAAATGGCGCGGTGCCGCGCCGTTTTGAGCCTCATTCATATGTTAGGCGGTTGAGACCCGGACGGCCTGGCTAGGGCGGCGGGATTCGAACCTCTGCGTGTCGGAATCAGATTCGCTGAACTTCCATGTGAATGTACCTTGGCATCGCGCGCCACCGCGGCATTTCGGGGAATTCACCAAACGGGTCGAGCACTTCCTGGAACACCAGAAAATCGCTACCATTTTGATGGTTCATCCGGAAAGTCCGGTTTCGCACGGTGCGCGAATGCCGCGGGCGGTGCTGCGTGGACCAGCCAGCCGGAAGCTTCGAGGAGGCATGGATGTTGAACCGAAGACGTCTCGCAGGGCTTCTCGGCGCAACAGCCGTGGGCGCCCTCGCCGCGCCGGCGCTCATCACTCCGCCGTTCGCGCAGGTCGCCGCGCCGCTGCAGCGCGGCAACTACCTGGTCAAGAACGGTGCCGTCATCACGGTGGACGCCGCGGGCGTCCTCCCGCGCGCCGACGTACACGTCAACAACGGCCGCATCGAGGCGGTCGGTCTCGACCTCGACGTTGCCGGCGCCGAGACCATCGACGCTACCGACATGATCGTCATGCCGGGCTTCATCGACACGCACTACCACATGTGGAGCGCCCTCGGCCGCAACTTCGTCGGCGACAACTTCGGCTACTTCCCGGCCAAAAACGCGACCTCGAAGCTCTACACCGCGGAAGACTTCTACGCGAGCGTAATGCTCGGCCTGGTGGAGCTTGCCAATGCCGGCATCACCAGCGTGCACAATTGGTCGCACAACACGCGGTCGCCCGCGCACGCCGACGCCGAGTTGCGCGCCCATCGCGAGTCGATGCTGCGTGCCCGCTACTCCTACGGCCACATCGATCTGATGCCGCGCAACGAGCCAGTCAGCTTCGCCGACGTTGATCGCGTCCGGCAGCAGTATTTCGCAGCCGGCACAGCGTTCGAAGGTCTGGTCCACCTCGGACTGAACCTGCGCGGTCATTCGCAGAGCGAACCCGCCACTTTCCTGATCGACATGGCCGGCGCCGTCGAACGCAAGTTGCCGATCGCGCTGCACGCGGCGCAGACGCCGCCAAACTGGGTCGAGACCGAAGAGTTCGAGCGCCGCGGCTGGCTCGGCCCGAACCTGCTGCTGTGCCATTTCGTTCCGGCGCGCGATATCGACGCCGAGCTGATGGCCAAAACCAAGACGCCGCTGTCGTGGGCGACCCATTCCGAGTTCCGGCTCGGCCGCGCCGGCAACCCGCGCGAAGCGCTGCTGCGCATGCGCAAGGCCGGCGTGACCGTGTCGCTATCGTTCGATGCCACCTCAATCGCGCCGCCCAACATGTTCGAAACCATGCGGTTCACCTGGAACATGGGCATCCCGTGGCGCGGCACGCCGACCGAGCAGCTTCCGGATGTGTCATTCCGCGAAGTGATCCAGATGGCCACGCTTAACGGCGCGACCGCGCTCGGCATTGCCGACACGACGGGCTCGATCACGGTCGGCAAGCGCGCCGATCTCATTTTGATCCGCGGCAACGATCTCAACGTCGCGCCGGTTGCCGACATCGAGGCGAGCGTGGTGCAGTCTGCCAACGTCAACAACGTCGATACCGTCCTCGTGGATGGCCGCATCGTCAAACGCGGCGGCAAGCTCGTCGCCTACGACGTCGACAGGATCGTTCACGACGCGAAGGCTTCCGCGCTGCGCATCCGCACCGCCGCCGGCGGCAGGCTCGCGCCGAAGTAGCCGCAAGGGGCTTCCTGCCGTGTGTCCAGATAAGACCAAGGACTGGAAGCTCTGCACGTCGAGCCACATTCGCTGAACTCGTCGTCACCGAACCGCGGGATTGACGCGCCGAGGCGTCATAGACAAATTATATCAGTAGCGCGCTGGCTTTTGGCCGATGCCATTCGCGATGAGGGACTCGGCCCAAAATCTATAACTCGTCGTGGCCATGCCGCCAGCCGCGCTCAATCTCATGCTTTCGCATTTTCCTTACGCCAGCTTCAAATTCTTTGAGGAGTTCAGCTAGCGTAACGTCGCAAAATCCCGATCGATGAATATGAATACCTCGTACCCGCTTCAGTTTATTGCGGCTAAGAAACAACTCATGGACCTCAAGCCCGATTCCACTTTGACGTTCTGTTTTCGGTATGCCGCTATGAACCACACCATTTCGGAAAATATCGTATCGGTTTGCCGCAATTGGTCTGTAGCCCATGTAGTTGTGTAAAAATTCATCGAAGCACTGACGATTGTCGAACCGCACCTGGCCCGGATGTTTAAACCGAAGTATTTCACGCCCTGCTTGTTCAATAGCGCAAAGAATTGCTACTGCTAGGGTAAGCGGCAAGCGAGACTCTAGGGCATGCTCGAATTCCACCAGTAAATCGAAGAAATAAGAACTTTGATAATCGCCATCTACCAGGGGATATGGAACAGGGCGACCGCCTCGACCGGTTGCCCACTCTTTCTCAAATCTGCTCGTGAGCCGCTTTGTCATGGATAGTGAAGCTGCCGATTTGGCAAAAAATCAGGCCTTGCGGGCGTTTAGGGAGGACATTCGAACCCTTTATGCCAAGCGTGACCCCGAATTGACGGCCCATCATGACCCGCCCCGTAGTTGACAGAATCAGGCATACGGAATCACGGCTCGCTCGAAATCACGAGCCCACAGCATCCTAGAGCGTCGTCGCACAGCTTCTTGGGATTGCGCTCGCCGTTCTTCGCAAGCTCGATGATCAAATGTCATGGCCCGCAGAGACTACACTGCGAAAAGCTCTCGGAGGGAATGACGGGGCGGGCTGGCTCTGATCGGACACTGCTCCCCAAATGCCGAATCTAGACATAACAGACCGCGCGACATCCCGCCAACCGACGGCAATGTCGCATGTTTTCTCACGACGATT
>WNGA01010403.1_pt1 | contig 12338 bp, 9 predicted proteins | sample 5400061 | NCBI WGS metagenome assembly WNGA01 (sample SAMN13153366, study PRJNA577476) | soil metagenome | isolation source: 100 cm soil or saprolite under grassland replicate 2 | place: USA:California | collected 2016-06-15
GATTGTCATCCGAGCCGTCGCGGTTGTTCTCGCCGTTAGCCTCGTTGTGCTTGTGGTTGTACGAGACCAGGTCGTTGAGAGTAAAGCCGTCATGGCAGGTCACGAAGTTGATGCTTTGCTCGGCCTCGCGCTCCTCGTGACCGTAAATGTCGGGGCTGCCCAGGATCCGTGTGGCCACGCCCGACACCGAGCCGTTGTCGCCTCTCAGGAAACGCCGCACGTCGTCGCGGAACCGGCCGTTCCACTCCTGCCACGCATCGCCGATGAAGCTTCCCACCTGATAGAGCCCTGCGGCATCCCACGCCTCTGCAATCAGCTTGGTGCCGGCCAGCAAGGGATCGGACTCGATGTCCCAGAGAACGGGCGGGTTCGGCAGCGGGCGGGAGGTAGGGGATCTTCTCGATCAGTCCAGCGTATGTACCGCGCTTCGCGGACGCGACGCCCGAGCTGGGATGGCGCGTGAAGCCGCCCACATGGAGCTCGTAGATCACGGTCTCGGCAAAGGGCCGCTTGAGCGGCAGATCGCCGTCCCAGTCATAGCGATCGGGATCGGCTACGACGCTTTTCATGGCCGTGGCGGCATTGTCGCCGGGCCGCGCCGCAGCCCAGCGGTCGTATGCCGGGGGGACCGCTACGGCGAGACCGTAAGGGTCGAGGAGCACCTTCTCGGCGTCGAACCGATATCCACGCTCCGGGGCGAAGGGCCCGTGCGCCCGGTAGGCATACACCTGGCCCGGCTTAAGGTCCGGCACAAAGACATGCCAGTAGTGATAGGTGCGGTGCTCATCGGCATCGAGCGGGATGACCCTTGCGGGCTGCGTGGCATTCTCGTCATCGAACAGAAGCAGCTCCATAAGGGCCGCACCCTTGGAGAACACGCTGAAGTTGACGCCGCCCGGGCGTACGGTCGCGCCGAGCGGAGCGCTCGCACCCGATGTGACGGCGCGGGTGCTCTTCGTCGGCGTGGTCATGCTTATCTCTCGCCTGGAGCGATCGGCCTGACCTTCCAGATGTCGCGGCAATACTCCCCAATCGAGCGGTCGGAAGAGAAACGGCCGACTCGGGCGCTGTTGAGAATCGACATGCGCGTCCAGTTGCTGCGATCGGCGTACGCGTCGCTCGCACGCTGTTGGCAGTCCACATAGGCCTGATAGTCTGCCAGCAGCATGTAGTCGTCGCGGGTGAGCAGCGATTCGACGAGCGGGCGAAAGAGCCCGCGATCGCCGTCCGAGAAAAAGCCGGAATCGATGAGGTCGATCGCCTCGCGCAGCTCCGGATTTGATTCGTAGATGCTGCGCGGTGCGTAGCCCTCCGCCTTCCGTCGCTCGACCTCCTCAGCCGTCAGCCCGAACAGGAAGAAATTCTCGTGGCCCACCGCGTCGCGGATCTCGACGTTGGCACCGTCCAACGTGCCGATGGTCAAGGCCCCGTTCATGGCGAATTTCATATTGCCCGTGCCCGACGCCTCCTTGCCTGCCGTGGAGACCTGTTCCGACAGATCCGCGGCGGGATAGACATGGTGGCTGGTCTTGACGTTGAAGTCGGGCAGGAACACCACCTTGAGAGCCTGGGAGACGACCGGGTCCTGATTGACGGCCGCGGCCACGGCGTTGATCAGCTTGATGATGAGCTTGGCCATGCGGTAGCCGGGAGCGGCCTTGCCGCCGAAAATGACGGTACGGGCTGTTCCAGTGCCGCCGGAGGCACGCCTGAGCCGGTTGTAGAGAGCGACGAGGTACAGCGCGTTCAGGTGCTGGCGTTTGTACTCGTGCAGCCGCTTGACCTGGATGTCGAAGAGCGAGTGCGGGTCCACGACGATGCCCGTTCGCGCCTCGAGGAGGCCGGCCAGGGCTCGTTTGTTGTCGGCCTTCACGGCTTGCCACTCCCGCTGGAAGTTGGTGTCGGTGGCGAGCGGCTCGAGGCGCTCGAGCTCGTGTTCCAGATCCGCGATCCATCGCTCGCCGATGTGCCGGGTGATGAGCGCGCTCAGCTTCGGGTTGCTCAGCGCGATCCAGCGCCGCGGCGTCACGCCGTTCGTTACGTTGCGGAATTTTTCCGGCGCCACCTTGTGGAAGTCGCCGAGCACCGTCCGCTTCAGGAGCTCGGTATGGAGAGCCGCGACTCCGTTGATCGTGTGGCTGCCTACGCTGGCAAGATGCGCCATGCGGACGTATTTGTCGCCGGTTTCATCGATCAGCGAAAGCCGCCGAAGGAGCTGATCGTCACCTGGACAGCGCGCCCGAACCTCGTCGAGGAAGCGGCGATTGATCTCGTGAATGATCTCCAGGTGACGCGGCAGCAGCTTGGCGAACAACGGCAGCGGCCATCGCTCCAGCGCTTCGGCAAGCAGCGTGTGGTTGGTGTAGCCGCAGGTCTGCTGCGTGACAGCCCAGGCCTGATCCCATTCCATCGCGTGCTCGTCGACGAGGAGCCGCATCAGCTCGGCGATGGCAATGGAGGGATGCGTGTCGTTCAGCTGCGCGGCCCAATACGAATGGAGTTCGTCGAGCGGCTTGCCGCGCATCAGCAGCAAGCGGATCATGTCCTGGAGCGAGCAGGACACGAAGAAGTACTGCTGGGCCAGCCGCAGGCGCTTCCCGGCTTCCGGCTCGTCGTTCGGATAAAGCACTTTGGAGATGGTTTCCGATGCGACCTTCTCGTCCACAGCGCCGTAATAGTCGCCGACGTTAAAAGCCGCGAAATCGAAGGATTCGGCGGCTTCGGCCTTCCAAAGACGCAGCAGGTTCGTGGTGAGTGTCCGGTAGCCCGGCACGGGCACGTCGTAGGCGACGCCCTTGACGACCCTCTCGGGATGCCAGCGCACGCGATAGCGGCCTTCCTCGTCGCGGTAGGACTCGGTGTGCCCGCCGAGCTTTACATCGAACGTGATTTCCGAACGCACGATCTCCCAGGGATTGCCGAAGCGCAGCCACTTGTCCGTCAACTCGACCTGCCAGCCGTCACGAACTGCCTGATCGAAGATGCCGAACTCGTAACGGATGCCGTAGCCGATGGCAGGAATGTTGAGCGTCGCCATCGAGTCCATGTAGCAGGCTGCCAGGCGGCCCAGACCACCATTGCCCAGCCCGGGCTCCTCCTCCTGCTCGAGCAGGTTCGGCAGGTCCTGCCCGACGCGCGACAGTGCCTCCTCCACCGGCTGCCAGATCCCGAGATTGATGAGGCCGTTACCCAGATGCGGCCCGGTCAGGAACTCGGCCGAAAGATACGCCACGACCTTGACGGCGTTGGTTCCGGCAATCGATTCCACGGTCGCGATATAGCGGTCCATCATGCGGTCGCGAACGGTGTAGGCGAGGGCCATGTACCAGTCATTGCGCGTCGCGTGCTGCGGCAGTTTGGCCTGGAGGCAGTGCAGGTTATCGATCAGGGCTTGGGCGATCGCATCCGCTCCGAGTCCCGTGCGAATGTTCGTGAGAGCAATTCCGGATCCCATACGTCGTCCTCCTCAAGTGTTCGACCCCACAGTCGTATGATCCCTCTCTCGGTTCCGGCAATCTCAGCACAACAATTGTGTCGCCCGGTATCTTGGCGCCAGTCTGCGAAGCTTGAGGTTGATCACGAATTCGCGAACCTGGTCGACTGCTCCCGGCAGGTCGGTGGGCATACTCAGCTTGTACATCGTGATTACCGAAGACAGCGAGGCGGCCGGTGATCTTCAGGTCAAGCAGTTGGTACGAGAGCGTAGCGCGATCGATAGGTATCAGCGACAGCACACGAAGGCTGGGATAGGGTCATCGTCCGCCGTCTCCTGTCCCGCCAGCGGCTTCCGCAGCTCCTTCAATAGCGGACCCGCGACGAACTGACGCGATCGCTCAAGAAGTTATCCCGCCTATTCACTTGTCGATCCGGCGCACGATGGTGAATCTCACGATCGGTTGGCCGGGTGCCCGCGCGCTGGACATCGACCAACGACAGGAGTCAAAGAGAGATGGCGAAGAGGCGGGCCGCTAAGCAGCGGGCCTAGCCACGGCAGTGACAAGCTTGCTCATGACATTTTCTTTCCCTGTCGGCGGGGCGAACGCGCGCCGGACGCGTTGCAAGCCGCGCTGCGGGTCACCGCGCGCTGCCGTCCCATAGACGCGGTGACCGTTGCGGACGCACAATGTGGCGCCCTCCTCCTGCGTGAACCGTTTGCGATGAACGACGAACGAGCTGCTCGCTTCTTGTCATTTCTTGATGCGCATTACGTCATGTCGCTGGCGACCGTAGGTCCGGACGGGCCGCACGCGGCAAATCTCTTCTATGCCCGCGACGGGTTTGCGCTGCTATGGGTCTCCGATCGAACCAGCCGACATTCGCTTCATGTGGAGCAAGGCTCCCGCGTGGCGGCGACGGTCGCGCCGGACTGTTCCGATTTTCAGCAGGCTCGGGGGCTTCAGATCTTGGGCCATGCTCACCGGATGACCGACACAGGCGAGCGCGCGAAGGCACGCAGCTGTTTGGAAACGCGCTATCCATTCCTGCGGATGGCAGCAGAGGCACCACAGGAGGTGCGGGATGCCTACGGTCGCGCCGACCTCTATCGGCTCGAGCCGGTGCGGCTGGTGATGATCGACAATAGCCGCGGGTTCGCCGTCAAGGAGACGCTCGATCTCGTGAAAGCAACTTTGGGATGAATTACTTTTGAGTTCCAGATCAAGAAGAAGCTATATCCCGGCTGAACCCAACTCACTCCTGCCGGTTGCGCTTCCGCACTGATCATCGTCGAACAGGTCGCAAAACGTTTGACTTGGATCAACCGCCATCCGGCCGGAGCCGTGTATTTTTCCAGACTGCGAACCCCGACATCGGCAGGTCGACATGCGATCGAACACGCGCCCCAAGGACGTACGGAGCTGGATCGCCGAACTCGACGGCGCCGGCGAACTCATTCGTATCGACAAGCCGGTCGATCCGCTGACGCAGATGGGTGCGCTGCTCTATCAATCGCGCGAAAAGGCGCTGTTTTTCGAAAACTTGCCGCACGGGTGGCGTTCATTGGGGCAGGCGCCGGCCAATGTCCGCCACGCCGCGCTTGCCTTCGGCACGGACGAACGATCCTTGATCCCCAACGTGGCCGAGCGATTGGGCCAGCTCATTCCACCGCGGATGGTGTCCGATGCGCCCGTCAAGGAGGTGAAGCTCAAAAAAGAGGAATTCGACCTCACCGAGCTACCCGTCCATGTGGCCGGGCAGCGCGACGCCGGTCCGGTGATCGGCTCCGGGCTCGTCGTCACGAAAGATCCCGACACGGGACACAGGAACGTGAGCTTTCACCGTCTGCAGATAAAAGGCCCGCACAAATCCGGCATTCTTCTCTATCCGCGACATACCTGGAAAAATTATTTGAAGTATCAGGAACGCAATCAGCCGATGCCGGTGGCGATCTTCATCGGCCACCATCCACTCTACTACGCGGCGGCGGCCACCACAGCGGCCTACGGATTGGATGAGTTCGAAATTGCCGGCGGATATCTGCGCGAGCCGGTGCGTCTCACGAAATGCGAGACCGTCGATCTCGAAGTGCCGGCCGACGCGGAAATCGTCCTGGAAGGTCACATCCCGCCGCACTACCGCGAAGAAGAAGGACCGTTCTCGGAATTTCAGGACTACTACATCACGGGTACCGGCAAGAACCCGATCGTCGAATACCAGTTCATGACGCGACGGCACGATGCGATCTTCAAGAACCTGCAAAACGGCTCGGAAATGGAGGGCTGCGTCTTCCACAAGATTCCCATGTGCGCCGCCATTTACCGCCGGCTCAAGGACGTGGGTGGCGGCCCGAATATCCACAACGTGATGGCGCTGCCGGGAATTTTCGGCGTGGCGGTGCAAATGACCGCGCGGGCCTATGGCGAAGCGAAGAATATCTTGATGGCGGCGGCGTCCGGCGAATATCAGCACCCGAAGGTCGTCATCGCCGTGGATGCCGACGTCGATATTTTCAATCCGTCGGAGCTCTTATGGGCGCTGTCCACGCGGGTGAACCCGCAGCAGGACGTGGTCATCATTCCCGGCACCCACAATCACGCGATGGATGCAAGCCTGCCGGAACTCGGCGCGCCGGGCACCGCGCTGTGGCAGCGGTTCGGTTCCAAGATGCTCATCGATGCAACGATTCCGCCCCCGGCGGATGCGGAAGCGCGTGCCATGTTCGAGCGCATTCGCCCGCCAAACCCTCAGCTTCGGCTCAAGGACTTTGCTGCCGAGGACTCGCTCGCCTTGGTGAATGCGCTCTCGCCGACATTCTTCGGCTCTGCGATGCTTCGCTAATTAGGCGCAAGCCGTAGGATGCGCGATCCGGGTCCGCGGCGCACCACTCCGCTTCGTGCTGCGCCGCGCCGGGGAACGAGATAGTTCCGTTGCCGGTTCGGTGTCAGTTGCCCTGAAAGACCGGCTTGGTCTTGGCGACGAACGCCTCATAGGCACGCTCGTAATCCTTGGTCTGCATGCAGATCGCCTGCGCCTGCGCTTCCGCTTCGATCGACTCGTCGATGCCCAGGCTCCACTCCTGATGGATGCAGCGCTTGGTCATCGCGTTGGCAAAGCTCGGGCCGTCGGCCAGAGATTTCGCCGTCGCCTGTGCGACGCCCAGAACGGCGTCCGGCTCGCACAGCTTGTTGTAGAAGCCCCATCGCTCGGCCTCGGCACCATCCATGGAGCGCCCCGTATAGAGGAGCTCGGCCGCACGCCCGGCGCCGATGATCCGCGGCAGCATATTGCAGGCGCCCATGTCGGCGCCGGCGAGCCCGACGCGCACGAACAGAAACGCGACCTTGCTGCGTGCCGTGCCGTAGCGCAGATCCGAGGCCATCGCCAGGATCGCCCCGGCACCGGCACAGACGCCGTCGACCGCTGCTACGATCGGCTGCGGACAGGCGCGCATCGCCTTTACCAGATCGCCGGTCATGCGCGTGAAGGCGAGCAAGCCTCCCATGTCGCCCCTGCGCTGCATTTCGACGAGAGGACCGATGATCTCGTGGACATCGCCGCCGGAGCAGAAGTTGCCTCCGGCCCCCGCGATCACCACGCTCTTGATGTCTTCGGCGTAGACCAGGTCACGGAAGGTGTCGCGCAGCTCGGCATAGGATTCCAACGTCAGCGGATTCTTTCGCTCCGGCCGGTTGAGGGTCACCGTCGCGACCTTGCCGTCCACCTGCCAAAGAAAATGCTGCGGCTTGAAATCCGTGAAATCGACGCGCGGCGGACGGAACCGCCGAGCGGGGTCGACCGCCTGCACCCCATAGGCCCTTGCTGTTCCGGCTTGCATGGACATCGCCACCTCCTCTATCCGGCAAACGTCAGCCCGCCGCTCACGCTCAGCACCTGGCCGGTGATGTAGTCGGAACGCGGGCTCGCGAAGAACAGGATTGCATCGGCGATCTCCTTCGGCTGGGCAAAGCGCCGGAACGGGATCGCGCGGAGAAAAGCTTCCTTCAGCTTGTCCGGCCGCGACTGCAGCATGGGCGTGTCGGTCGGGCCCGGACAGACGCAGTTGACGTTGATCGAATGGCGCGCCACTTCGCGCGCGAGCGATTTGGTAAATGCGATCACGCCGCCCTTGGCGGCCGCATAGGCGGTCTCGCCGGAACTGCCCACGCGGCCGGCATCGCTCGAGACATTGACGATCTTGCCCTTGCCGGCCGCGATCATGGCGGGAAGCAAGGCCTGGGTCAGGTGGAGCGTTCCGCCGAGATTGATGGCGATGACGCGGTCCATGTAGTCGGGCGGGTTTTCCATGAACGGCTGGATGTCGTTCCAGCCCGCCGCATTGATCAGAATGTCGATGCGAGGGTGCCGCTTGAGCACGTCCTCGGCGCAGCGCCGAATGGATTTCGGATCGGCGAGGTCGACGGCGACGAAGTCGACGGAATAATTGGTGCCGGCAGCCTCCCGCTGCAGTTCAGCGCCTTTTTCCTGGTTCACGTCGGCGCAAATGACGCTCGCGCCGCAGCGGGCAAACTCCATCACCGTTGCCTTGCCGATTCCCGACGCACCGCCGGTGACCAGCGCAGTCTTGCCATCCAAATTCATCGATCTGCTCCTATCGTGACCTTTTTCGGTTCATCCGCCGCGCCTGCGAGGAAGGCTTGCACCCGCTGGCGCGTCTCGGCTTGCGCGAACAGCCGACGCGTCGCTTCCAGCTCATCGGAATAGCCGCCACGGCCGCCCTCGCCTGCCGCCGCCATGCATGTCTTGCTCGCCGCGAGCGCCGCGGCGGGCAATTCGGCAATGCGTCGAACGATCTCCAGCGCGCGCCCGGCGAGCTCGGCGCGCGGGACCGCCCACTGCACGATCCCGAGCTCGCACGCGCGCGAACCGTCGAGCGTCTCGGCGCCGAGGATCAGCCGGGCCGCGACGGGCCGCCCGCACAGCCGCGTGAGCCGCTGGGTTCCGCCGGCGCCCGGGATCAATCCGAGGCGGACCTCGGGCAGCCCGAGCTTCGCTTCCGTCGCGGCGATCCGCAGGTCGCAGGCGAGCGCGAGCTCGAGACCGCCGCCCATGGCGGCGCCGCCGATTTCGGCCAGAGTCACCTGCGGCAAATGCTCGATCCGGGCATAAAGGCGCTGGATGCCCGCCACGAAGGCATACATGCGGTCCGGGCCGTCTCTCTCCCCCATACGCTCGCGCATCTCCTTGAGGTCGGCGCCGGCGCAGAACAGCCTCTGGCCCGAACGGATGTGCAGGACCTTGCAGTCCGGCCGAGCGGCCAGCGCGTCGAGCTTGGCGTCGAACATCCGCAGCCATTCCTCGCTGATCGCATTCACCGGCGGCCGGTTCAGCGTGAAGGTCGCGACGCCGTCGGCGATGCTCGTCACCAGCATGACTGCGCCCCGTGTTGTTGCCCTCGTTTGCCGACGCACACGCCGTGTCCGCCCAACGGCTGCACCGCACGATCTGCAAGGTGAAGGAGGTCTGGCATTGCTCAGGTTCCCGCGGGGTTCCGGGCCGGGCCGGGCGACTGCCCATTGCCGCGAAGCAAATAGCGTTGGATCTTGCCGGTGGCCGTCTTCGGCAGGGCGTCCACGAATTCGATCCAACGCGGATATTTCCACGGGCCGATCGTGCGCTTCACGTGCACCTTGAGCTCGTCGTGCAGCGCACGGCTTCGCTCGTCGCCCGCTTCCTTGAGCACGACGAAGGCCTTCGGCTTGACCAGGCCGTTTGCGTCCTCGGCCGGTACGACGGCCGCTTCGAGCACGCGCGGATGGGCGATCAGCGCCGCTTCGACCTCGAACGGCGAGACCCAGATACCGCTCACCTTGAACATGTCGTCGGTGCGGCCGCAGTAGATGTAGGCTCCATCGGGGCGCCGCACGTACTTGTCGCCGGTGCGCGTCCACTCGCCCTCGAAGGTGCGACGCGATTTCTCGCGCTGGTTCCAATAACCGGCGGCCGCGGACTCCCCGCGCACCAGGAGCTCGCCAGTCGCGCCGTCGCCGACCTCGTTCCCCTTCTCGTCGACGAGCTTGAGGTCGTAGCCCTTCACCGGCACCCCGGAGGTGCCGTAGTCGACCGCTTCGGGAAGGTTCGTCAGGTACAAATGCCCCATTTCGGTCGAGCCCACGCCGTTGACGATGTCGAGCCCGAACCGCTCTTTCCAGGCTTGCCCCACATGCGGCGGCAACGGCTCGCCGGCGGAGAAACAGAGCCTCAGCCGGTGCGAACCGTTCTCCAGGGTGCATTCGGGGTCGGCGAGAATGGCCGCGTAGAGCGTCGGCACGCCGTAAAACATCGTCGGCTGATAACCGCGCAGGGTCTCAAACACCGTCTGCGGGGTCGGCCGCTCGGCGTAGAACACCGACGTCGCTCCGACCGACATCGGACACAGGATCGCATTGCCGAGACCGTAGGCGAAAAACAGCTTCGGCGCGGAAAATACGATATCGTCCGCGCGGATGCCGATGCGGTCCTGGCCGGCCATCCGCGCCACGAACATGGGCGTGGAATGCACGTGCATGACGCCTTTGGGCATTCCCGTGGTGCCGGAGGAATAGAGCCAGTACGCGACATCGTCGGCACAGGTGTCGGCCGGGGCGGCGGCCTCGTTCTCGGCGGCAAGGAGCCGCTCCAGCCGCGGCAGCGCATCCGGCCCGCCACCGACCACGACCATGGCCGTCGGCATCGCCGCCTGCTTCGCCGCATCCTGCACGACGGGCAGAAGCGCCGTCGAAACGAAAACTGCCTTGGCGCGCGAATCCTGGAACAGATAGCGATATTGGTCGACCGTAAGCCGCGTGTTGAGCAGAACCGGAACGATTCCGGCGCGGATCGCGCCCCAGAACAGAATCGGAAACTCGACGGTGTCGAGCATGACCATGGCGATGCGGTTTTCCCGCTCGACGCCCAAGCGAGCGAGCACCGGACCGACCCGCTTCGTGAGCTCGAGCACCTCCGCGTAGGTGACGTTTCGCGATGAATCGATGAAGGCGGTCTTCTCGCCTCGCCCTTCGGCGACGTTACGATCCACGAAATCGACGGCGGCGTTGTAGTCCACGGCGGCCATGACCTTCGCCAAAGCAGCTCCCGGGTCATAAGACCGTGAATAGAGTCCCCCGTCCTTGATCTATGTCAGGTCGGCCGAGCCGTTCCGCCGGCCGGGACCGCTTGATTTATGTCATGGCGCCGCGCCGAGAAATGAGGCCGGGTTGCATGACGCATGCTCATTTGTCGCTGCGAGCGGGGTGGGCCGTCCATGCACACAGAGGGCCGGCAGCCGAGCAAGCGATTGCTCAGGCTGAGACTGAACGGACGCCGGCGGGAGGACGCCGTCGCAGAAAACCAGCTGCTCGTCGACTATTTGCGCGAGGTTGCCCGGCTGTCCGGCGTGAAGACCGGGTGCGACGGCGGCGAGTGCGGCGCCTGCACGGTGCTGATCGACGGGGAAGCGGTGCCTTCCTGCATCACGCTCGCGGTCCGCTGCGAGGGACGCTCGATCGAGACCATCGAAGGCCTCGCACCGCATGGTCGTCCCAGCCGGCTGCAGCGCGCCTTCCACGAAAAGCTCGGGACGCAATGCGGATTCTGCACGCCGGGGATGATCATGGCCGCCGAGGCGCTGCTGCGGCGAAATCCCAATCCCAGCGATAACGACATCCGCACCGCGCTCGCCGGTAATCTCTGCCGCTGCACCGGCTACGTCAAAATCATCGAATCCGTGAAGGCCGCAGCGGAGGTCGCATCATGACCGCCGGCCCGAACGGCAGGCGTCAGGGTGTGCCGCTGATCGACGGCATCGAGAAGGTCACGGGGCGCGCTCGCTACACCGCGGATCTTGATCATGCCGATGCCCTTGTCGGCCGCATTTTCCGCAGCCCCGCGAGCCATGGCGAGATCGTTCGTCTCGATATCTCCCGGGCCCGCGCGCTCGAAGGTGTCGTTGCGGTCGTGACCGGCGAGGATTGCCCCCACACCTACGGAGTTCTACCGGTCGCCATGAACGAATATCCGCTGGCGCGCGGGCGGGTGCGCTATCGCGGCGAGCCGATCGCCGCGGTGGCGGCGATCGATGCGGAAACCGCCGAGCGCGCGCTCGCGTTGATCGACCTCGAAATACGCCCGCTTCCGGCCTATTACACGTCCGATGCGGCGCGCGCCGAGGGCGCGGTGCTGCTGCACGACGACAAGCCCGGCAATCTCGAACGCGAGGTCCACCACGAGTTCGGCGATGTGGGTCAGGGCTTTGCCGCGGCCGACCTCGTGCGCGAGGAGCGCATGAGCTGCGCCGAGGTCAATCATGCGCAGATCGAGCCCCATGCATGCCTTGCTGAGTACGACGAGCCGACCGGGCGGCTCACCGTTCAGAGCGTCTCCCAGGTTGTCTACTACCTGCATCTCATGCTGGCGCGCTGCCTCGACATCGACGCCTCGCGCATTCGCGTGGTGAAGCCGTTCGTCGGCGGCGGGTTCGGGGCGCGGGTCGAGGTGCTGAACTTCGAAATCATCACCGCCCTGCTGGCCCGAGCCGCCGCCGCAAAGGTGATAGTGCGGCTGACGCGCGAGGAGAACTTCCTCACCCATCGCGCGCGTCCGCAGACCGACACCAGGTTGAAGCTCGGACTGCGGCGGGACGGCCGCATCACGGCATGCGAGTGCGAGGTGGTGCAGCGCGGCGGCGCCTATGCGGGCTACGGCATCGTCACGATCCTTTACGCCGGCGCGCTGCTGCAAGGCATCTATGACGTCCCGGCCGTCAAATACGACGGTTATCGCGTCTACGCCAATCTTCCGCCGTGCGGAGCGATGCGCGGTCACGGCGGAGTGAACACCCGCCACGCCTTCGAATGCCTGCTCGACCGCATGGCGCGGGAGCTCGGCATGGACCCCTTCGCGGT
>WNGA01012867.1_pt1 | contig 12338 bp, 15 predicted proteins | sample 5400061 | NCBI WGS metagenome assembly WNGA01 (sample SAMN13153366, study PRJNA577476) | soil metagenome | isolation source: 100 cm soil or saprolite under grassland replicate 2 | place: USA:California | collected 2016-06-15
CGACGGGAGGCGTCCTGGGCCTGGGTGAAGTTCCTCGGCTCGCAGACGGCACAGGACATCGTCGCGAAGGCAGCTGTGGTGTTCCCGGCGGTGGCGGCGAGCATGCCGGCCGCGAAGGCCGCGTACGCGTCCAACGGCTGGGACGTCACGCCGTTCCTCGAGCCGGTGGAGGCGGGTGACGTGTTTCCCTACCCGGCCAACCCGAACGCGGCCGACGTGACCGCGGTGATGACACCGGCGATGGACGCGGTGATGTCCTTCGAGGCCGAGCCGAGCTCACTGATCAAGGCGAACAACCAGGTGAACAAGATCCTTTCCGCCAACGCCTGACCCTGAGAGGTACCCCGGTAGGGCCTACGCCCGGGGGAGTACGTCGTACTGCGTCTGTCGGCGCAGTGTGCTCCCCTGGCGGTAGGTCAGGTGTCGCCGCTGAGGCGACGCGGTGACAGCGGTCTGAAAGAGAGCCTTGGTGCCATCGGAAGAACTTCGAGCACCGAGGAGTGTCATGAACGACGACAGGCCGGGCGGACCGCTCCGCATCGGCGACAAGGAACGCGAGGACGCGGTCACGCGTCTTGGCGAGCACTACGAAGCCGGCCGGCTCACCGCCGAGGAGCACACCGAGCGCATCGGCCGGGCACTGGAAGCGAAGACCGAGGCCGAGCTGGCCGCACTCTTCACTGACCTACCGGGCGGGCCCCAGGCTGACGCCGATCAGGTGTGGGCCGGTCCGTGGGGCTGGAGCAGGCCGCCATGGACGGCTCCGGAGAACGCAGCCGGTACGGCGGGACGCGGTGGACCGGGTGCTGGTCCGGGTGGACCTTTCCGGCGCGGCCCGCTGGGGAGGATCCCGTTCCCGCTGCTGATCGCACTGGGCGCGATCGCGGTGATCGCGTCGATCGGGTGCGTGGTGGGCGGCGGTCACCCGCCGATCCTGCCGCTGCTGCTGATCGTCGCCGCGGTGTTCTTCGTGCGTAAGCGCCGGCAGGAGCGGCGAGCATGAGGAACGTCTACCGGGTGTTGGCAATCCTGATCGCGGTTGCCGTCGCACTTCAGGTCGCGTCGATCGCACTGGCCGGGTTCACAGAAGCCAAGGACGCCGAGAACGGGACGACGATCGGGGCGGACTACAGCAACTTCGGGCAGACCTACCACAGCATTGCCGGTACGGCGATCGGCGTGCTCGCCCTGATACTGCTGATCGTGTCCTTCCTGACCGACTTACCGCGCGGACGGTCGCTGGCCGGGATCGTGGTCGGCCTGGTCGCGCTGCAGTTCGTCCTGGCGGTGGTGTCGTTCGGCGTCCCGGCGATCGGCGTACTGCACGGCATCAACGGCCTGGCCATCGCCGGCGTGGCAGGCGCCGCGTCCCGCCGGGCGGCTGAGCCGGTCAAGCCCACAGCCAATGTCTGATCGAAGACGGCGGCTGCGAGGACGGCTGATTGCCCTGGGGTTGACCCTGGCGGTGTTGGCACCGCTGGGGTACCTCTGGGCGACGAGCTTGGTGCCGGGGGAGTACTCGGCGACAAAGATGGGGTACGCCGACTACGGTGGCGGAACGGCGTCGACCGGGCATGAGCATCACGGTGGGATGAGCGTCGCGGATCTCACCGGGCCGACGGCCGGTACGCCGGATGTCGCGGTGACGTTGACCGCGCGGAAGACGAAGTACCAACTCGCCAGCGGAGAGACGGTCGATGGCTACACGCTGAACGGGACATCGCCTGGTCCCTTGATCCGGGCCAAGGTCGGCGATCTGGTGCAGGTGACGTTGGTGAACGAGTCGGTGCCGGATGGCGCGACGTTGCACTGGCACGGGATCGACGTACCGAACGCCGAAGACGGTGTCGCCGGCGTGACGCAGGACGCCGTACCGGTGGGCGGGAAGCACGTGTATCGATTCCGCGCCGAGCAGGCGGGGACGTATTGGTACCACTCGCATCAGGCGTCGAGCGATGAGGTCAAGGGCGGGCTGTTCGGACCGATCGTTATCAAGCCGCGGACTGCCTCACCTGACGATGTTGTTGCTGCAATCCACACGTACGACGGGAAGCGGACGATCAACGGGCGAACGGGGTCGCAGCGGGTTGAGTTGGCCGCTGGTACGACGGTTCGCGTGCGCGTGATCAACACCGACAACGCAATCCTGCGGGTCGGGCTGGTCGGTACGCCGTACAAAGTGGTGGCGGTGGACGGACGCGATCTGCACGGGCCGACGCCGGTGACGGCCGCGTTTCCGTTGGCTGCCGGGGGTCGAGTGGATCTCCAGGCTGTGGTGCCTCCGGGTGGGATGCGATTGGTGGCCGGTTCTTCTGCGGTGTCCCTCGCGATCGGGCCTGGCACGCCGCCGACCGGCGAACTGCCGGGGGAGACGGTGGATCTGCTGACCTATGGCACGCCGGCGCCGATCGGGTTCGACCCGTCGAAGGCCGACCGGAACTTCGAGTACCGGATCGGGCGGCGGCTCGGCTTTCTCGATGGCGTACCCGGGTTGTGGTGGACGATCAACGGGCACAAGTTCCCCGACGTGCCGATGTACATGGTTGCCGAGGGCGACGTCGTACGCATGAAGATCAGCAACACCAGCGGCCAGGCACATCCCATGCACCTTCACGGTCATCACGCGGTCGTCCTCTCGCGCAACGGCACCCCCGCCACCGGTTCCCCTTGGTGGGTCGACACCCTCGAGGTCGGCAACAACGAGACCTACGAGATCGCCTTCCTCGCCGACAACCCCGGCATCTGGATGGACCACTGCCACAACCTCCCGCATGCGTCGCAGGGGTTGATGACGCATCTGATGTACGAGGGCGTCAGTACGCCGTACCGGATCGGTGGTGGCGCGGCGAACACTCCCGAGTAGTCAGGCCCGCAGGCCGGTGAGCAGGGTGTGGACGATCCCGGGAACCTGCTCGGCGATGGTCTCGCGAGGCGTGTCGGTGACCAGTGCGGTGAAGCCGAGCATGATCGCCGGGCCCATGATCAGGGACAGCGCGGACTCGACGTCGAAGGTGCCCAAGCGGCCGAGCTTCTGCTCGGCGCGAAGGTAGTCGGCGATCGGCTGGTGCAGCCGGTGCGGACCGAACGGCTGCCGATGGATCTCCTGCATGAACACGTGCAGCAGGGTTGGCTCGGACATCAGGCCGGCGGCGGTCGGCAAGGTCTCCGAGACCAGGTCCACCGCGGCCTGCGCATACGCGACCAGGTTGTCCTCGACAGCGCCGGTGCCCGGCGCCGGCAGTTCGGTTTCGAAGCGCGTCAGCGACTCGGCGTACCGGCGGACGAGGGCGGCGACCAGGAGGTCGTGCTTGGCTGCGAAGTAGTTGTAGAGGACCCCGTCCGATACACCGGCGGCGCGGGCGATGTCGCGGGTGGTGATGGTGGAGACCTGTCGCTCGCCGAGGAGCTTCTCAGCGGTGTCGATCAGGTGTTCGCGCAGCGCGGTGGCCGGGTCGTCGTCGACCCGGCCCCGCACCGCTCTGGCACGTCTAGGAGACATCTCGCCTAACCGTAGTCGACACGGCCAGCAGCGCGAACAACAGTGAGTATGCGACGAGCACCAAACCCCCTCCCCACGGCGGCAGCAACTCGACGCCCGGCGTCGGCATATCTTCCAGCGCGATCCCGCTGTTGAACGGGAGCCAGCGGTCGAAGTCCCCGACGAGCTGGCCGACGATGCCTTCCACCAGGGCGATCCAGGCCAGAGCCACGGCCACCGCGCCGACGAGATTGCGGATGAGCGCACCTAGACCCACACCGATAGCGGCGAAGCACGCGTTCCAGATCACGCAGCCGGCCAGCGTGCGCCAAAGGGCCGCGTCCGAGAGGTCCAGGGAGCTGCCCTTGCCGGAGAGCCAGAGAGCGGTCACCGCGACGGCGACGACCGCACTGACCAGACCGAACACGGCACCGGCGGCCGTGTACGTAAGGAGCTTCGCGGTGATCACCTGCCCGCGCCTCGGCGTACCGAGATAGGTGTCGGTGATGGTCTTGTGGCGATACTCGCCTGCGACGCCGATGATCCCGAGCACCAGGGAGAACATCGAGACCAGGCCGGCGTGCCCGACCGCGCTCAGAGGTGTGGTCGGGTCGGCCAGATCCGCGCCGCTGATAAAGAGCCCGCTCACACCCGCCAGCACCACCAACTGGGCCGCGGCCAGCAGGAGCAGCGGACTACGGATTGTCCGTAGCTTCAGGAACTCGTTCTTGATGCCGGTCATCACTTGCTCCTTCACCGCGCGCCGGTCAGGTTGAGGAAGGCCGTCTCCAGCGAATCCTCGCCGAGGCTGTCGAGGGGGCCGGCGAACCGGAGCTGTCCCTCGTGCACGATCACGACCTGGTCGACGGTCTGCGCCACCTCGCTGAGCACATGGCTGGACACGAGGATCGCGCGTCCCTCCTTCGCCTCCCGCCTGAGCAGCTCGCGTAGCCAGGCGATGCCGGCGGGATCGAGACCGTTGGCCGGCTCGTCGAGGATGAGTACGGCGGGATCGCCCAGCAGAGCCGAGGCCAGTCCCAGTCGTTGCTTCATGCCCAGCGAATAGCCGCCCACCCGGCGATCGGCCGCGGCGGTGAGCCCGACCAGCTCGAGCACCTCGTCCACCCGTCCAGCCGGCGCACCGGCCGTCTGCGCCAGCACGCGGAGATGGTTCCTGCCGCGACGCCCCGGATGGAAGCTCGTCGCCTCGAGTTGGGCTCCGACCACCCGGCGTGGCCGGCTGAGTTCGCCGTACCTGCGGCCGTCGATCAGCGCCTCCCCGGCCGTCGGGCGAACCAGGCCGAGGGCCATCCGCAAAGTCGTCGTCTTGCCCGCGCCGTTGGGGCCGAGGAATCCGGTCACCTGCCCGGAGGGTACGTCGAAGGTCAGGTCCTGAACGGCCCGGATCGAGCCGAAGTGTTTCGTCAGCCCGCGGACCGACACAGCTGTCATGGTTGTCCCCTTCTCGATATGAGCAGTCGTTCATGAACGGCTGCTCATGAGCGTACGCTCATAATCGGGCCGACAGCAAGAGACAGCCGTGGAGGTAGACGCGCGGAACCGTTCGCGTTCAGGCGGCGTCGGTATCTCATGATGTTCCGGTGAGCGATCCTGATGACGACCTACATGGCCGTCAGCTCGTTCTGTTGCTGCTGTTCTTCGGCATGGTCGGCGGCGGGCTGTACTTCCTCGGCTGGCTGACCCGGCCGGGTTTCCTGTACGACAACCCGCTCGCTTGTGCCGCCATCGCCGGTGCCTCCTGCTATCCCGCCCGCTTCCTGGTCGAACGTTTCGAATGGTGGAAGCGTCTGGAGCGACCCACCAAACGCACGCAGGCCCGCCGTGACCGCGCCCTGAAACGCGCCCTGGCGGAAGCGCGCGAGGCTGCCCAGAGCCGCCGTTCCCAGGGCGACGGCGACGGAACGGACAGCGGGAGGCACAGACGCCCCGGCCGTGGACGACCTCGCGGGTGGCGGGTGTTGAGTTTGGGGGTCGGCGTGCTGCTGATGCTCGCATCCCTGGCGATCATCCCGATCGGCATCTCGATCGGTCGTGACGATCAGCGCCTGGCCCAGACTGTGCCGGCGCAGGAAGCTGTGGTGTTGTCGGTCGAGGTCGACAAGTGGTCCCGCTCGCACGATGTCACGATCAAGGTGGAACGGCCGGGTGACGGAGTGCCGGTGGAGATCTACGGCGCGGATGAGCTCGACCCGCTGCCGGCTGTCGGAGACCGGATCGGCGTCATCGTGGATCCCGATGACCCCGAGAACGTACTCGCCGCCGACGCGGACTGGCAGATGCACTGGTACTGGTACGTGCTGATCGTCGTGATCGCCTTTGTCTTGGCAGGCTTCATCCTGATGTTCTTCGTCGGCTAGCTTTCAGGACGCCTGTTCGCTGAGGCGGCGGGTGTGGGCGAGGTGCATCGCGGCGATGCGGGCGCAGGCGGCGTCGATCGCGGCTCGCTGGGATGCGTAGGAGCCGCACCAGAACGGGTCGTCCGGCTGGGGGTCCTCTTCGTCGTCGACGTCGGCGTACCAGGCGCCTTCGGTCCGGAAGACCCGCGCATGCAGATGTATGTCAGTTCCCAACTCGTTCACCGCGCCACTCCCAGAGTGAGACCGTGTACTTCTCCAGCATGTAACCGGTCTCGCGCAGATCTTCCGAACGACACGCGGGTTTGATCAGGTCACCAGGACGGTGATGCGTTGGGCTGTGTTGTTGGAGAAGCCGCCGCGGTTCCAGTCGGCTTCGATGGGTTGTTCGCGGCCGCTGGCGTCGTACGCGCGGACGGTGAGCACATGCTCGCCGGGGGTGGCGTCCCAGTCGTAGGTGAAGGACCGCCAGGCGAGTTCGTCGTTGCCGACGGCATCCAGTTTGGCGGGGTGCCAGGTGACGCCGGCGTCGACGCTGAGCTCGACCCGTTCGATCGGCGCCCAACCGGACCAGGCCCGGCCCTGCAGCGTAACGGTGCCAGCGGCAACAAACCGGCGGCGGCTCATGAAGTCGGGGAACCCGGGCGGGATGAGCAGCGCACGCGGCTGGATCCGGGTGACGGCCTCGCCGGGCTCGTCCGCCTCCTTCCGGATCCGGTAAGCCACCGTGTTCTGGTACCCGTCGAACTCGTGATCGATCAGCTCGATGGACCGCAGCCACTTCACGCTCGCCATCCCGTACCACCCCGGTACGACGAGGCGCAGCGGATAACCGTGTTGCGGCGGCAACGGCTGACCGTTCATCTCCCAGGCGACGATGGCGCCCGAATCGATTGCCTCGGTCACCGACAGCCCGCGCTGGTAGTCCTGCTCCACACCGCGCTCGACGCCGTGGTCCGCCCCGGTGAACACGACGTCCACCGCGTCGGACCCGATCCCGGCCGCCCGTAACAGGTCCGACAGCAGCACGCCGGTCCATTCCGCCGTACCGACCGCTTCGTTCAACCACGGCTGACTGATCGGCCGCGGCTGCAACGCGGCCCGGCCGTTGCCCGCGCACTCCAACGTCACTCGGAGGGTACGACGTCCCATCGCGCGCAACTCGGTCAGGCCGAAAGACAATGGTTGCTCGACGCACCCGTCGATCGTGAGCCGCCAGTTGGCCCCGTTCGTCGCCGGGATGTCGTAATGCACCAGCACGTAATGCAGTCCGGGCGGCGTCACGTCGTACCGCAGCCCTTCCAACGGCATCCCGTGATTCCGCGCCGCCAGCTGCAACTCGTCGCCGGTGATGCCCTCACCGGTGTCCGCCAACCGCCCACGCACACTGAATTGCTCGATCGACATCCTCATCCCTCCCCAAGACCCAACACTAAGTCACTAGAGCCACCCGTTGTCGAGGGCGATGCGTGCTGCCTCGGCCCGGGTCCGGGCGCCGGTCTTGCCGATCGCGGCGGAGAGGTGGTTGCGCACGGTGCCTTCGGAGAGGTGAAGTTCCTTGGCGATGTCGGCGACGGTGCCGCCGTCGCGAGCAGCACGCAGTACGTCGGACTCCCGCCCGGTCAGCGGGCTTGTCCCGGCCACCAGAGTCTCCGCGGCCAGCGACGGATCGACCACCCGCAGTCCTTGGTGCACCCGCCGTACGGCGTCTGCCAGCTGAGCCGCGGGCGTGTCCTTCACGACAAAGCCGGCAGCCCCCGCCTCCATCGCGCGCCGCAGATACCCGGGCCGGCCGAACGTCGTCACCATCAGCACCCGCACCCCAGGTACGGCGGCCCGTAGCGCGGCGGCGGCCTCGATCCCGTCCAGGCCGGGCATCTCCACGTCAAGCAGAGCCACGTCCGGCTTCGACGCCTGGGCGGCCGCGATCACCTCGTCACCGCGGCCGACCTCGGACACCACCTCCAGGTCGGGCTCGAGGTCCAGCAGCGCGGCCAGTGCTCCGCGGACCAGCGCCTGGTCGTCCGCGATCAGCAGTCGGATGCTCACGTCTCAACTCTCGCAGCCAGCCGGAAGCCGCCACCAGGGGCCTGCCCGACCTGCAAACTCGCACCTGCCTGGTCCGCGCGCTCACGCAACCCGACCAGCCCATGGCCGGACGCAGCCCCGCCAGGCGTCGGACCCTTCCCGTCGTCCAGTACTTCGATCGTCGCGGCGCTCAGCCGGATGGTGCAGCGCTTCGCTCCTGAGTGCCGTACGACGTTGGTCACGCCCTCACGCACCACCCACGCGAACAACTCCCGGTTCTCCTCCGGCACCACGTCCATCGTGGTCGGCAGGTCGGCCTTGATCTCGGCCGCCTGCAACGCGGCCCGCGCCGACACCAGCTCACCCGCCAGGCTCAACTCCCGATAGCCCGCGACAGCCGCGCGTACGTCGGCCAGCGCGGCCCGGGCGAGACTCTCCACATCGGCGACCTCGGCCGCGGCCCGGTCCGGGTTGGCCGCGATCAACCGGCCGGCCAGCTCGGCCTTGACTGTGATGACGGTCAGGGAGTGCCCGAGGATGTCGTGCAGATCGCGGGCGAACCGGTTCCGCTCCTCCTGTACTGCGAGTTCCGCCATGTCCTTCCGCGTGGCCGCCAACTCGACGGTGCGCTGGACCGCGCGGCGCATCCCGAACACGGCCAAGGCGGCAAGGAAGATCGCGAACCCGTAGCTGCCGTCGTCGGACCACCCCGGCACCACCCGCATGGACAACTCGGCGCCCCCCAGCAGTCCGGCGACGACTCCGAGAGCGATGCGGATCTCGAGGGCCATCATGGCGGTCGCCGCGATGTACACCAGGCAGGTGAGCGCCCGCTGACCCGCCGCCGGGAGCATCACGAGAACAAGTCCGAGCATGCCGCCCAGGTACGCCAGCCGCTGCCACACTGCCAGCCCGCCGGAGCCCATTCCGACATGCCGGAACCAGCCGAAGAAGGCGACGTAGGTCGCGGCGAAGAGGAGCAGTGCTGCGAGACCGACCACCCGGACGATGCCGTGGCTGTGTCTGACGATCTCCTCGAACGGCTGCGCCAGGTAGAACAGCCAGACCCCGGCCGCCAGCCAACCCCACCGGCGCGGTCCAGCGCCGTCGCTACGCTCGGCGAGACCGTCCAGCAGGGTTGGCGTGCTCCTCATGATGGTCACGGTAGGCCTTGGTTCAGGATCCCGCCGCTCAGGCCCGAGCGGTGTCGGCCCGGAACCGGCGCAGACCGATGATCCCGAGTACGACGGTCCACCCCAGCACCACCATCAGCGCGTGGGTGTCCAGACCGCTCTGGGTCAGCGCGCTCCGGGAGGTCTGACCGGTCCAGTACGCCGGGGTCAACTGGGCGATGTGCTTCATCAGCGACGGCATCTGGTCGACCGGCAGCCACAGTCCACCGAAGGCCGCGATCAGCATCGTCGCCAGTCCCGTGATCGGCTGCACGCTGTCCGGCTTGGCGACGTACCCGATGACAAGTCCGAGTGCGGCGAACGGGAGCGCGCCGAGCCAGGACACCAGCGCGACCGTGGCCCATTGGCCGGCGCTGAGGTGCACGTGGCCGAAGGTCATGCCGGAGACGAACACCACGACCAGCGGCGGGATCGCCAGCAGCAGCGAGAGGAGCACCTTGGAGGTCACGTACGCCTGTGGCTTCAGTGGGGTGAGCCGCAGGGTGCGGTTCCAGCCGCCGTCGCGTTCGGCCGCGATCACACCGCCGCTGCTCATCGCGGCTGACATCGAGCCGAACATCGCCATACTCACCATCACGTAGGCGATCGCGGAGATGCCGGCCTCGTTCGCGTCCTTCGGCAGCGTCAGGCCGAAGATGACGAACAGCACCACCGGCATCAGGATCGAGAAGATCAGCACGCGCCGGTTCCGCAGCGTACGGCGGATGTCAAAGATCAGATAGTTGCGGTTCATGCCACACTCTCCTCTTCGGCCCCGATGGCCAGTACGGCGTCCTCGAGGTCGGCGGACGTCACTTCGATGTCATGGGCCCGCGTGTTCGCGAGCAGGTAGCGCAGAGTGTCGTCGGAGTCCGCGCACTGCAGCAGCACCACATCGCCGCGGGTCTCCACGTTCCGTACGCCGGGCAGCGACGCGAGGGTTGCGAGATCGGCGCCGGGCACGGTCGCCCGGATCGTCCGGCCGGACACGCCCGCCTTGATCTGCGCGGCGGTGCCGTCGGCAACGACTTTGCCGGATCGCATCAGCACGATCCGATCGGCATACGCGTCCGCCTCCTCCAGGTAGTGGGTGGCGAACAGGACGGTCCGGCCGCGCGCGGTCTCGGCGTGCATCGCAGCCCAGAAGTCGCGGCGCGACTCGACGTCCATGCCGGTGGTCGGCTCGTCCAGCACGATCAGGTCGGGCTGCGGGATGATCGCCATCGCGAACCGCACCCGCTGCTTCTGGCCGCCGGACAGGCCCTTGATCTTCCGGCCGGTCAGGTCGGCGATGCCGGCCTGCTCGAGCGCCTCGCGCACCGGCAGCGGATCCTTGTGCAGCCCGGCGACCAGGTTCATCAGCTCGCCGACCTTGGCGTCCTCGATGATGCCGCCGCTCTGCAGCATGACCCCGACCTGCCCGGCGGTGATCGCGTCCACCGGCGTACCGCCGTACACCTGGACGCTGCCCTGGTCCGGTCGGACCAGCCCGAGCAGCATCTCGATCGTGGTCGACTTGCCGGCGCCGTTCGGCCCGAGCAACGCCACCACTTCACCGGTGCGGATGGTGAGATCCACCCCCGCGACCGCCTGCACCGCCCCATACCTCTTGGTCACACCTTTGATGGTGACCGCAGTCGTTGTCGTCATGCCGAGAAGCTTCCTTGGGTACGGCATTCCGTCCCTCGATCGAGCGTCACGACGTACCCATGACAGCTGATCATCGCGGTCGGCGCCGCGCCCAACTCGGTTCCGAGCCGCCGCATGTCCAGCCCGCCGACGCCCTCCGCATCCAGCACCGCCACCGCGGCCCGCACGATCTCGTCCTTGGTCAGCGGCATGCGAGCACCTTAGATCCCTTGGGTTCAGGAGTTGCGGAGGGTGCTGAGGCCTTGCCAGAGGAGATCTTGGAGGGTTCGGGCAACCTTGTCGGGGCTGGGTGGGGCGGGGATGCGGGTCCGCCAGATGGCGAGGCGTTCGGTGGCGCCGGAGATGCTTTGGGCAACGATCTCGATCTCGTCGGAGTCGGCCGAGCGGCCCGGCGGCAGGTTCATCCGGACCATGGCGCCGATCAGTTCGATGAAGGCGGCGCGGACCTCGTCGGTGGCCGCCGCGGCGGGGCCTGCTGCCGGGTTGGTGCTGAGCATGCCCTCGTCGATCAGCACCGACCACGCCTGTGGGTGCTCGTCGAGGAATTGGAACCACGCGACGAAACCGGCATAAAGAGCGTCCTCCGGGTCGGCGGCGGCCATGACCGCGTCGGACACGGTCTCCAGCAGTTGGACGCGGAGGCTGGCGAGGCAGGCGAGGAACAGTCCGTCCTTGGAGCCGTAGTACTGGTAGATCAGCGGCTTCGACACTCCGACCTCGGCGGCCACGTCGTCCATCGACGTGCCCTGGTATCCGCGTTCCCCGAAGATCCGCTCGGCGGCCTCCAGGATCTCCCGCTCCCGAGCCGCCCGATTCCGCCGCCGCTTCACTGGCGGGACTGTGTGCTGCGTGGGCGAGGTCACTTGGACACCTTAACTGACTCCGAGTAACTTACTCCGAGTAAGTTCTTGCTCGGCAGGCTGGAGGATCCCGATGGCGCAGGAGATCAGTCACCACCGGATCGTCGTGGTCGGCACCGGATTCGCCGGCATCGGGATGGCCGTGCGGCTCAAGCAGGCCGGGTACGACGACTTCGTCGTACTGGAGCGGGCGAACGATGTCGGTGGAACGTGGCGGGACAACACCTACCCGGGCTGCCGGTGTGACGTGCCGTCGCACCTGTACTCGTTCTCCTTCGCGCCGAACCCTGAGTGGTCGTCGACGTTCTCACCGCAGCCCGAGATCGAGGACTACCTCCGCCAGGTCGCCGACCGGTTCGGGGTCCGCGCGCATATTCGCTTCGGTCATGCGGTCGAGTCGGCGTACTGGGAGGACGGGCAGTGGCGGATCCGGACCAGTCAGGGCTCGTTCACCGCGCAATTGCTGGTGTCCGGGATGGGTCCGTTGGCCGAGCCTTCGTACCCTCAGTTGCCCGGCATCGAGTCCTTTGAAGGTTCGGTCTTTCATTCGGCGGAGTGGAACCACCAGTCGGACCTCAGTGGTCGCAAGGTCGCGGTGATCGGGACCGGCGCTTCTGCGATCCAGTTCGTGCCGGCGATCCAGCCTGAGGTCGAGGAACTGCACCTGTTTCAGCGCACGCCGGCATGGGTGATGCCGCGGCCGGACCGGCGGATCACCGGGGTGGAGAAGGCGGTGTTCCGTCGGTTTCCCCTTGCCCAGAAGGCGGTCCGGGCC
>WNGA01014973.1_pt1 | contig 12338 bp, 8 predicted proteins | sample 5400061 | NCBI WGS metagenome assembly WNGA01 (sample SAMN13153366, study PRJNA577476) | soil metagenome | isolation source: 100 cm soil or saprolite under grassland replicate 2 | place: USA:California | collected 2016-06-15
TCAGGAAACTCGAAATCGGCAGTGTTCAATCGGTCGGCATCGAGCAGGCAACTCAACAAAAACCGAGCCAGAAGACCATGTTTGAAAGCCAAAGTTGTGTTTGCTTCGATATTATCTTCTTGCATCTCTTTAAGTTTCCTCAAAAATTGCTGTTCAATCGGTTGTGCTAATACTTCGTCCAGCAAGTTCTCAATCATTGGCATTTTTCGCAGGGCTTCAGTCAGATGGGTATCCTCATCCTTCTTTTGAATGCGCCGCCTGAATTTATCCTCTCCCGAAGGAGTAATGCAATCTATCAAACCTGAATGGTGAGAGACAATTGCCAGCGATAGCGCTTTCGATGTGTAACGCCCAGCTGCCCCTTTACTTGGAAGTTTTTTCTCAAGCAATTGAGCGCCAGCAGTTGAATGGTCAATCTTGCCTTTCATGGATTTAAAATCCACATAATCATCTTCATCTGGATTAATCAAACCTTCTCCTGAACGTAGATATTTTTGATATTGGTTACTGGCTTTACCAAAGTCATGCAATAATCCCATAATTTTTCCAACATTAGGCAAGCCTGCCTTTGCTGCAAACTGTTCAGCAAGTTGAGATGTCTCCAACAAGTGGTGTAAAAGAGGTTGTGCCGTTTTGTCACGTTTGCGCCAGTGGGCAATCAGTTCATCATCACTCTGTTGTATTTGTATGTTATATAACTTCGCCAAATCCTCTGCTTCCTTCTTTAGCGCACTTCGCAACTCTTTTGGCTCCAGCACTTCTACGTCCGCGCCCCAGCCGCGCACCCAGGGGAGCATTTCGTGCCATTCGGCAACGTCCGCGCTCCAGGTACAGCCGCCGTCTTCGGTATCAGTCACTTTTTCCAGTGGATGCCAGATGCTTTCCTTTACTCGCCGCGTCGCCTCGCCCGGTGCAAATTTGAGTACAACCCGCTCAGGCTCACCTTCGCCATGCCAGATACCCCAGGCATAGCGAAGTAACTCTTCGTCATCGAAGCCTTCAAGAACCTTAATGTCTTCACCTGAGATTACCGCCGAATCAATGCGATCTATCTTGAAAGGCATCACCTTTTCAAACGTGTCGCTATAAGCTAACACATACACGCTGTCACTCCAAATGGATGGCTCGATAAAGTATGGGCTGATCACATGATTAGTGACCCCTACACTCTTCAATCCCTGATAGCGAATGCGAACCTTTTTCTGATCCACCCATGCCTGTGTAACAATCTCGATGATTTTGATCCGCTGGGGGTCTTTCTCTTGCTTCAATAAACGGTCTGCTGTTTTGAGCAGGCGTTCGGTCATGGGCTGGCGCAGGGTGGTGGCAAGCTTTTCCACTGCGCTAGCCGCGTGGGGATGATAGAAGCGTGTTTGCCGCGAAGTTTTGCGCGCCGCGAGATATAAGGTCAGGGCTTCATGTAAATTGACCTTGATCTCTGAGATAAAACGACTCCGGTCAATTTTCCAGCGTCCTGAATTATCCTGAATGAAAGGGTACTCTGTTTCAAGTTCTTTTCGGTCTCTGAATATTGTCTCCCGCCGCGTGCTCAATCGTTCAGCCATTTCAATATCCGAATATGCCCGCTGGATATACAACCGCTTCATTTCTGTTAATCGTTCTGCTTTGTTCATTCCGCTCATATTAGCTCCCTGCAACATATCTTTGTTGTGCAATGAATTCTTTGTAACAGAATAGCACAACAGAGGTGCGAATTCTGCAACAATTTCATTATGAGTTTAGACCCTAAAGGTCTCACATGGAATCAAAATTTGTGTATAACAATAAAGACCCACTACCTCCAGAATAACATCACAGTGAAGAAAGCCTTTAGGGTCTTGCCCCTGGTCATCGTGTTCTACGGAAAGGCCACAGTCCTCCCTTATCATCTTCCGTCAGATATAACCGCTTTTCTTCAAGCGCAGGTAGTGAGCGCGTTACTTCGCTACGATTAAGCCCCAACAGACGGGCAATACATCCCGCTTTCTTCCCTGGATTTTCCTTGACTTTATTATAGATGGATTTGAGTTTTTCGTAATCAACCTTCCGGGCCATTTTCTGCCTCCGTGTTGTGGATTTCCCACACTTTACGGGAGGCGTGTTACAAGTGTTGCAACATTTCTTAAAAGAACAAATTTCACAACGTTGGATTCAGTTTGACATTGGATTTATTGTAGTGTATCTTTTATGAATTCAGGCATTATGAACCGAATCAGTTTGACATTGGATTTATTGTAGTGTATCTTTTATGAATTCAGGCATTATGAACCGAAACGTGGATGAAGCCTCACTCTTAAATTCTCTCCGTTTATTATCATTCCAGTGCGGCGCTCAACCCGACGAACACGCTCCTTGCCAATGCCCTGCGTGCGGGTGACCATTTGCTTGAACAGCTTGGTTAGCTGTCATTGCGAGCCCGAAGGGCGACACTTGCACCGGACTGCGTTCGCCGTCTCGCACCGTCGTGCCCTGTCCCGTCTGGGGCCAGGACGGGGCTCGCGGCACGAACAGTGGTGCAGTGCGGTGAGCAATCTCCTCATTAATTGGGAGATTGCCACGCCGCCTCGGTCTCGATACGCCCTTCGGGCTACTCGACTAGCGGCGGCTCGCAATGACATGGACGTATTAGAGGTAACACCATGAAACGCAAAACCACACACGAAGATCAGCGTTTACAGGCAGCAACAAAAGGCAAAGTCGAATGGAAGAAATGGGGACCCTATCTTGCAGAGCGTGCCTGGGGAACGGTCCGTGAGGATTACAGCCCTAACGGCACAGCCTGGGATTATTGCCCGCATGACCATGCGCGCTCGCGCGTTTATCGCTGGAATGAAGATGGTCTAGGGGGCATCAGTGATGATGAACAACGTTTGTGCTTTGCTCTATCTTTTTGGAATGGGCAGGATGCGATTCTCAAGGAACGCCTTTTTGGACTTGCGGGCTCAGAAGGCAATCACGGCGAGGACGTCAAGGAATATTACTTTTATCTTGATTCCACGCCAACCCATTCTTACATGAAGATGCTTTACAAGTATCCACAACGCGCATTTCCCTATGCCGACCTCGTGGAGACAAACCGTCAACGCGGCAAGGGCGCGCCCGAATACGAGTTGTTCGATACAGGCATCTTTACCGAAAACCGTTACTTCGATGTTTTCATCGAATATGCCAAAGCCAGTGCCGACGACATCCTAATCCGCATCACGGCTTTCAACCGCGGGCCTGAATCCGCTAACCTGCGCATTCTTCCAACGCTCTGGTTCCGCAACACGTGGAGCTGGGGATGGCAACATGACGAAATTCCGCGTCCCATGTTGAAAGAAGTTTCATCTGGAGAAAATGATCACGTCCGATGGATTGAAGTGGATCATGCGACCCTCGGGCGGTATCTGCTTGCCTGCGAAGAATCTGACACTTTGTTATTTACCGAGAACGAGACCAACAAAGAACGTCTCTATGGTTCACCGAACTCAACGCCTTATGTTAAAGATGCTTTTCATACTTATGTAATTAATGGTCGCAAAGAGGCAGTCAACATTGAACAAATTGGGACAAAGGCTGCGGCTCTGTATCACCGCACTGTGGCAGCGGGAGAATCTGTCAGCGTGAGATTGCGCCTGATGAAAGTGGAGCAGGCTAACGATCCAGACGAGGATGCGTTCAAGTCCTTCGATGATAAATTTACACAGCGCCAATCCGAGGCAGATGAATTTTATGCCAATCTTCAACCCTCATCCCTAACTGAAGATGAATGCAATGTTCAGCGTCAAGCCTTTGCTGGAATGTTGTGGACAAAACAGTTTTATCATTACAACATGGAGGAATGGTTGAAGGGCGATCCTTCCCAGCCCGCGCCTCCCGCCGAACGCAAAAAGGGACGCAACCACGAATGGCGTCACTTGAATGCAAGCGATATTATTTCCATGCCCGATAAATGGGAGTATCCCTGGTTTGCCGCCTGGGACCTGGCTTTCCATTGCATCCCGCTGGCACTCCTCGATTCGGAGTTTGCCAAACAGCAGTTGCTTTTACTTGGGCGCGAGTGGTATCAGCATCCAAACGGGCAGGTTCCCGCGTATGAGTGGGCTTTCGGTGATGTCAATCCACCTGTACTAGCGTGGGCAACGTGGCGCGTTTATAAGATTGATGAGAAACAGCACAGCAAGGGCGACCGCGTGTTTCTGGAGCGCATGTTCCACAAATTGATGCTTAACTTTACCTGGTGGGTCAATCGCAAGGATGCCGAAGGGTTGAATGTATTCCAAGGTGGCTTCCTTGGGCTGGATAACATCGGTGTCTTTGACCGAAGTAAACCGCTCCCGACGGGCGGTCATATTGAACAAAGTGATGGCACGAGTTGGATGGGAATGTTCTGTCTCAATATGCTCACCATTTCGTTGGAACTGGCCGTACATAATTCTGCGTATGAAGATATTGCCCTAAAATTCTTTGAGCATTTCCTGTTTATCGCCGAAGCAATGAACAACATTGCAGGTGAAGGCATCTCATTATGGGATGAGCAAGATGAATTTTTCTATGATGTTCTGCATTTTGAAGATGGCGATAACATCCCTCTCAAGATTCGTTCGATGGTGGGCTTGATTCCGCTTTTTGCGATTACAACGATTGAACCAAGATTGCTGGATAAAGTCCCTCAGTTCAAGCATCATCTGGAATGGTTCCTCGAACATCGCCCTGACCTTGCAAAACTGGTCTCTCGCTGGCAAGAATCAAGAATGGGCGAACGACGTTTGCTCGCAATTTTACGCGGTCATCGCATGAAGCGCGTCCTATACCGTATGTTGGATGAGAACGAATTTCTCTCACCTTACGGCATTCGCGCCCTCTCGCGTATTTATGCTGACCAGCCTTTTGCCCTGAATGTGGATGGCTCGACTTACTCTGTTGCGTATCAACCTGCTGAATCCGATAGTAGCTTGTTTGGCGGCAACTCCAATTGGCGTGGTCCTATCTGGTTTCCAGTCAACTATCTCATCGTCGAATCGCTTCAACAATTTCACCACTACTACAGCGACGACTTTCGTATTGAATGTCCCACGCACTCAGGTCAGATGGTCAGCCTGAATGACGCAGCAGATGAAATCTCGCATCGCATGATCAACATCTTCCTGCGCGACAAGAATGGACGCCGTGCTGTTTTCGGTAGGAACGAAATCTTTCAGAATGACCCGTATTGGCGTGACTATATTCCCTTTCATGAGTATTTTCACGGCGATAATGGCGCGGGCATCGGCGCAAGTCACCAGACCGGCTGGACGGGTCTCATAGCGAAGTTAATTCAGCAGCAGGGAGAAAAGCACGAATAGTGAATCATATCGTGTAACGAATCCGCTGGTTGTTTGACTAATCAAAATAAAAACTCTAGGCGTGGTCGTCAGACTAAGAATTTGAGTGCTTTTCGAAAGAAATAAATAAAACGAGACTGAATTAGCCAATCCCGTTATGTTAACATTGCTAGCAATCATCCTATCTTGGTAAATCGCTCGCGTTGTTTCGCGTAGCGACTATTTCCGCCATAATAGATATGGCAATCTCTTCTGGCGTGCGAGCCTCTATTTCAAGACCAATCGGGCCGCGCAGACGATTCAATTGCGCTTCGCTCAAGCCTTCATCTAAAAGACGCTGGCGGCGTTTAGCTTGTGTAGTGCGGCTTCCTAATGCACCCACGTAAAATGCTGGGCTGGGCAATGCAATCTTCAATGCGGGATCATCCAGCTTGGGGTCATGGGTGAGCATAGCGATGGCTGTTGATCTCGTTATTGGAATTTGTTGAAATGCCTCATCAGGCCAGGACTGAATGAGTTGGTCCACATTTGGAAAGCGCTCGAAATTGCCGAATGCACTCCGCGGATCGATAACAATTGTCCGATAACCAAGGGTTTTCGCTAATGCCATTAATGCAATAGTGATATGGACTCCGCCCACCGCGATGAGGGTGGGCGGCGGTAGAATCACTTCCAGAAAAGCTTCAGTGGAATCGTTCAACTGAGCGCGACGTGATACTCCTTGCTCAAGAGTTTCCATGGCTAAATTCAAAGCGCTATCATCTAGCTTGCCATTAAGTGTCCCCGTAACATTGCCATTCTCAGATACCAACATTTCGTGTCCTAAAATTTTAGCATCACCGCGCACGACGGTAACGAGAACGGCAGGGCGTTCCTCGATCAAGACTGAATGTAAATTATCGAAGAAATTCAAATCCAGCGGTTTCACAAAGATATCAATGCTTCCACCGCAGGCAAGACCCACATCCCAGGCAGTTTCATCGGCTACGCCAAAATGTAAGAGTTGCGGTTGTTTTGTTTTGAGTGTCTCTACTCCAGCCTCGAATACCGTACCCTCCACACAGCCACCGCTCACGGAGCCGGTGATCTTGCCATCGGGCGTGAGAGCCATTTTTGCTCCTGCACCGCGCGGCGATGACCCCCACGTTTGGATCACTGTTGCGAGCGCAATTGATTTATTATCTTCACGCCAGCGATCCAGGTCGGAAAGAATATCGCGCATGATTGCCTCCGTTAATTCTCACCACAAAGGACACAACACTTGCACCGCACTGCCCTGTCCCGGCCAGGACGGGACGTTTGGTGCAGTGCAGGTGAGGTCACGAAGGGAAAGGCCTTTTAAAATCTGCCTCAGTCCCCTTGGTGTACTTGGTGCCCTTCGTGTTTAGAGTTTTTCGCGTTAAGTAAGGATAGCTGCCTCCATTATGCCGTCGATCAAGATCGGCCAACCGAATAGCTAAATCTTCAAGGCTTGCCAGGTTATGTACTGGCAGGAAATTGTCAATATGTGGCAGGGCAGCCTGAATCCCACGTGTGAGCGGTTCGTAATCCGGCGAGCCGAGCAGGGGATTTAACCAAATAAGGCGATGACAATTACGATGGAGGCGTGCCATCTCGCCTGTAAGTAGCTCTACATCACCCCGATCCCAGCCATCGCTGATAATGAGTACCACAGCGCCTCGACCAAGGACGCGGCGCCCCCATTCAAAATTAAATGCTTTGAGAGATTCCCCAATGCGCGTGCCGCCCGCCCAATCGTTGACGAGCTTGCCCACATTTTTTAGAGCCAGGTCAAGGTTACGGATTTGAAGAGGCCGCGTGATGCGGGTAAGGCGGGTGCTGAAAACGAAAGCCTCCATAGGCTGGCTGAGCGCGGATTTCATCCCATAGATGAAGTGAAGCAAGAGGCGCGTATAACGTTCCATCGAGCCGCTTATGTCAGCGATGACAACCAAAGGCCGCGGCTTCAACTTCTTCTCGCTATATGCCCAGCTAAACACTTCGCCCTCGGAGCGCAAACTGCGGCGGAGTGTGCGTCGCATGTCGATCAAATTACCTTTGCCGGGACGCCTCCGGCGTGTTCGACGTTCGCTCACATTCCAAAGAAAACGTGACATTATCTGCTTTACCGCTTCTGCTTCCTCAACACTCATTTCCGCAAAATTCTTGTGACGCAATACTTCGAGCTCACTGTAGGTACGAGTTACTTCGATGATAGATATTATTTCTTTGGAGGATGAGCTCGTTTCATTAGCCTGCGGCGCGGCCTCTTTTAAAGGGGGATGTGTAATAATGGGTCTTGATGAGCGTTTACTACGTGTGAGGCCTTGCCACTCCCGTAGGTCCCAACTCTCTGCAGGTTTGCGCCAGAACAACTCGAAGGCTTCGTCAAATAATGGCAAATCCTCGTGCTCGTGTACGAGCAACGTACGGGCCGCGTAGAAAAAATCAGATTTTTGGCCAATCTCAATGTGATCCAGCGCACTGACCAAATCCATCATCCGGCCTGGATTAATATCCAGCCCAAGTCTGCGTAGAAGCCGCCCGAAGAGCAAAAGATTGTGCAGAAATTGTCCGCTCAATCAATGCCTGCCTTCACACGTTCGAGGATTAAACGCGCTTGCTCACCCTTTACTTTTTCTATGTCATCTTGATATTTCAAAACCGCGCCTAATGTTTCGTCCACGATTGTAGGGTCGAGCATCTGCTGGTCAAGTGCAACGAGAGCAGTGGTCCAATCCAGTGTTTCAGCGACACCTGGCAATTTGTATAAATCCATTTCACGTAACGCCTGAATAAAGCCGGTTATTTGCCGCGCAAGCTGCATAGGAGCCTGGGGCAATCGCGCTTGCACGATTTCTAATTCCTTTTGGAAAGAGGGATAGTCAATCCAATAATAGAGGCAACGACGCTTGAGAGCATCATGTACTTCCCGGGTACGATTGGAAGTGATAACAACGACAGGCGGATTAGGTGTTTTAATTGTTCCGATTTCGGGAATAGTGATCTGAAAGTCTGACAGCACTTCGAGTAAAAATGCTTCAAACTCCTCGTCACTCCGGTCGAGTTCATCAATTAACAAGACAGGCGGTTTTTGCCGCGATTGCTCGATTGCCTGCAGGAGCGGACGGCGCAGAAGAAACTCTGGACCGAACAACTCAGCCTCTGAGACTTTATCTCCGCGTGCTTCGAGCAGACGTATGTGCATCATCTGGCGAGTGTAATTCCACTCATATACCGCGTGGTGCACATCCAACCCTTCGTAGCATTGAAGGCGAATCAATTCAGTGTTGAGCAAATCAGAAAGAACCTTTGCCACCTCGGTTTTGCCCACGCCCGCCTCGCCTTCGAGAAAGAGTGGGCGGCCCAGTTTCAATGCGAGGTATAAAGACGTTGCCAATCCTCGTTCGGCAATGTATTGTCGCTCACGTAGAGCAATTTGCAAATCATCAATGGAATTGAAGATCAATGCTGCCTCTCTAAAAAGAGACCTCCGAGGCAAGTCGGAGGCCTCTTTTATTCTATTTTAACTCCAATTGTTGGGTAGTTCAGGCACCAGCGCGTTCTGCTGCCAGCATGAGCGCACGTTTTGCCATTACCTTTGCCAGATGAGCGCGATATTCGGCGGAGGCATATGGATCGCTCATAGTCGCCTCGATATTCATCTTATCGGCAGCGGCGGTGATATTCGACTCAGTCGGTTCCATATTCATCAGCGCAGTCTCAACGGCTTTGGCGTGCATCGGGTTCTCGGTTGCGCCACCCACCACGACGACCGCGCGTGTCACCTTACCATTCACTAGGCCAACCATCGCGGCTACACCCACTACTGCATACATGGAGGCTGGATGGCGGTGTTTGAGATACGCGCTGCCCATGCCGGGCATGTTGCCATAGGCTGGGACTGTAATCGAGGTCAATAGTTCATCACGCTTGAGCACTGTCGTGAACAGATCTTTGAAGAACTTGCTAGCCTCGACCTGGCGGTCTACTTTGGCCCCTTTGATGGTGAATGTTGCACCTAGCGCCATCATCACCGTGGGATAGTCGGCAGCTGGGTCAGCGTTGGCGAGACTGCCGCCTATAGTGCCCCGGTTGCGCACCTGCGCGTCGCCGATTTGCATCGCGGTTTCGGGCAGGATCGGACATGCATCTTTGAGCGCATCCGAAGCGGCGACCATCGCGTGGGTTGTGAGCGCACCGATTTTTACTTCCTTCTTGCCCACTTTGATCCCAGAGAGGCTCTTGATGCGTCCAATGTCCACCAGCGCGATGGGCGAAGCGGTACGGAGCTTCATCATTGGCAAGAGGCTGTGACCTCCAGCTAACACCTTTGCGCCTCGGTTCTTTCGGAGCAATTTGACAGCGTCTGCCACAGACACAGCTCGATAGTAATCTACATCAGCGGAGTACATGATAAGCCTCCTCTATCAACTCATATTGGCAGCCTGGATCGCGCGCCAGACTTTTTCGGGCGTGAGCGGCATGTCCAAATGTTTAATGCCGAAGGGCGATAACGCGTCCATAACGGCGTTAACTACGGCTGGAGTAGATGCGATGGTCCCAGTCTCGCCTACACCTTTGACGCCAAGTGGATTCGTCGGTGAAAGAGTCTCGGTGCTCCCAAGTTCAAAGTTCGGGAGGAAACTGGCCTTTGGGACAGCGTAATCCATCATTGAGCCGGATGTTAATTGACCGTTTTCATCATACACCGCGCCTTCCCACAAGGCCTGTGCAATGCCTTGAGTGATACCGCCCTGGATCTGTCCATCCACGATCAGCGGATTGATCTTTTTGCCGACATCATCCACACTGAGGTAGCGCAGGATTTTCACTTCACCTGTGTCCTTATCCACTTCAACTACGCAAATATGAGTGCCAAAGGGATACGTACACTCGGGCGGATCGTAATAAGTGACATCGTCCAGGAATGGCTCCATACCGGCAGGTAGGCTGTATGCCAGCGCCGCCGCGCCCGCGAGTTCCTGAATCGTCTTAGCTTTATCGGGCGAGCCTTTCACAAACGCTTTACCACTCTCAAAAGCCATATCTTCGGGAGCGGCTTCCATCAAATGTGCGGCCAGACGCTTCGCTTTCTCTTTGATCTTTTGTGCGCTGTTATAGACCGCAGTGCCACCAACAGCCGCGCTGCGGCTCGCGTATGTACCATAGCCAAAAGGCGTCCCAAGTGTATCGCCAAGTTGAACCGTGATATCTTCGAGAGGGATGCCCAACTCTTCTGCAACAATCTGCGCCATCGTCGTCTCATGGCCCTGACCCTGCGGTTGCGTGCCAATCGTTAGAATGACCTTGCCTGTAAGATGTACCCGCAAATTGGCGCTTTCCCACATCGCTGCACCCCAACCCTGACCAGTAGGACCCACTCCAATCCAAGAGGATGGCGCGGCACCGCAAATTTCGATGTAGGTGGAAAAGCCAATTCCCAAATAGCGACCCTGCTTGCGAGCCTGCTCCTGTTCATTACGGAAGGACGAATAGTTGACCATCTCAAGCGCTTTATTCAACGCCTTTTCATAGTCGCCGCTGTCATATTTTAGCCCTGCCAGGAGGTTATCCGCGGGCGCGTAGGGAAAGTCATTGGGCTGGATGAAGTTCTTGCGCCTCAGCTCCACAGGATCCATCTTCAGTTCGTCGGCCAGGAGGTTAACTGCACGCTCAACGACATAAGTTGCCTCAGGACGCCCGGCACCACGATACGCATCCACCATGGCGGTGTTTGTATACGTTCCGAGCACATTACAGTATATGTGCGAAATCTTATAAGCTCCAGATAACACACGTCCATATAGGGTGGTCGGAATTCCTGGCCCAATTGTCGAGAGAACGCCGCCAAGATTGGCATAGGTCTTGACTTTGAGCGCGGTGATTGTTCCATCACGCGTCGCGCCGATCTCAATATCTGTTACGTGATCTCGACCATGTGTGGTGGCAATATAGTTCTCGCGCCGAGTCTCCGCCCATTTGACTGGCTTGCCAATTTTTTTGGCCAGCGCAGCCATCAAACAATATTCGGAATACAGGAAAATTTTTGTTCCAAATCCGCCGCCAACCTGGGGAGCGATCACACGCATCTTGGTTTCGGGAATGCCGAAGACAAACGCGGTCATCAGCAGGCGCATGATGTGCGGATCCTGTGAGGTCATCCAGACTGTATATTCCTCCGAAGCTGGCATATATTGTGCGATACACCCACGCGGCTCCATTACGTTGGGGATCAGACGTTGGTTGACCAAGCGCTGCTTAACCACGACCTCGCTTTCACTCAGAGCCTGAGCTGTGGCTTCTGCATCGCCAACTGACCAATCGAAGCAAATATTGTTCGGCGCGTTCTCATGGATTTGTGGCTTCGTAATCCACTTCAATCAAGTTGAGGGCATCTTCAGCGGTGTAGCGGTCATTTGCAACTACCACCGCTACACCCATACCAGTATGTGTTACCCGATCGATCTCCAGCACCCGCGGTGTATTGAGGTTGTTCTGGATCCGGCCAGCTTCAGCCTGCCAGGCGCATGGGAGCGCAGGCAAATCTTTAAAATCCTGGCCCGTGAAAACAGCGATGACACCGGGATGTTTGGCGGCTTTTTTTGTATTGATACTTTTGATCTTGGCGTGTGCATATGGACTGCGCAAGATCGCCGCGTATAACATGCCAGGCAACTGCACATCGTCAAGATATTTGGCTTCACCTGTGATCAGACGCGGGTCTTCCTTTCGTTTGACGGAGGCACCTATTGTTGTTGTCATAGTATCCTCCTATTGTGCGGGCATTGCCTCAGCCGCATACTTGACGGCCTCGACAATCTTTTGATAGCCTGTGCACCGGCAGAGGGTTCCTTCCAAGCCATGTCGGATTTCCTCCTCGGTTGGGTGTGGATTACGCTGAAGCAAATCCACTACCGTCATGATCATGCCGGGCGTACAGAACCCACACTGAAGGCCGTGCTTTTCCCAAAAAGCATTCTGCACGGGATGCAGATTGCCATTGGAGGCCAAGCCTTCAATAGTGGTTAT
>WNGA01042201.1_pt1 | contig 12337 bp, 13 predicted proteins | sample 5400061 | NCBI WGS metagenome assembly WNGA01 (sample SAMN13153366, study PRJNA577476) | soil metagenome | isolation source: 100 cm soil or saprolite under grassland replicate 2 | place: USA:California | collected 2016-06-15
CGGTCGAGGACGACGACATGCCGGGGCGGTACCGGTTCACGCATGCACTGGTGCGCGAGACCCTGTACGGCGCGGTGTCGCTGACTCGCCGCGGCCGGCTCCACGCCGCGACCGCACTGGCGCTCGAGCCTCGACTCGCCGACGATCCGGACCTCGTCGCCGAGGTCGCTCACCATTTCGTGCTGGGCGCGGCGCTCCGCCCGGAGCTCGCCGAAGCCGCCGTACGCCACGCCGTTGCGGCAGCACGGCTGGCGGAAGGACGTGGCGCCCTCGACGAGGCGCTTGCGCAGTGGGAGCAGGCTCTCTCCGCCGACTCCCTGGCGCCGGTGGAGGACGCCCGCCGCCGTTATGAGGTGCTGCTCGGGCTGGGCCGCGCACGCTACCGCCGCGGCGACGTCCGCGGCTCGCGCACGGCGCTGGACAACGCCGTCGAGGTTGCCCGCACGCTCGGTGACATGGCCCTGGTTGCCGAGGCGGCGACGAGCTTCCGCGGCGCCGGGGTATGGCATTGGCGTGAGTTCGGCACCGCCGATCCGGCGATGGTCGCAGTCCTCGAGGACTGCCTGACGACACTACGGTCCGGGCCGTTGCACGCCCGGGTCCTCGCCAGCCTCGCGATGGAACTCACGTACGAGTGGCGATCGGAGGAGGCCGACGCGGTCGGGCAGCGCGCGGTGCGGGCGGCCCGCGCGGTCGGCGATCCCGACCTGCTCGCCGACGTCGTCGGCCTCCGAACGCTGGCGCTGTGGGGCAGGCCCGGCGCCGCGGAGGAACGCCTCGCGCTCGCCGATGAGGTACTGACGCTGCCGTTGTCGCACGAGCAGGAGCTCTACACCCGTTTCGGCGCGGCCGCCGCGCACCTGCAGAGGGGCGACGCGCTCCAAGCCGACCGGCAGATGACCCGCTGTATCGAGCTGGCGCGCCGGCTGCGGCACACCGGCGCCGACGTACCGATTGCCTGGTGGCGGTTCTACCGCGCTGTCGCCGTCGACGACGAGGCCACGCGCCGGCTCGGCGAAGAGGCGCTCGAACGGCACCGGCGTAGCTCCGTCGTCGGTCTCGGCGACCTGGCGCCGATGACGGAGCTGCGCCTCGGCGGGCCGGGGACGCCCGTCGACGACAGACACGTCGAAATGGCACCCACTCATGCCCACCCGGCGTACCGGGCGTTCATCGCACATGCGCTCGCGGAGTCCGGGCGCGCCGACGAAGGCGTCTCCATTCTCGGTCCACAGGTGCCCGACGGCGCGTGGGATTACGCCTCTGTCGTCGGCGACTGCCTGCGTGTCGACACGCTCGCCACCGCCGGACAAACAGACGAGCTCCCCGCGGCGCTCGCGCGGATCGAACCGTGGGGCCACGAGTTCGCGATCTACGGCTCGACGGACTGCATCGGCTCCATCGCCTACTTCATCGGGCGTGGCCTCGAGGCGCTCGGCAGGGAGAGTTTCGAGCGACAAGGGCTCATGCATCATCTCGGTGCGCGGATTTCGGAGATCGCTCCCGGACGCGTGCACATCGTCCTTCCGAGCCGGCCCGAGGTGACCCAGCAGCACGGGTACTTCCACGCGGGTGCGACGAGCGCGATCGCCGACAGCGCAGGCGGTTATGCGGCCTTCACCCTGTTCCCCGAGGACACTTCGGTGCTCACCGTGGAGTACAAGATCAACCTCCTGGCACCCGCCGAAGGCGATCACCTCGAGGCAGTCGGGACGGTCCTCAGGCCTGGTCGCACGCTGACCGTCTGCCGACTGGAGGTGTTCGCCGTCGCCGGGGCGCAGCGGAAACTCGTTGCTTCAGGCCAGCAAACCCTGATTCGCGTGGAGGCGCGACCAGAGCGTTAGGTCGGCCAGCCGGTGTAGGACTCGGCCAGGAAGCGGCTGCCGTGTTCGGACTCGACGACCGCCGTCAGTTCACCGAGTTGCCGTCGTACGTCGAACTCCGATGCGTCCGGCACGGCGTGCAGCATCGTCGTCATCCAGCTGGAGAAGTACTGCGCCTTCCACACCCGGGACAGAGCTCGGGGCGTGTAGGCGTCGAGGGCCGATTTGTCGTTCTTGCGTACGGCGTGCTCCAGCACCTCGGCGAGGACGCGCACATCGGCGAGCGCGAGGTTGAGGCCCTTGGCACCGGTCGGCGGGACGGTGTGCGCGGCATCGCCGGCCAGGAGCAGGTTGCCGTGGCGGATGGGCTCGCAGACATAGGAGCGGAAGGGCAGCACCGTCTTGCTGAAGATGCGCCCCTCCTTCAGGGAGAAGCCGTCCTCGCCCGCGAGGCGAGCCTGCAACTCGGCCCAGATCCGGTCCTCGGACCAGTCGTCGACCGACTCGGTCGGCGAGCACTGGAAGTACATCCGCTGCACCGAATCCGTCCGCTGGCTGATCAGGGCGAAGCCGCGGTCGGACCGGGTGTAGATCAGTTCGGGCGCACTCGGCGGCGCCTCGCAGAGGATGCCGAACCACGCGAACGGATACTGCCGGAAGTACTCCTTCCGCTCCGCCACCGCCGACCGAGTCATGCTGCGTGACCCGTCAGCACCGACGAGTACGTCGCACCGGACCTCATGCTCGACACCGCCGGCGTCGGTGAACACCATGCCCGGCCGATCGCTGGTGACGTCGACGACGGCCGTGTCGGTGACGTCGTACCGCACGTCGCCGCCGTCGCGCTCGCGCGCGTTCGCCAGGTCGATGAAGACGTCGGTCTGCGGGTAGAGCCAGGTCGAAGCACCGACCAGGCCTTGGAAGTCGATCCGGTGACTGACCCCGCCGAACCGCAGTTCGATCCCGCGGTGCTCGTGCCCATCCCGCAGCACCCGGTCGGACACTCCCGACTCCACGAGCAGGCGAACGCTGTCGCGCTCGAGGATGCCGGCGCGATGCGTGTGCTCGATCTCCTCGCGGCTGCGCGTCTCGATGACGACCGAGTCGATGCCTGAGACCTGCAGGAGGTGGGACAACATCAGGCCGGCGGGCCCGCCTCCGACGATGCCGACCGTCGTACGACTGAGGGTCATTCGTCCTCCTCGAGTACGGCGTTCGCGACCGCGAAGGCGTGGTTGGCGGCCGGGACACCGCAGTACACGGCGGACTGCAGGATCACCTCGGCGATCTCGTCGCGGCTCAGGCCGTTGCGAAGTGCTGCCCGCAGATGCAGCTCGAGCTCGGACCAGTGGCCGTGCGCTATGAGCGCTGTCAGCGTGATCATGCTGCGGGAGCGCCGGTCGAGGCCTGGCCTGGTCCAGATCTCTCCCCAGGCATAGCGGGTGATGAAGTCCTGGAAGTCTGCCGTGAGGTCGGTTTTCGCCGCTTCGGCCCGGTCGACATGCGCGTCGCTCAGCACCTCACGTCGTACCGCCATGCCCTCGTCGAACGTCATCGCACACCTCGCTGCGTCGTGAAGAACTCGCGCAGGAGCGTCGCCACCGCGCCCGGATCCTCCGCCGCGGGCAGATGCCCGCACCCGTCCAAGACCACGCAGTCGTCGTCGACTGTCACGACCGGGTCGTGCTTGCCGATGGCAACCAGCAGGGGAAGCTTGGCCTCGCGGCCCCGGAGGTCGAGCTCAGCGAGTGCGTCGCAGGTGTGCGCATAGGAGCCTGGGTCGGCGTCGATCAGTGACGTGAGCAGGGCGCCGGCGATGTCAGGGTGCCGGTCGGTGAAGCCCGGCGCGAACCACCGCGCGGCCGAGCCGCGGGCTCGAGGGCAAGCTGCAAACCCACTGCTCCTCCCACCGAGATTCCGGCGTACCAGACGTTGCGATCGTCGTCTGGGACAAGCTCACGTACGGCGGACGCCAAGTCAGCAACGGTGAAAGCGGCCGACGCGGGACGGCTCCGGCCGTGTCCCGGCAAGTCCCAGCCGATCACTTCGAACTCGTCGGCGAGCAGCGATGCGCACTCGCCCCAGAGCGCTTCGACCGACGTACCAAGGGACGGGCCGACCACCAGCAGATCGCCGGTTCGTCCCGCGAGCCGGGTGGCGGCGAGCTCAACCACGAGACTTCCAGCGGGCAAGAGCGGCATCGATCAAAGCGTCCGACGCACCGACGTACGACGCTGGGTCGCCCGAGCTTCCACGCTCACTCAGCAGGTCCCCCGCGGCCGACTCCGCGCGCCGACGCATGGCATCCGCATCCACCTCCAGTCCGGCGACGAGCTCGGCCGCCTGGCTGGACGCCGTCAGCGTGAGTTCGAGAAGTCTCCGGAACGCCGGCCACTCGGCATGCCACGCACCAGGCGACCGCTCGTCCTGGCTGTCGGCCGCGCAGATATGCAACTGCGCACCCAGCTGTGGCGCCTGCAACGAAGCGCTCCGGACCAGCACACTCAGCACCGGGTTCCGCTTGTGCGGCATCGTCGATGACGCACCACCGGATGGCTCGCGCAACTCGGCGACCTCCGGCCTTGCAAGCAACAGCACGTCCGAAGCGAGGTGACCGAGAGCGTCGCACGTTTCGACAAGCGCATCGCCGAGCCGCGTCACCGGCGTACGTCGCGTGTGCCAACTGATGCCAGGGGCAACGAGCCCCAGCTGGTCAGCAAACGCACGCGCCGCGTCCACCGGATCAGCCACCAACTCCCCCGCCAGAGCCAGTGTCCCGGCAGCACCGCCACACTGCACCGGAAGGTCGACAGTCGAAACTGCATACCGCGCGTCCAGCACGCCGGTCAGCCACTGTGCCGCCTTGAGCCCGAAGGTCACCGGTACGGCGTACTGCGTCAACGTCCGCCCCGCCATCACCGAGCCGCGATGCGCAGAAGCCAGTCCAGCAAGGGAGTCCGCGAGACTCCCGAGATCCTCGACGATCGTAGTCAACGCATCCCGGGCCAGCAGCATCATCGCCGTGTCGAGCACGTCCTGACTGGTCAGCCCGCGGTGAACGTTACCCCCAAAGGCCGCGCGCAGCGATTTCACCAACGGAAGAACGGGATTTCCAGCTCGCTCGACCTCAGCGGGGTCCAGGACGACCTCGGGTGCCACCTGCTCGTTGGACGCACCGAGGACGCGCATCCACGCCACCTCGACCCGCACCATCGCCGCGACCAGCGCATCGTCATCGACGACGCCGGCGGCGCGATGCGAGCCAGGCTCGCGCAGCGATCCCATCAGGAATGCCCCGGATATGTCAGAAACACCGTCTCGCGTGTCCCCTGCAGGTGTACGTCGAAGCGCAGGCTCCCATCGGCTTCGCGTACGGCGACCAGCGTCGTACGGTCCTCTTCGTCCAGCCCAGCCAGCCACGGATCAGCCGCGCGAGGCAGATAGATGCGGGTGAAGAGCCGATTCAACAAGCCACGAGCGAACACCGTGACCGCGAAGAACGCCGAGGCACCTCGGACCGGCCCCGGCTCCACCGTGCTGAACCAGTAGTGGCCGGTCGGGTCCGTGCTGCTGCGACCCCAGCCGGTGAAGGCCGCGCCGTCCCGACGCAGCGATCCCTCGACCTCAGGCACGACCCCGTGAGCGCCGGCCTGGCGGATCTCGAGCAGCGCATCGGGGATGCCGTTGCCGTCGCCGTCGTACACATATCCGTGCAACCACACCGAGCCGGGCGTGCCACGTCGCACCAACTCGCGATCTCGGTCAAAGGGCAACGCGTAGTGGAAGAACGGGCCGACGGTCTGCCCCGGCGTCGCGACAAGTTCAGGCATCGTCCCGCTCCATCAACGTCGCGTGGCTGCCGGTCAGCACGATGTCCCAGCGATACCCCAGCAACCACTCGTGCTCGGACAGTTCATGCTCGTACGTCGCAACGAGCCGATCGCGTGCACGCTGATCAGTGATCGACTGGAAGATCGGATCGAGCGCGAACAGCGGATCGCCCGGGAAGTACATCTGTGTGACCATGCGCTGGGTGAAATCCGTTCCGAACAAGGAGAAATGGATATGCGCCGGCCGCCACGCGTTGCGGTGGTTGCGCCACGGATACGGCCCCGGCTTGATGGTCGTGAACGAGTAGAACCCGTCGTCATCGGTGAGGCACCGCCCCACTCCGGTGAAGTTCGGGTCCACGGGAGCCGGGTGCTGGTCGCCCTTGTGGATGTAGCGGCCGGACGCGTTCGCCTGCCAGATCTCGACCAATTGACGCCGTACCGGACGCCCGTCGCCGTCGACGATCCGGCCGCGCACCAGGATACGTTCACCGATCGGCTCGCCGCCGCGCTGGATCGTCAGGTCGGACTCCAGCGCGCCGACATCGGAGTGACCGAACACCGGCGCGACGAGTTCCGCGCTCTCGGGATCGGCGTGCCGCAACTCCTTGGTCGGGTGGCGCAACAGCGTGCTCCGGTACGGCGGGAAGTCGAGCCGCGGCTGGGCATCGCCGGCCCGGGCGTCGGCGTGGATCTTCTCGATCTCCTCGCTGATGACCTGCTGGCTGGTGAGGGCGGGTTGGGCTGTCACGCCATCAGACTAAGAGCCACACGGCGCACCGGAGACCGTAGACTTCCACTGGACGGAAGACTGCCATTCAAGGGAGAAGCGGATGGCCGGCAGAATCTCGAAGCCGGGCGCCACCGTGGTGTCGCGGACGGTCGCCCTGCTCAGCGCGTTCGACGAGGCCCACCCGCACCTGACGCTCACCGAGCTGGCCAGCCGCGCCGACCTGCCGCTGTCGACCGCCCATCGCTTGATCGCCGAACTCACCAGACTCGACGCCCTTGCTCGCACGTCATCCGGCGAGTACGTCGTGGGTCCGCGGATGTGGGATGTCGGACTCCTTGCTCCGGTTCAGACCGACGTACGCGAAGTCGCCTCGCCGTTCCTGCACGACCTGTACGCCGCCACCCTGGCGACTGTGCATCTCGCCGTACGCGATGGGACTCGGGCGCTCTACATCGACCGCATCTCCGGCAAGCGATCGGTGCCAGTGGTCAGCAAGATCGGCTCCCGTCTGCCCTGGCATGCGACCGGTGTCGGCAAGGTCCTGATGGCGCACGCTCCTGAGGATGTCCGGGCGCGAGCGCTCGCGGCGCCGCTGAAGCGGGTGACGCCGTACACGATCACTCAGTCGTCGCGACTGCGCGACCAGCTCGAACGCATCCTCGTCGACGGGTACGCCACCACTGTCGAGGAGATGAGCCTGGGCGCTTGCTCGGTGGCGGTGCCGGTTCAGCAGGGCGATTCCGTCGTGGCCGCCCTTGGGATCGTCGTACCGAACCTCAGGCGCGACAAGGGCCGGCTGATCGCCGCACTCAACGTCGCCGCCCACGGGATCGGGCGGAGCCTAGGCTGAAGGGCCTTCGAGTTCGTCGATGAGTGCGAGGCCCTTCCGCGCCCAGCGCACTTCGGCCGAGGCGTTGTCGATCAGGCCGTCGTACGCGAAGACCTTGTAGCGGACGATCCGGTCGTGCTCCTCCTCGGGGAACTTCTTCAACCGGTACTGCAGCGTCGGATGCGTGTGATCGAGCAGCGACTTCCGCGTCTCTTTCAGCATCTCCAGGTGTTGCGACCAGTACTCGAGGTGCTGTCTCAGCTGCGCCCGGGCCGCATCGGGATCGGACCATTCGAAGTACGCCGATTTCAGGTACGCCGGATCGCGTTGTCGCCTGATCACCAACGGCTCGTTGATCCATTCGCGGAACGCGGCGGTGCCCGCGTCGGTGATCCGGTACTCCTTCTTGGTCCCCTTCTGGCCCCAAGGCACGGTCTCGCTGTCGATCAGCCCGTCGCGCTCAATCCCCGTCGCGCTCAATCCGGTTCAGCTCCGGGTAGATCTGCGAGTCCGGCGCATACCAGACGTGCGCGACCGACTGGCTGAAGTGCTTGGACAGGTCGTACCCCGTCATCGGCCGCGAGGTCAGCAGGGCCAGCAGCGCGTACCGCAGCGACACGCTCGTCCTCCGTCGTCCGGGGATTGGTCCGACCCAAGTCTAGGCAATATCTATCTCGATAGGTATTGTAAGCGCACGCCACTACCTATGGAGATAGGGAGTTCCGATGGTGATCAGCATCGAGCCGAGCGCCCCGGCAGCCGTCACCAGCAAGATCTTCGCCCACCCGCTGAACGCTTGGTACGTCGCCGCGTGGGACCACGAGGTGACGAACAGGGCGCCGCTGGCCCGCACCGTCGCCGGTCGACCGCTCGCGTTGTGGCGCGGCACCGACGGTCGCGTGTCGGCGCTCGCGGACGCCTGCTGGCATCGGCTCGCTCCGCTGTCCAAAGGCGCGATCATCGGCGACGAACTCCAGTGCCCGTACCACGGACTGCGCTACAACCGGGCCGGCCGGTGTACGGCGATGCCCGCGCAGAAGACGATCAACCCGAGCGCGACGGTCCCGTCGTACCCGGTCGTGGAACGCCACCGCTTCATCTGGGTGTGGCTCGGCGACGCCGATCTCGCCGATCCAGCTGGTGTCCCTGACATGCACCAGATGGATTCGCCCGAGTGGGCCGGCGACGGCGAGACCATCCATGCCGGCTGCAACTACCAGCTCGTCCTCGACAACCTGATGGACCTCACGCACGAAGAGTTCGTGCACTCCTCGAGCATCGGGCAGGCGGAGCTGTCCGAGTCGGACTTCGTGGTGACGCACGACGACAGCCACGTCACTGTCAGCCGGTGGATGCTCGACATCGACCCGCCGCCCTTCTGGCGCAAGAACATGCGCGACAAGTTCCTCGGCTTCAGCGGGAAGGTGGACCGCTGGCAGATCATCCGGTACGAGGCGCCGTCCACGATCTGCATCGACGTCGGCGTCGCTCGGGCCGGAACCGGAGCACCGGAAGGCGACCGGAGCGAGGGCGTCAACGGATACGTCATGAACACGATCACCCCGGAGTCCGACCGCTCCTCGCACTACTTCTGGGCGTTCATGCGCAACTACCGGCTGGAGAGCCAGTCGATCACCACCCAACTGCGGCAAGGTGTTCACAACGTGTTCGGCGAGGACGAGGACATGCTGATCGCACAGCAGCGAGCGATCGACGCCAACCCGGACTACGAGTTCTACAGCCTCAACATCGACGCGGGCGGGATGTGGGTACGGCGCATCCTGGACCGCATGCTCCAGGCCGAGGGTCGCTCCTCGGACGCGGGGAAGTGCTGATGGCGGGGCGGGGCTGATGGCTGCGCAGTCGACCCTGTCCTGGCAGTCAGGCGAGGTCGTCTCGGCATCCGACGCCGCTGAGGGCATTCGCCGCCTGGTGATCCGGCCGGACAGACATGTGGTCGCTCCGCCCGGGAGCCATGTGGACGTCGAGGTGGCAGGTTTGCGACGCTCGTACTCCGTCGTACGGTCCGAGAACGAGCAGTGGACCTTGAGCGTCCACCTCGCGACCGCCTCCCGTGGCGGCTCTCAGGCGATGCACGCTCTGAAGACCGGTGATCGGCTGCGCATCTCGGATCCGCTCCAGAACTTCCCCCTCGGCGCCGGCGCGACTCGGTACGTCTTGCTTGCCGGCGGCATCGGTATCACCGCGCTGATCGCGATGGGTGCGACGTTGAAGCGCCGCGGCGACGACTACACCTTCGTGTACGTCGGTCGCTCGCGCCGCGCGATGGCCTGGTTGAGCGAGCTCGAACAGCAGCACGGCGACCGACTGCGCGTCCACGTCGACGACGAGGGAACCGGTCTCGACGTAGGTGCCTTGGTCAACGACATCGCCGCGGACACCGAGCTGTACATGTGCGGCCCGATCAGGTTGATGGACGCCGTACGACGTCACTGGGCGCTCCGAGCCCTCCCGCCGACCAGCCTTCGCTTCGAGACCTTCGGCAACAGTGGCGCGTGGGCACCGGAGGAGTTCACGGTCTCCATCCCGAGCGAGGGGCGCACGATCGTCGTACCGAAGAACCTGTCGATGCTCGACGCACTCGAACAGGCCGGCGTCGAGGTGATGTGGGACTGCCGCAAGGGCGAGTGCGGCCTGTGCGCCGTACGCGTCCGGAACCACGCCGGCCGGATCGACCACCGCGACGTCTTCCTCAGCGAGGACCAAAAGTCCACCGACCACCACATCTGCCTCTGCGTCTCCCGCCTAGCCTCGGACGGCGCCACCGCCCCGCAGCTAGTCATCGACCGCCCCTGACCGCCCTCAGCAACCACCTCCTGCGGCCAGCCGCCACTGAAGCCACCGTGCGTAATGCAAGGAGTGGGTCCACGACTGTGAGGACCATGGTCAGGTGAGGCCGAGGAGGTGGGCAGCGTTCTCCTTGTAGATCAGGGGTTTGGCGTCGTCCTTGACCTGGAGTTCGGCGAATGACTCCATCCAGCGGTCTGGGGTGATGACTGGGAAGTCCGAGCCGAACAGGACCTTGGTTCGCAGCAGGGTGCTCAACTGGCGGACCAGCTGTGGCGGGAAGTACTTCGGCAACCAGCCGGACAGGTCCATGAACACGTTCGCCTTGTGCGTCGCCACCGAGATCGCCGCGTCGGCCCACGGCACGCCGGGATGCGCCATCACGATCCGCAGCTCGGGAAAGTCCGCGGCGACATCATCGAGCAGCATCGGATCCGACAGCCGCAGCTTGATCCCGCGCCCGCCCGGCAGCCCCGCACCGATCCCCGTCTGCCCGGTGTGGAAGATCGCAACGGCTCCAAGCTCGCTGATGACTTCATAGAGCGGGTAGAACCGTTCGTCGTTGGGCCGGAAGCCCTGCAGACTCGGGTGAAACTTCAAACCGCGTACGCCGCAGTCCTCGATCAGCCGCTCCGCACGCTCGATGGCGTCAGGTGTGCGCGGGTCGACCGAACCGAACGGAATCAGTACGTCGTTGTGTCGCGCGGCACCATCAGCGATCTCCTCACTTGAGAGCGCGGGATGACCGGTCGCAGTGGAAGCGTCGACCGTGAAGACCACGGCCGCCATCCGCCGGGCCCGGTAATGCTCGGCGATGTCGTCGATCGTCGGCGTACGCGGCTGTCCTGACTTGAAGTACGCCGCTGAGGCGTCCATCAACTCCTGGTCGAGGGAGAAATGCCCGTGATCGTCGGCCTCCACATGCGTGTGCATGTCGATGGCATCGATCGCGTCGAAGTCGATCGCTGGTTCGTACCGCACGCGTCACAGCTCCTTCAGGGCATCAGCCCGGCTCTTTGCCGTCAGCAACTGGACCAGCAGCTCGTCCCGCTGCCTCGAGAGCTCGGTTTGGTCGCGCGAGCCGAGTTCCTCATCCACCCCTCGCACAAGCAGGTCAGCAAGGGCCGGCGTGAGCGTTGGGGAACCGAGGTCATCCATGAGCATCTGAGTCATCGGGCCGAGGTGCTTCAGGACGTGCGCCAGTCCGCCCGCCCCACCCGAGAGGTGCTGGTTGACCAACGGACCCAGCAGTGCCCACCGCAGGCCGGGGCCGTGTGCGATCGCCGCGTCGATGTCGGCCACGCTGGCGACCCCACGCTCGACCAAGGAATAGGCCTCGCGCCAGAGAGCTGCCTGGAGGCGGTTGGCCAGGTGGCCGGGGAGTTCCGCGCGGAGGCGAACCGGCTTCTTGCCGATCTCGGTGTAGAAGGACATCGCCTGATCGACCAGTTCCGGGTCGGTCACCGGCGCACCGACGACCTCAACCAGCGGAATCAGATACACCGGGTTGAAGGGATGCCCCACGAGCACACGCTCCGGATGCCGCTGACACATCGACGCGAGCCGACTCGGCGGCATCGTCGACGTACTGCTGGCAATCACCACACCCTCAGGGACGGCCTCGTCCAGAGCGGACAGCAACCCCTCCTTCTGGCGAGGCGACTCAGGGCCGTTCTCCTGCACGAACGCAGCACCCTCGACGGCCTCGGCCAAGGTCGTTGCCACCAACAACCGACTTTCCCAGCCGGTCAGGTCGCCACCCAGAGCCGTAACGGCCTCCGCTGCCTCTTCTACCTGCCGGCCAAGTTCAACGGCTGCCGGGTCGAACACCGAGACGGTCTTGCCGCGGCTGAGCAGCTGGACGACCCATCCCGCACCGATCACACCGGCACCCACAACGGCGACCTTCATCGGATTGGTCGCGGGGAAACCCCGCCCTTCAGGGCGGGGAGGACCCGCGACTCCCTCCCTTCGGAGATCGGGGACTGTCGGTCCCAGCTGATTGGATGGGCGGCATGTCCCGGTTCCGGCTGTACCCGGCTCCCGCGCAGCAGGCTGCGTTGCTGGAGCAGTGCGGGCACGCTCGGTACGTGTGGAACCTGGCGCTTGAAGAGTGGTCGATGTGGACCCGCGACAAGGGTCCGACGCCGGGATATGTCGAGCAGGCACGGCAACTGACCGAGGCGCGGGCCGTGTTCGGCTGGCTGCGGGCGGGGTCGCAGACCGTGCAGCAGCAGGCGCTGCGGGACTTCGACCAGGCCGTCAGGAACTTCTACGCAGGTACCCATCGGCGGCCGAGGTGGCGCAGAGCCGG
>WNGA01010406.1_pt1 | contig 12335 bp, 10 predicted proteins | sample 5400061 | NCBI WGS metagenome assembly WNGA01 (sample SAMN13153366, study PRJNA577476) | soil metagenome | isolation source: 100 cm soil or saprolite under grassland replicate 2 | place: USA:California | collected 2016-06-15
GGCGCGGGCCAAGCCGGCCGAACTCTCGATCGCGAGCGTCGGGCCCAACACGACCCAGCACATCGGCATCGAACGGTTCAAGCGGCTTGCGCGGGCCAATTTGACCTACGTGCCGTATCCGGGCGGCGCGCCCACCGTGAACGCGCTGCTCGGCGCACACGTGACCGCGGCTGTGCTGAATTGGTCGGAAATCGGGGAGCAATTGACAGCTGGGACAGTCCGCGCGCTGGCGACCATGGCGCCGCAGCGGATCGAGCCGCTGCCGAGCCTGCCCACGGTTGCCGAATCCGGCTACCCCGATTTCGAAACCGACGTGTGGTTCGGTCTGGTGGCGCCGGCGAAGACCCCGAGGGAGACGATCGCCCAGCTCATCGATTGGTTCCGTGCGGCCCTGCTTGCCCCGGAGGTCAAGGCGAAGCTCTTCGCGCAAGCGCTCTATCCCAACCCCAAATGCGGCGCCGATTTCGACGCCCACATCGCCCGTCAGTTTGATCTCTACGCGCGACTGATCCGCGAGCTGAATATCAAGAGCGAATAGCGCAGGCTCGAGCAGCAGCCCGGCCGCTGCGATTATTTTTCGTCACCGGAAAAGTTCCAACGCATATACACCCGATCGAATCCCTTCTCCATCGCGCGATGCGTTTCGACAAAGCCCATCTGGGCGTACATCGACAAATTCTCCGTCATTGCCTCGTTCGTATAGAGGCGGATCGCCGACAGATGTGGCGCTTGGCTTCGTCCACGGCATGATCCACGAGCTGGCGCCCTAAACCCTTCCCCTGCTGCAGCGGATCAACCGCGATATTGTCGATGAAATACGAATCATTTTCTGGCCATGCGATCATGTACCCGTCGACCGCTCCCGCCGTGCCGATCACTACGACACGGTCCGCGGCAATCTCGGCGGCAAAGTCGGCCATCATCGGCGCCGGCTCGCGCCCGATGCGCGGCACGTATTTAAGGTAGGCGGCACGGGCGATCGCGGCGATGCGTGTGGCATCCTCTGCTCTGGCTCTGCGGATCAGCGGCGGCATCAGCAAAGCATATCCGGATTAGCGCGAGATTCCGCCACGAACCGGGTGAGAATTGCAACGAACAGGGAATTGAAATTGCGCGTATAATCCCCTCCAATTGCGGGCCCGGCTAGCCGGCGGCATTGCGGCACAAGTTGGGAGAGTGAGAAAGAAGCCCGCGGGGCCCGGACACCCGAAACGGGCCGAGTGGAGGAGCACCCGTGGCGTCGGTTGCGATTTGCGACGTTAGAAAGGCCTTCGGAGCGACCGAGGTGATCCACGGCGTCGATGTGCTCATCGGCGACGGCGAATTCGTCGTGCTGGTGGGACCCTCGGGATGCGGCAAGTCGACGCTTCTGCGCATGATCGCGGGGCTCGAGAACATCACGTCCGGCGAAATCCGCATCGGCGAGCGCGTGGTCAATCGCGTGCCGCCGAAAGAGCGCGACATCGCCATGGTGTTCCAGAACTACGCCCTCTACCCGCACATGACGGTCGCCGCCAATATGGGCTTCTCGCTCATGCTGCGCGGCGCGCCGAAGGGTGAGATCGAGCAGCGTGTGAAGGCTGCCGCCGATATTCTCGGACTTACCCTTCTGCTCAACCGTTATCCGCGCCAGCTCTCCGGTGGCCAGCGCCAGCGCGTCGCCATGGGCCGCGCCATTGTGCGCGATCCGCAGGTGTTTCTGTTCGACGAACCGTTGTCGAATCTCGACGCCAAGCTCCGCGTCGCCATGCGCACCGAGATCAAGGAATTGCACCAGCGCCTGAAGACGACGACGATTTACGTCACTCACGACCAAATCGAGGCCATGACGCTTGCCGATCGGATCGTGGTCATGCATGACGGTCTGGTGGAGCAGGTCGGCGCGCCGCTCGAGCTTTACGATCGGCCGCAGAACCTGTTTGTCGCGGGCTTCATCGGCTCGCCGGCGATGAATTTCCTCACCGGAACGATCCGCACCAATGGGGCGCCGCAATTCGAGAGTGCCAACGGCATCCGGTTGCCGCTGGCGGCGGTGCCGCCCGACAGTGACGGACGGCCGGCGATCTATGGCATCAGGCCGGAGCACTTCGTCATCGCCGACGACGGCGCCGAAGCCGAGGTGCAGGTGGTCGAGCCGACCGGCTCCGAATTGCAGATCGCCGCCAGGATCGGCGGCGACGATGTGATCGCGGTGTTCCGCGAACGCCACGATTTCAAACCGGGCGACAAGATCCGGCTCAAGCCCGATCCGCGACTGGTGCACTTGTTCGACGCGCCGAGCGGACAACGTCTCACTGCCTGACAAGGGAGGAAACCATCATGACCCTGTTCAATCGCCGAACCCTGGTGAAGGGCGCGCTCGCCGCAACCGGCGCGCTCGCCGGCCAGCCACTGCTCGAATGGGCCAAGGCCTGGGCGCAGGCCGCGCCGTGGAAACCCGAGAAGGGCGCGCAGCTCGGCTTGTTGCGCTGGAAATATTTCGTCCAATCCGAGGACGACGAGTTCATGGTCCTGCTCGACGCCTTCACCAAGGCGACCGGGGTCAAGGTCAGCGTCACGCGGGAATCGTTCGAGGACATCCCGCCGAAGGCGTCGGTAGCGGCAAATACCAATGCCGGCCCGGATTTGTTCTGGGGCCTATTCTCGCTGCCGCATCTGTTCCCGCAGAAATGCGTCGACGTGACCGACGTCGCGGATTACCTCGGCAAGAAATACGGCGGCTGGGTGCCGACCGCGATCGCCTACGGCAAGAGCGGCAACAAGTGGATCGACATCCCGATCTGCTACGGCGGCAATATGATGAATTACCGCATCTCGGCGTTGAAGAAGGCGGGCTTCTCGAAGTTCCCGGCGACGACCGATGAGTTCCTCGAATATGCCAAGGCGACCAAGCGTAACAACACGCCTGGCGGCATGGCGCTCGGCCACGCCACCGGCGACGCCAATTGCTGGGTGCATTGGTGCCTCTGGGCGCACGGCGGCAACGTCGTCGACAAGAACGACAAAGTGGTCCTGAACTCGCCAGAGACCGTGAAAGCGCTCGAATACGCCAAGCAACTCTCCGACAACATGATCCCAGGCGTGGCGGCGTGGAACGACGCCTTCAACAACAAGGCCTTCCTCGCCGGGGAGATTTCGTGGACCAACAACGGCATCTCGATCTACGCCGCGGCCAAGCGCGACGCCACCAAGAAGGAGATCGCCGAGGACATGGACCACGCATTGTGGCCGGTCGGGCCGGTCGGCAAGCCAACCGAGTTCCACGTCTGCTTCCCGATCCTCGCGATGAGCTACACGAAGTATCCGCAGGCCTGTAAGGCGCTGATGGCGTTCCTGCTCGAGGCGGACAACTACAACAAGTGGCTGGAGGGGTCGGTCGGCTATCTCACGCACCCGCTCAACGCTTACGACGCCAACCCGGTGTGGACGTCCGACCCCAAGAACACGATTTTCCGCGAAGCCGCCAAGCGCACCCTCACCGCCGGTGGGCTGGGCTCGGTGGGCGAAAAAGCCGCCGCCGCGCTCGCCGACTTCATCGTCGTCGACATGTTCGCCAATGTCTGCACCGGGCGCGAGGACGCGAAGGCCGCGGTCAAAATCGCCGAGCGCCAGGCGATGCGGCTCTATCGCTGACAGGGGTCAGTATTCGCAAAACAGTGATCAGTGTGCAAAGAGCGGGGAACAAAGATCAGGTGTCGGATTGGTGATCAGGAGTGCGCTTCCTGATCACTGACATCCGATATCCGAGCCCTGATGCAGATGGCCGATCTTGCCCTTAAGCAGGCGATCCCCGGACGCTCGTTCCGCGACGTCGGCGCGTGGAACCGGCTCAAGGTGAACCGCGACTGGCTGGGGCTGTGGTTCATGCTCCCGGCGGCGGCGTTTCTGCTCCTGTTTCTCGCCTACCCGCTGGGGCTCGGCATCTGGCTTTCGTTCACGGATGCCCGCATCGGCCGCGGCGGAGAGTTCGTCGGCCTGGAGAACTACGAGTGGCTCTGGGATGATTCGGTGTTCTGGCTGTCGGTATTCAACACCTTGCTCTATACCGGTGTCGCCAGCGTGTTCAAATTCGCGATCGGCCTCTACCTCGCGCTGCTGCTCAACCACAACATGCCTTTCAAGGCGATCGTTCGCGCTCTGGTGCTGATCCCGTTCATCGTGCCGACCGTGCTCTCGGCGATCGCCTTCTGGTGGATCTTCGACAGCCAGTTCTCGATCGTGTCGTGGTCGCTGCGCAAGCTCGGACTGATCGCGAGCAATATCGATTTCCTCGGCGACACCTGGAATGCGCGCTGGTCGGTGATCTTCGCCAATATCTGGCGCGGAGTGCCGTTCGTCGCCATCACGCTGCTCGCCGGGCTGCAGACCGTGTCGCCCTCGCTTTATGAGGCCGCCACTATCGACGGCGCGAGCCCCTGGCAGATGTTTCGCTACGTCACCTACCCGTTGCTCACGCCCATCATCGCCGTGGTGATGACGTTTTCGGTGCTGTTCACGTTCACCGATTTCCAGCTCATCTGGGTGCTCACCCGCGGCGGTCCCGCCAACGCCACGCATCTGATGGCGACGCTGGGCTACCAGCGCGCCATCGGCGGCGGCTATCTCGGCGAAGGCTCGGCCATCGCTACCGCCATGATCCCGTTCCTGCTCGCCGCTATCCTGATCTCGTGGTTCGGGCTGCAGCGGCGCAAATGGCAGCACGGAGAGAGCAATGACTAAGGCCCGGCGCTGCAAGTTTTTCGTGCCGCGAACGGGGCAAGCCCCGCGCGCGGTGCCGCAAATGGCAGCACGGAGAGAGCAATGACTGACGTGCTCGCCAAAATCGCAAGCCCGAAAGCGGTGCTGTCCGGCGTCACCGCGGACCATACCGAGGGCATGAGCTATCTGCAGACGTTGCCGCGGCGGCTGGTCACGCTTTATCTGCCGCTGTCGCTGATCATCTTCGTGCTGCTGTTCCCGTTCTATTGGATGGCGCTCACCGCTATCAAACCGGACGAGCAGCTGCTCGATCTCGAGCGCTTCAATCCGTTCTGGACCTGGACCCCCACCTTTAAGCACATCGATAAGCTCCTATTCGGCACCCATTACCCGCTGTGGCTCATGAATACGATGCTGGTCGCGATCACGGCGACCATTCTCTCGATCGTCGCGAGCGTGCTCGCGGCCTATGCCATCGTGCGGCTGCGCTACAAGGGCGCGCAATGGGCCGGCGGCGCGATATTTCTCGCTTATCTCGTTCCGCCATCCATCCTGTTCATTCCGCTCTCGACCGTCGTGTTTCAGTACGGGCTGTTTGACACGCCGTTTGCGCTGATCCTCACCTATCCGACCATTCTGATCCCGTTCTCGACTTGGCTGCTGATGGGCTATTTCAAGACCATCCCGTTCGAGCTCGAGGAATGCGCGCTCATCGACGGCGCGAGCCGCTATCAAATCCTGACCAAAATCGTCCTGCCGCTAGCGGTGCCGGGGCTGATCTCCGCCTTCATCTTCTGCTTCACGCTGTGCTGGAACGAGTTCATCTACGCGCTCACCTTCATTTCCTCGACTCAGCACAAGACGGTGCCGGTGGCGATCGTCAACGAATTCGTCGATGGCGACATCTATCGCTGGGGCTCGCTCATGGCAGGCGCGCTGGTCGGCTCGCTGCCGTTAGTGATCCTCTACGCCTTCTTCGTCGAGCACTACGTCTCGGCGATGACGGGCGCGGTCAAGGAATAGGCGAGCGCATATTTGTGCCGGACAGAGTGCTGGGCGAGAGCGATTTGGCTGCGCCGAGCGCAACCGAGAAGCCGCGAGTAAATGCGTTGATGGCCCGAGAGGATAACGTGCCATGGACTTGACGATCGTGGCGTATGCCACGCTTGTGCTCTCTCTGTTCGTATCAGCGGTCAAGATGGGCGGCTGGATCCTCAACGCCGATCCGCGCGCGATCATCAATTCGGGACGATGGGCGCTGATCGCGCTTGCGGCGCTCGCGCTGGGCCTTCTGGTATGGCTCATCGCCACCAGCCGCTGGGCATCGGCGATGATGCTCGCCGCTTTCATGCTGCCGGTATTCGTGCAGGCCGCGCCGCGCTGGCGCGTGCTGTTCGGCCCGCTCAACACGGCGCGAGACGATTTTGCCGCCGGCGCGCAGAATTTCGGCACCGTGCCTGCCTCCTTCTCGACCCCGCGGGAAGGACCGGATCCGGACCTAGTGCGGCAGTCGATTGCCGTGCTGCGCGCTTATGTTGAACAGGCGGGAGCGCAACTCGAGTATAGGCCTGCCGACGCCCGCCTCACGGGCGCGGCGGGGAACGGGAGCGGCAACGGGCGAACCCGTATGTCGCGGAAGGAGGCGCTCGACCTCCTGGGACTTCCGCCGAGCGCGAGCGCGAAAGAGATCAGCGAGGCGCACCGCCGGCTCGGGCAGCTCCTCGATCCGCAACTCGGCGGCACTCGTTACCTGAGCATGAAGGTCAAAGAGGCCAGAGACGTTCTCCTCGGAGAATAAGGCTTCATTCGCCGCGGAGAACGGTATGTCGGGACGCCGGCACGATCGTTGGCTGCTGATCCGGTTGGCTGCGCAGAACGTCGGCCGCTGCCGGCTGCGCGCGATGTTTCTCGGCGCCGCCGTGATGCTCGGGGTCGGTATCGGCTTTGCGAGCTTCGTCGCCGGCTGGGCGCTGTGGCAGGGCATGGCGCAAAGCTTCGCGCGCATGGGCGCCGACCTCCTCGTGGTACCGCGCGCGACGCTGGTGAACATCACCGCAAGTCTGCTCACCGTGCAGCCCACGGACGAGACGCTCGCCGCCGAGCTCGCGCAGCGCATTTCGGCTATTCCCGGTCTCGCGCGTGTGGCGCCGCAGCGGATCGTTCCAGCGCTGGTCGAAGGGAATAGCGCCACTCTGATCGCGTTCGATCCGGCGCAGGACTTTTCGGTGCTGAGCTGGGTCGAGGCGGGGCAGGGAGGACCGGGTCTGATCGCCGGCGGCGTGTTGCCCATCCGACTCGGCGAAACGGTGAGCGTCTGCGGGATGCCGATGCGCATTTCCGGCCGGCTCGGCAAGACCGGCGTGGGCCCGTTCGACGAATCCTATTTTCTCAGCTTCGACGCGCTCGCAGAGATTGTTTTGTTCTGCCGCAGATCGGACGCACGACCCAAATCGGCAGCGCCAGCGAAAGTCGACGACGTGCCGGCCGTGGCGGGCATGAGCCATGCCGGCGCCTGTTCGGGAGACCTCCAGCTCGACCGCGTTTCCGCCTTTCTGTTGCAACTGTCGCCCGCAGCCAAAGTGGAAGACGTCAAGTTTGCCCTGGCCCGGTTTGCCGACGTGAAGATCGTCGAGGGCAACGGGGTGCTCACCTCGTCACGGCAGGCGCTGAGTACGCTGCTCATCGGCATGGCAGTGTTCACCGCGTTGGAGCTCGCCGCCTTGCTGATCCTTCTTGCGCTGTTGTTCTCCGCGATCGTGCAAGAGCGCTACCGCGAGGTCGGCCTGTTGCGGGCGTTGGGGGCAAAGCCCAATCAGATCATGACGATCATTCTCGCCGAAGCCGCCGTCATCACCGGCCTAGGCGGGCTGGCCGGTCTCGGCTTCGGCGCCGCCGTATTGCTGATGTTTGCCCGCTCGCTCGGCTTCTATTTCGCGCTGCTCGGCGTGCCGTTCTCCTGGCCGCCGGCCGCCGTGCTCGAAGCCGGCGCGCTCCTGGCAATCGTGTTCTCGGTCGCCCTCGGTCTCCTCGGCGCCTTCTTGCCCGCCTGGCGGGTGCGGCGCATGGAGCCCTACGCGCTCATTCAAGCGGAAGCGCGATGACGCTCTCGGCGCAATGTCTGACCAAGCGATACGGCGCCGTCTCCGGCTACGCGGCCGTGCGCGGCGCCAATCTCGAGTTGCGGCGCGGCGAGTTCATCTCGATCGTGGGCCGCTCCGGTTCGGGCAAGTCGACACTGATGGCCATGCTCGGCGCCTTGACCAAACCGACCGAGGGGAGGCTTTTGCTCGATGGCACCGATGTCTGGACGCTGTCGGAAACGGAGCGCGCGATATTTCGCGCTCGCCAGGTCGGCTTCATCTTCCAGTTCCCAAGCCTGTTGGCGAACTTGACCGCGGTGGACAACGTCGCCGTTCCAGCGCTGCTCGGCCGCACCATGGCGGCCGAGGACGCCTATGCGCGGGCGCACGAACTGCTCGCCCGCGTCGGCTTGGCGGATCGCGGCAATGCCTACCCGGGCAGCATGTCCGGCGGCGAGCAGCGCCGGGTCGCGGTAGCGCGCGCGCTCATCAATGCGCCGCCGCTGTTGCTCGCCGACGAGCCGACGAGCGACCTCGACGAGGACACCGAAACCGACATCATCGATCTGCTCGAATCTTTGCAGCGGACGGAATCGTTCGGGTTCGTCCTCGTCACCCACGACCTCAAGCTCGCCAAACGCGCCCGGCGCTGCTTCGAGATGCGGCAAGGCACGCTGGCGGCAACGGACCTGCCGCAGGTTCAAGCCGAGCCTCAAGCCGAGCCGCGACGGCACATCACCTCCGCCACCCAGCTGGTGACGCCGGCAGCCACTGCACCCGCGCCGATTCGCCTGGGCGAGAGCCTGTGGCGCGGGGTAAGGATCTTGCTACCCGCCGCGGCGGTGATCTTCGCCGCCATCCTCGCTGTTGACGTTGGGGTCGAGAAATATCAGGCGATGCGCCTGCGCGAGCGCGCAGCGCGCATCGCGACGCTGCAGCACCTGGCGCTCAATCGCCTTCGCGGCGACGTTCAATCGGTCACCGACCTGGGGGACGGGCGCTACGAATTGACGACCTATCTCCAGAACGTCGGCGGCGAGCCGATCTACGTCATGGCACCGGACATGCGCGCCTATGTTCAGGTCGCAGGTTTGTGGCAGGAACTGCCGATGACACCGGCGGACGATAGCGCAAGTGGTGTCATAAAGATCGAGGGCAAGCAGACCTATCGCTATCGCTTCGACGCGCGCGTGCGCGATTTCGCGCAACTCCTCCCCAATTATATGCACGTGCGCTTCTCCGGTTCGATGCTGGTCAGCCCGAGCAGCTCGCCGAACGGAGACGTGTTCGAGCGCAAGGACAACTATTACGTCTACCTCAAGCCGTTCGATATTGCCGACGACGTAGTCTTGAAGCGGTTGCGATTTTCGGGGAAGCCGCCAGTGTGGATTCCCATGCCGCCGCACTAAGCGAGCCGATCGATTGCTCGCGCGGCGACCGATCTTGATCATCGCGTGACATTATTGTGCAATCGAAATTAGTCACACACGGGTGGGAGGAGCTGGGCCATGTCGGAAGGGCGCAAGCCAAAATTCAAAGAGCCGGTTCAAGACGTCGATCTGCCGCAAGTGAAGGTCGAGCCGGAGAGCGAGGCGAAAGCCCCGCTCACGGCCGAGCAGATCTACCTCAAGCGCCAGGCCGAGGTAGCGCAGCAGGACAACGACACTTTTTCAGACTATCTGCGCAAAAAGGCTGCCCGCGATGAACAGGAGACGGCGCAAGCGGAAGCTGCGCCCCAAGCGGCGCCTGTATCAGAGCGAGCGCCGAAGAGGCTCAACCGCAGGAGTCTCCTGACCTGGGCCGCCGGCACGGCGGTGGTCGGCGAGGCCGTCACGCTCGGCTATCCCATGCTCACCGGTCAAAACATCCCCGATCGAGGGGCAAGGCATGCAGGCGCAACCTACACCGAACCTCAGCGCCATCCTATTGATCGCGAATTGGTCAATCCGCAGGCCGACGTGGGCGGCCGCCGCTTCGGCGACTGGGTTCTTCTGGTGCCGACCAAGATGGGCGGCGGCACCTACGCGGTGAATCTCAATACCGGTAGGGCGCTCGCTTGGATCTCGTACTGGAACTACGGCGACTACAATCCGATCTCACACCACCTCTGCGCCTTTCCGAGTGCCGATCCGGCCAAGGGATTCGAATGGATCAACAGCACCCAAGGCGGCAAGAATTCGCTGATCTACGGCATTCCCACCCATATCGAGACGCCGGACGAAGGCTTCAACATCTATCGCGTGCGCTATGACGGCGCGCAAATGGAGGTCATGGAGAACGTCGCGGAAACGACCGGGCTCGGTCTCGGCGTGCACGTGAACATCGACCCCAAGACCGCGGAGCGCTATTTCGTCACGGACGGGCAGAAGGACATCGCGGCGTGCTTCGATCGGCGCACGTCTCGGGTCATCGCGGCGCTCAAATACGACTGGGTGCCCAATGTCCGCCAGCTGTCGGAGGCCTGGCAAAAGGGCGGCGTGCTCAAGATCTCCAAGATCTATCCTGATCCTGCGACCGGCAAGTACGACTATCGCGGCACTAAAGGCCAGAAGATCGAATGGGAGATGGTGCCGATGGGCGAGCTGTTCGTCGAGGAAGGAACGCTGCCCGGCGATGACGTTTTCAGCCTCTGCGGCGCCGACGGCACGATCTGGCATCCGAGCGGCCGCTGGGCCTCAACCATCGTGCGATTGTGCGGCGGCCAGATGATCCTCGACGCCGAGAAGAACTTCGAGCCGGTCACGTTCCTGCAATTCAACAAGGACGCGCCGAGCCAATATCCCGTGAAGAAAATCGACAACGATCACTGGGAGGTGACGTTCGATAGGATCTTCTCGCCCGGCCACGAGATCGGCTTTTCTCCCGATGGCCGTTTCCTGTGCATGATGAACAATCTGCGCGAGAACAACTGCTCGGTATTCGATTCGAGCGACCCAGATCCGCGCAACTGGAAGAAGATCGCGCATATCGAAGATCCCTTGTGGGTCGGCAAATATCCAAACCCGTTCCACATGGTCTTCTCCATGGATGGCTCCAAGCTCTACCTCTCGATCCTGCACCCCTCACCGGCCGCCAGCGGCATCATGGTCGTCGACACCAAGACCTGGAAGATCAAGAAGGAGATCCAGGGCATCGGGCCGGACATGCAAACCCTGGCGGTGACCTACGACGGCAAATACGTGGTCGGCGTGTTCAGCGGTTTCCAACGGCTATCGAGCGGCATCGCTTTCATCGATGCCGAGACCGACGAGCTGGTGGGCATCTGGCCGAGCAATGGCGGTCACCATGACTGCGTCATCGTTCCACGAACGCTGGAGCACATGAAGCACACGCGCTCGTGCACGCTTTAGCGCAGCTCGTTGATTCCACAATAGCGCCTCGCGAGAGCCTCTCCCCGCAAATGGGGGGAGAGGTGCAGAGCGTGTTCGCCGTCAGACGTAGCGAAGCGTCGTGAACATCCCGGCCTCGAGGTGGTAGAGCAGATGGCAATGGAGCGCCCACAGGCCGGGATTGTTGGCGTCGAAGGCCACCACGACCCGGCGCCCGGGCGGCACCAGTACGGTATCGCGCACCGCGCCGGCAAAGCGCTTGCCGTCGATCTCGACGACCTGAAATTCGTGCCCGTGCAGGTGCATGGGATGCGGCATGCGCGTCTGATTGACGAAGATGAGCTCCACGCGTTCGCCCTGCGCGAGCGGTAGCGGCGGGACGTCTTTGCTCCAGGCGACATTGTTAAGCGACCAGCGGTAACCCGACATATCGCCCGTGAGGTTAAGGGTGTGGACGCGGTTCGCCTTGCGCGGCTTGAGCGGCTCGAGCGCGCGCAGCCGGGTTTCCAGATCGAGCGTGAGCGCGGGAGACGCCGTGCTGGCGGTGTCGGCGATGCGTGCGATCGGCGCATCACCGGCGCGCAGGATGATGCCCGTTTGCTTGTTTTCGCCTTCGAGCAGCGCGAGCACGGGATGCGCTGCCGCCGCGCGCGGAACGGCTAGCCGGATGTCCAGCCGTTGCGCCACGGTGATGGGAAAGCGCCGGGCCACCATCGGCGCGACGCGGAATCCGTCGACCGCGATCAGCTCCCCATCAAGCGCGCCGAGATCGACATGATAGGCACTCATCGAGGAGCTGTTGATGACGCGCAACAGCACCCGCCCGCCAGGTTCGACTTTGACCACTTCGGGATCGGCGAGCGTGCGGTCGTTGGCGAGGAATGCATCGTATTTCACGTCGTTCAGATCCGGCTTGTCCATGGCCATTCCCGGAGCCGTCGCCATGCCGGGAGCCGCCGTCCCCATTCCCGGCATCGCCGCAGGACCGGGCGGTGCTGCGCCGCTCATGGATGGCATGCCGCTCTTCTTGAGTTCCGCGAAGATCTGCTCGGGCGGCGTGAAGCTGAAGTCGGCCAACATGACGATGATTTCCTGCTGGTCCGCGCGGTCGCGCTGATCGCGGATGATCAGCGGTGCCGCCATCAAGAGCTGCTCCTGGAAGCCTTGATGCGAATGCATCCAGAAGGTCCCGCCGAAGCGCAAAGGAAAGTCGTAATCGGCGCTGGCC
>WNGA01025310.1_pt1 | contig 12334 bp, 12 predicted proteins | sample 5400061 | NCBI WGS metagenome assembly WNGA01 (sample SAMN13153366, study PRJNA577476) | soil metagenome | isolation source: 100 cm soil or saprolite under grassland replicate 2 | place: USA:California | collected 2016-06-15
TCTGCCGGGCTTGCTCCGACACAATTCCAAGCTGGAGCCAGAGCACCTTGGCGCCGATCGCAATCGCCTGCCGGGCGATCTCCGGCGCTTCATCGGCGGGCCGAAACACGTCCACCACGTCGACCGGGACATCAATCTCTGCGAGCGAGCGGAAGACGCGCTCGCCGAAGAGCTGGCCACCGCGCGGGTTGATTGGCACAATCCGGTAGCCCTGCGCTTGGAGATAGCGCGGTATCTGGTGGGCGGCTTTGGACTCATCCGCCGAGGCGCCGACCACCGCGATAGTCCTGGTTTCAGCGTAGATACGCAGCAGCTGCTCGCGTTCTGTGGCTTGGATCATCGTGTTTCCTCTTCGTTCTGGGCGATCCTCGTGCCTTCCGACGGATCGGCCGCTTGCTCCCAATCCTACAGACCACCTGCGAAGTGCAGCACATGGCTATAGCCGCCGCGCTCGCGGAGTCGGCCAAAGGCTTTACTCGCTATGCAGGTTTCATCAGAACAGTATACGACGATCTCGTCCGCTCTGCTGAGCGCCTGGAGCGCCAGCAGGCTCGGATCTTCGGTTCCGTCGACGAAGCCGGCCAGGTCTCGGTTCGGTTTGAACATCCAGCCGGCCATCTCGTCGGCCAGTGTCGCGAACCGTCGGCGTAGCCATCTTCCTCATACGTTCTGTTGACGGTCGCAAGTCACAAGGACATGAAGCGGGTTGAGCCGGTGCGCGTTCCCTTGCGCTACTGCAATGCCGACGTGAGCCGCGCGAGGTTATCGAACAGCTTGGTGATCAGCGGGCGGGTCCGCCACTCGTGTCTCCGCGACGACGTCGGTGCCATAACAGATCAGCGTGACTTCCAGGTCGAGCTGAAACGAGCGCATATCCATGTTGCTCGAGCCGATCACCGCGATGTCGTCGTCGATGCTCATATGCTTGGCGTGCAACAGTACCGGCGACGGGTAACGGTATATCTGCACGCCGGCTGCGAGCAACGCTTCATAGTACGATCGCTGCGCATGGTGGACAAAGAACTGGTCGCCGATCTCCGAGACGATCAGCCGCACATTCACCCCGCGCTGCGCCGCACTCGTCAGCGCGGTCATCAGCGCCTCGTCGGGTACGAAGTAGGGGTTGGCGATCGTAATCGTCTGCTGCGCGGCGTGGCACAGCGCCACGAACAGCTTCAGATTGTTGTCGTTCTCGAAGCCCGGCCCGCTCGGCAGCACCTGGCACAACACGTTGCCGGGCGTCTGCGATGAGACGTTGATGTCAATCTCCGGCGCTGTGCTAGGGCCGAGCAGCGCGCCCGTCTCGGCGTACCAGTCGCTGAGGAAGGCCGCGTTGAGCTGCTGGACGATCGGACCATGCACGCGTGCGACCAGCTCGACATAGTGCAACCCCTTTTTGGCATTGCTGCGCTTGTGGTAATCGCAATCGATCAGGTTCTGCGAGCCGGTGAAGCCCAGCTCGCCATCCACCACCACGATCTTGCGGTGGTTGCGCAGATCGAAGCGCAACCACTCAGTGCTGAAGATTCGGATCGGCAGCATCCGCTGCGCCGCGACCCCGCCCGAACGCAAGCGTTTGAGAAGGGCGCGATTGAAGAAGAAGTTACCGATATAGTCGACCAGCACTCGGCATGGCACCCCGCGTTTCTGCGCGCGTATCAAGGCGTCGATCACCTTGGAGCCAGTCGCGTCGTCGGCGAACTGGAAATACTCGACGTGGACATAGCGTTGTGCCCGCTCGATCGCCGCGACGATACAATCGACCGCGCCTTGATAATCGGGGAGCAGCTCAACGCGATTGCCCGCGAAGGGTGGCAGGCCACCGAGGTTGGTGTTCAGCTGGACCAGCGGCGCAAAGCGCAGCGGGACGGGCGGATCGAGTACTTCCTGCAGCGTGGGCAGCTGTCTGGCGTCGACGACGGCTTTGCGCAGCAGTTCGTCCATGGTGCGCTGCTGGGCGCGGCGGCGGCGTGAGAGCTTGGGGCTGCCCAGCAGCAGAAACAGGATTGCGCCCAGATAGGGCAACCCAAAGATCAGCATCAGCCAGGCAGTCGCCGAGGATGGCTTGCGATTGGCCGGCACCACGAACAGCGCCACGATGCGGATCGCGACGGAAAGCAGCGCCGGCAGCCTAGAGACGATCGTCCAGGCCGAGTTCATGCAAGGTCCTCCCGTTCGAGTAGCGACAACATCGGCATCTCAGGTTGTAATTCTAGATGGTGGGATCTCGCACTTCGATCTGGGCTTCGGGCTCGATGCCACCCTCCGCCGTGCCTCTGGGAGTTGGCCGTGTGAGTGGCGGAAGCACGCGCTCAAGCTCGTCGTGCACGCCCTCCAGCCACGGTGGCAGCTTCAAGTGGCTGCCAAGTTCGTCCAGCGGCTCGTCGACCGTAAAGCCCGGCGGGTCGGTGGCGATCTCAAACAGCACGCCACCTGGCTCCCGAAAGTAGACCGAATGGAAGTACTGGCGATCGATGACCGGAGTGACATTCAGTCGCTGCCTGGCAAGCTGCTCGCGCAGCACAAGCTGCGTGGCATCGTCGCGTGCGCGGAAGGCGACATGGTGAATGGTGCCCACTGCCACTATCCCGCCCCAGAAGCCGGGCGCACAGCGGACGTCGACAATGGCGCCGGCAATACCTGGGTGGCCCTGGCGCGCCGGGTCGCCTCCTGCTGAAACGTACCGGAACACGTTGTGCTCATCTGCGGCGGCCCGAAACCCCAACTGGTTCGTGAGCAACTGCGCCGTCTGCTCGTAGCCCGCTTCCCACAGCGTCACCGAGTGGAAGCCACGGACTTCGTGTTCGTTCGGCAGCATGCCCGTGGGCATGGTAACCCAGTCCTCCGCTGGCGCGTGCGCAACCAATTCCACCTGTAGCCCGTCCGGGTCGCGGAAGGAAAGCACCTGCTCGCCGAAGCGCCTGACAGGGCCGTTGTACTTTACGCCGTGCCGCACCAGCCGCTCGATCCAGTAGCCGAGCGAAGCGGGGCGAATGGCAAAGGCCACGGCAGATGCCTGGCCGGTGCCCTGCCGCCCATGCTGCGCTCCAGGCCATGGAAAGAAGGTGAGGATCGTACCTGGAGTGCCCGAGCCGTCGCCGTAGTAGAGGTGGTACGTGGTGGGATCATCGAAATTGACCGTGAGCTTGACCAGCCGCAAGCCCAAGAGTCCCGAATAGAAGTCGAGGTTCTTCTGGGGATCGCCTGCGATAGCGGTGACGTGGTGAATACCCAGCGTCTGTGTGTCGATCTGCTCATCACTGCCCATTTGCCACCTCCTGATGTATCGACTGTCGGTATCAAATGTTCAATCGCTATGGGCCGGATTTTCCACAGCTTGCTTCGACGTGAGCGGCGGCTGGCTGGCGACGTAGGCGAGCGTCGCAAGCAGCGTGATCCCTCCGGCTAGGGCGAGCGGCCAGACAAGTCCCACCTTCTCCACCAGCAGCGCCCCCAGCGCGGCGCCGGCCAACAGGGCCGCTACCGAGGCCACGCGCCGTTGCCAGCGCACATCCGTGCCACCAGCAAGTCGCGAATCCGCACCCAGCCCCGTCAGCGTCATGGTCAGCACCGTGGTGGTCAGGTCGGCAACGCCGAGCCGGCGCACCGTGGCATTGCGCATCCCCATGGCGATCGCCGTGAGGGCAATCAGCAGGTATGCGCGACCGCTGGCGACAAACGGCTCCCATTGATATCCCCGCGCCACCAGCGCGGCCGCAAAAAGAAGACCCGTTTCAACCAGCGCGACACTCAGCAGCCAGCGACTCCGGCGAGCATCGAAACGCCTGCCCAGACGCCCGCCGATCACCGCGCCACCGAGAAACGCGGCCAACGCCGCAACATACACCCACGGCGCGTAACCCGGTGTGCCCGCCAGAGCGAAGCCGAGAAAGACGACGTTCCCGGTCATATTGGCGGTGAAGACATGGCCGAGCCCGAGCACGCTGATCGCGTCCATCACGCCGGTCGTGAACGTCACAACGAGCAGAAGCGCGATAAGCGACCGCTCTGACGCCTCGGCCATACTCTGCTGGCCTGCGCTCGACTGTATTTCGGCTGTCATTGCTCTCTACATACCAGTCGTCGGATATAGCTGCAGATTATACCTTAGCCAGGTGTTCGTCGTCTCCAATCGGGCCTGGCCCGATCTGGCGAAATGGATGGCTGTGCATCTGTATCTCACATCAGGGTGATCCCTTTCGAAAGATGAGCGTTGCGATCGACAGAGCGGTGAGCTCCGACGCTATCAATGGTACGAAGAAGATTCATCCTTGCTGTAGACGGCAAATGGCCCAATGTTCCCTACACTACGGATGGCTATGGAAAGCTCGTTGAGAGCGGCTGGTAATCGTCGCCGCCTGGGCGGCTACCATCCTACGACACACGCGCCGACTCCTGCGACGTGCGCAGGTCAATACGGCATGGACCTCGCAGGATCAGAGGGTTCGTCCGTTGACGAGCCGTATCTGGTGGTGGCTTGGCCGCGAGGAGTTCTGGCGCGCAGTTCACGTAGATGCCTACCATTGCGTGGAGACAACGATGATGGTGTTTCTCCTGGTATACGGTTTATAAGGTATGCCTGCTGCGGGTTGTGTGATGCGCCGGATGCTCTTCGTCCATCTGCACAACCATATACGCACGGGTGACACGGATTGAGGAACAAAAAGGAGACAACTATGCGACGACTCTTATTGGCGGTATGTGTGCTGTTGCTTTGCTCGGCCTGCGGACAGACAAACTCCAGTGGTGCGACTACAGGCGCATCGCCCGTCGCCGCGGCCGCACTACCGTCGGACGCGCCGGCACCCACAACTGCCGCGCCCACACCGATGGCGACCGTTCCCGTCGATCTTGGCACCGCGCCGGGCGACTTCAGCACCGCGGTGCGCAGGGTTGTCCAAAACGTCCGCCCGGCAGTGGTCCAAATCACAAACCAGCAAGTGGATAGTGACCCGTTCAGCGACCAGGCAACGACGGAACCCGTCGGTGTCGGCTCCGGTGTGATCTACGACGCCCAGGGTCATATTCTCACGAATAACCATGTGGTGGAGGGCGCTGATGAGCTTATCGTCTCGCTGCCCGATGGGCGGGTCTTCCCGGCCAAGCTGCTCGGCGCTGATCCGAACAACGATCTTGCTGTCGTACAGATCTCCGGGAATAATCTCCCATTTGCGGCGTTTGGCGACGCTCGCGCACTTGCGGTTGGCGACTGGGTGGTTGCGATCGGCAACGCGCTGGCACTTCCTGGGGGGCCAACTGTCAGCGCGGGCGTCGTGAGCGCGCTTGGCCGGACGGTTCAGGAGCCTGGTGAGACGCCGAAGCAGCCCGGACCCTATCTCTTCGACGTCATCCAGACCGACGCGCCGATCAACCCCGGCAACTCGGGCGGGCCGTTGCTCAATCTGCAAGGCCAGGTGATCGGCATCAACACGCTGGCAGCCACGCAGGCCGAGCCTGGCGTGGCCGCCCAAGGGATCGGGTTTGCGATCTCGATCACAACAGCGAAGCCGATCGCTGACCAACTGGCGGCGACCGGTCGTGCGATCCACCCGTACATCGGCGTCAGTTTGACCGACCTGACCCCCGCGATCGCGCGGCGCCTGAATGTCTCGGCCAAGAACGGCGTGGTCGTCCGGTCGGTGACGCGCGGCTCGCCCGCGGACACAGCTGGCCTGCAGCCGCGCGACGTCATCACGGCGATCGACGGCACCACGGTCGTGGACCAGTCAACCTTCGCCAGGCTGATCGACAGCCATCATCCGGGCGACACGGTCGTCATGACGACGCTTCGTGGCGGCCAGACACTGCAGACGCAGGTAACGTTAGCCGTCAGTCCGCCGTCCTCGTAGGAGCAACACAGCGCTTGTCGTCTTCGATAGCGGAGGCATCATGTGAGGGAGACTGAGCACCAGAAACGCGTCCTTGTCGTCGGTGCAGGATTTGGCGGGCTGAACGCCGCCAAGCGTCTCTCTGGCCGCGGCTTCGATATCCTGCTGGTCGATCGGAACAATTACCACTTGGCAGGATCTCAAAACGGGCGCGAGCGAGGCTCGGGCGGATCTGCGGCAGGCCCGCGAGAAAGCCGCTACCGAGTTCAAGTAGCCGTGCGGCGCCGGCTGGAATGATCAACGGCGTACGCTTGGAGCGCCAAGAGCGCAAAGGAAGGGCGAGATATACCTCCTTTGCGCTCTTGGAGTTCTCGGCAGCTGGATCGGGGACATTGTGGCGCGCCGGCCTGACGCGGCTGGTTCAGTCTCCGCTCAGTCGCGCGGCAGCGTGGCGACCTGGTCACGCGCCAGCGTCAGGTAGACAGCGCGGCTGTCGATCCGCTCGACGGCCGCGATCGGTATCGCCTGTTCGTGCTTGGTGAGCCAATGGCCCAGCTGTACGACGATGGAGCTGATAGCGCCGCTCGCGCCCTCGACGACGAACGCGGTCACCTCGCCGACAGGCCCGTCGCTGGCCATAACCCGCGCGCCACGTTGGATCGCCAGCTCGCCCGGCGGGATGTGCTCGGTGACCAACGGGATATGATCGGCCTCGAACTGTGCGAAGGGGTCGACGGCGTAGAATGGCTCGTAGTCCGTGGCATTCGAGCTGATGTAGCGTTCCTCCGCGAATGGCTCGATCGCCGCAAGTGTCTCCCAAGTGCAGTCTAGCGCCACCAGATCGTGTGTCGTCCCGGCGACCCGCGCGACCGGCACAAGATGTTCGACGGCTGGCACGGTGTAGTCCTGCACGACGATGTGGGTCAGCCGGCGCGCCAGCGCCTCGACGATCAGCCCCGTCACGCTGCCGCCGTGTCCATCCGTACACTGAACCTGGGCGCCGAGTGGAGTGATGCGCTGTGTGGGCTCGGCGTTCATGCCGCCCTCGTCGTCGCTGTGGAGCGCTCCTGCCGCGCAGCCGCGTACCCGTCACGCAGCTGCGCGAGCTGCAGATCCAGCTCAAACCTAGTCGCACGGTCCGCGTGGGCGGCGAGCGCCTCCAGGACGGTGATGTCGCGCCAGCGCTCCTGCAGCTCGGCCTCATGGCTAGCCGCCAGCTGCTGCTCCGCCGCCTCGCGGCCACGACGGAGCGTCTCGTTCTCAGCAGTGAGCGCGGCGCGCTCATCCTCGCTCGTCGCGCGCGCGATCGCTTCCTGATACCTGGAGATCGCCTCATCCAGGCGCTGTTCCTCGGCCGCGAGCGTCTGGTTCAGCAGCTGCCGCGCCGCGCGCCGCATGCTTGGTCGCCACGACGTTCGGGTCGCGGCCGAGGAACAGCGCCAGCACGGTGGAGACCGCGCAACCGATGAGCGAGAGCAGGAAGGCGTCGTTCAGCGCGGCCGTCGCGGCGATCGGGTAGACCTGCCCGGTCGCCACATGCGCGCGGGGTGTTCGTCAAGCCCAGGCCGAGGCCGCGCAGCACCATCCGGATCTGGAGCGACTGCCAGGTCGTACCCACGGTCAGCTGCGTGAAGCCGATCGTGCCAACTGTGAGGAGGGCGAAGCCGAACGTGGCGAGGATGCGCGGACCCAGCCGATTGTAGAGCCGGCCGGCGAGGAAGGTGCCTACCGCGGCGGCGAGCCCCTGCGCGATGACGAACTCGCCCGACTGCAGCGGCGTGTATCCCTGGACCTGCTGGAAGAAGATCGGCAGCAGGAACAGACTGGAGAACAGGAACGCCGAAACGGACCACATCAGGATGTTCGACATCGTGAAGGTGGAGTTCAGGAACAGCCGCAGGTCCATCACCGGGTCGCTCGCCCGCAGCTCGGTGATAACGAACGCGAGCAGCAGCAGGCCGCCAGCGATCAGGGGAATCACCACCTTCTGGTCTGACCAGCTGCTGTTGCCGGCCTCAGTGATGCCGTAGACCAGCGAGGTGAAGCCGGCCATCGCCAGCACCAGGCCGGCCACGTCGAAGCGCCCGCGGTCCACCACCTCGCCGGTTGCGGCAGCGTCGCCCCGGCCGTGCAGGATGAGGAGGCCGAGGACAAGGGCGAGCACGCCCACCGGCAGGTTGACGGTGAAGATGGCGTGCCAGTCGAAGGTCGTCGTCAGGTAGCCGCCGACGGTCGGGCCGAAGGCGGGCGCCAGCAGCACCGGCACGCTGGTGATCGCGCTGGCCGGGCCGCGCTCAGTGGGCGGGAAGACGCGGAAGGTGATCGCAATGGCGATGGGGAAGATCGCGCCGCCGCCGCCGCCCTGCAGCACGCGGAAGGCGATCAGCAGGTGCTCGTTTGGTGCGACGGCGCAGAGGCCGGAGCCGATGGTGAAGAGCGCCAGCGCCGTCAGGAACACGACCTTCGTGCTGATGCGGTCGCTCAGATAGCCGGTGATGGGGATGACGGCGGCCTGCGCCAGGAAGTAGGCCGTCGCCACCCAGTTGATCGTCTCGCGGTCGGTGTGGAAGTACGCCTGCATCTGCGGCAGCGCCACCGAGACGATGCTGTTGTCGAGCACGGGCATGAAGAGGCCGAGGGCGACCACCAGCGCCGCCTGCCATTTGTACGCGAGGATCATCGATCGCTTGATAATGCCTCTGTCGAAAGGATAGCGGCGCGATCGATACAATGACTGGCCTCGATGCCGGCCGATGGTATGACGCATATCTCGGCCAGCTATAGGCGACAAACGCGGCGGCATGGCATACACTACAGGTGCAGCGCCAGGGCACGGGCGAGAAAAGTGGTGACCAAATCTCGCCTGGTGACGCGGTACACGTTTGCTTGAAACAGGTCATCTCACGCAAGGAGCAGGATCATGATTTACACAGCAGCGGTGCCACAGCTCACCAAGCCTGTGGACGCGCGCGATCACATTCGAGGAAATGCCGCTGCGACTGCAACGCTGGTGGAATACGGCGACTACACATCCCCAGCATGCCGCGACGATGAGTGGATCGTCAAGGCGATGCTGCAGGTCATGCCCGCCGAGCTGTGTTTTGTCTTTCGGCACTTTCCCCTGCGCGTGGCGCACCCGCAGGCACAGCATGCGGCGGAGGCCGCGGAGGCGGCCGGTGCCCAGGGCAAGTTCTGGGATATGCATGACTATCTGTTCGAGCGCCAGCGACATCTCGGCGATGCTGAGCTACTCCGCTATGGCGCCGCGATCGGGTTGAACACCGATCGCTACAACGACGAACTGATGCGCGAAGTGTACGCCAGCCGGGTGCATGCCGATCTGATCGGTGGGATTCAGAGCGGCGTGACAGACACCCCGACGTTCTTTATCAACGGCACCCGCTATGATGGTCCGCTGCGCTTCGAGACACTGCTGGCCGCTGTCCAGGCGGCGGGCGCGCAGCACTAGCCGCACGCCAAGGAGCATGGAGAAGGGCCGCCAAGCAGAGAAAGGAAGATTGATGACCACCATCGCCGTCACCAACAAGGTCGTGACGTTCATCACCGTTTATGAGGTCGCGCCTGCCGACCAGCAGCACCTGATCGATCTGATCACGACGGCCTATGAGCGGATTATTCACTACTTGCCCGGGTTTGTGGAAGCGCATACACACCGCAGCAGCGATGGCGTGCGGGTCGTGAGCTATGCGCAATGGAATGGACAAGCAGACGTGGAAGCCATGCTGCGTAATAGCGACCTGTGGCCGATCTTGGTCGAGATCGAGCGGATCGCCAGCGCCGACCCGTGCTACTATCAGGTGGGGGCAGACTAGACGCCAGCATGTACCGTGCTTGCCGTTTCGAATGGCTGTCGTTACGGATGGGCCGAAGGAGCAGACAATGAATACTGCGAATCAGCAGGGCGCATCTGCAGCGCCCGCTTCGAATGGGCGTGCGCCAACGAGCAGCCCATCGCAATCACGCCCTGCCGGCGCCGCGCAACCACCCAAACCATCTGCCCCGCAGCAGAGACGCGACCAGAAACTGGGCGCGCCACTGCGCAGCCAGCTACGGCAACCCCGATTCTGGATTGTTATGGCCATTCTGCTGGCGCTCAACGGGCTGCTCGTACCGCTGCTGTTCCCCGAGCCCCAGGACCGCATTACGGTACCCTACACGTTCTTCAAGCAACAGGTGGCCGACGGCAACGTCGCGTCGATCACCAGCCGCGGAGAGGCCATTCAAGGGATGTTCAAGCGTGCGGTTCAAGACCCCACTCAGGCTGCCAGTACAAGCCCAAAGACCTCTACCAAGTTCGCGACACAAAGCCCAACCTTCGCATCCGACCCCACCATTCTGCCACTCTCGATCGCACCGGCGTGGTGATCACCGCCGAGCCGCTGGAGGAGCCACGCTCGACCTGGCTCACGCTGCTGCTCTCGTTTGGCCCGGCGATCCTGCTGATCGGCGGATTTCTCTGGCTCAGCAGGCGTACCGCAGGAGCCGCCGGCGGTGGGCTATTCGCCTTCGGCCGCAGTCGCGCCCACCGCTATCAGGCGTCCGACGATGCCCATCCGATCACCTTCGCCGATGTTGCCGGCATCGACGAGGCCGAGCACGATCTGGTCGAGATCGTCGATTTCCTGAAACATCCCGACAACTACCAGCGGCTGGGTGGGCGGATGCCAAGAGGTGTGCTGTTGATTGGCCCACCTGGCGCCGGCAAGACCTTGCTGGCGCGCGCCGTGGCTGGCGAAACCAATGTCCCGTTCTTGAGTATGAGCGGCTCGGAGTTCATCGAGATGGTCGTCGGCGTCGGGGCGGCGCGGGTGCGCGATCTCTTCGCAGAAGCGCGCAAGGCTGCGCCGTCGATCATCTTCGTCGACGAGCTCGACGCGATCGGGCGGCGGCGTGGCGCCGGGAATGTGATCGGCGGCCACGACGAGCGCGAACAAACCCTCAACCAGCTCTTAATCGAAATGGACGGCTTCGACACGCGCGAGGTGGTGATCGTCCTGGCCGCGACCAACCGCGCCGATGTGCTCGATCCGGCCTTACTGCGCCCCGGCCGCTTCGATCGCCGTGTCGTCGTGCAGCCGCCCGACCGTGCCGGTCGCGCGGCGATCCTCAAGGTGCATACCCGCAGCGTCCCACTGGCTCCAGGAACAGATCTGAATCGAGTCGCTGCCGAAACACCGGGGCTGGTCGGGGCCGACCTGCGCAACCTGGTGAACGAAGCCGCTTTGCTGGCCGCGCAGAACGGGCACGATTCGGTCGGCATGACAGACTTCGAGGATGCGCTGACGCGGATCGCGTTAAGCGCTGAACGCCGGCTGGTACTGAGCGCGGCAGATCGCCAGCGAGTCGCGATCCACGAGTCTGGGCACGCGCTGCTGGGGCTGCTCCAACCAGCGAGCGACCCGGTGCGCCGCGTGACGATCGTACCACGCGGCCAGGCTCTCGGCGTGACCCTGTCGGTGCCCGACGACGATCGGTACAACTATAGCGAAGCCGAGCTGCGAGCACGCATTGTGAACGCGCTCGGCGGCCGGGTGGCCGAAGAGCTGCTGCTCGGTACGATAACGACCGGTGCGGAGAACGACCTCAAGCAAGCAACCGAGTTGGCACGCGCGATGGTGACACGCTTCGGGATGAGCCAGGAAGGTGGGTTGCTGTCGCTGAGCGGCACAGAGGAAGGCAATTTCCTGGAGCAAGGGTTGATCGGCGGCAATAGTCGGCCCTATGGCGAAGGGACCGCGGACGCGATCGATCATGCGACACGCCAGATCATCGACGAATGCTATGCCAAGGCCTGCGAATTGCTGGCGCAGAACCGGGACCGCCTCGCGGCCCTCGCCGCAGCTCTACTGCGCGCCGAGTCGCTCGACGAGGCCGAGATACGCCGGGTGACCGGGCTCGGCGAGCTACAGGCACCTGTGGATGCCGTGGTGCTTGACGTACCAGAACCACAGCAGGTCTAATGGAAGCTCGTTTTCATTTGATTGAGCAGCAATCAGGCTTGTTGATTTCGTCCGCCAGCGACTGCGCGTGTTCGATCTACGGTGTTGCTGCAGATCGACGCCGTGTAGTCGGTTCGTCAGAACCCGTTTGCCCCGTTTGTCTCCCCGGCTTTCCCCATTTCCCCCGCCCTCGTTCCTCCTCTGGAGGAGCGAGGGCATCATCGTGGCCTGGGTTCATAGCGTGCGCATTGGCAGAAATCGAGGGATAGTCTGGTCAGGCCAGGTAGGCGAAGCCGCGCTTGAGCGCGGTCAGCACCGCCTGCGTCCGGTCGGCGGCGCCCAGCTTGTGCAACAGGTGGTTGATGTGAAACTTGACCGTGCCCTCACTCATCGTGAGCGCCGCGGCGATCTCCTGGTTGCTCTTGCCCTTGGCCAACTGCTGCAGCACGTCGAGCTCGCGTGGGGTCAGCTCGGCGCCGACCATCCGCACCGCCAGTTTCGCGCCGATCTCCGGCGCAACCCAGTGCTGACCGATGGCGACAGCGT
>WNGA01033264.1_pt1 | contig 12334 bp, 12 predicted proteins | sample 5400061 | NCBI WGS metagenome assembly WNGA01 (sample SAMN13153366, study PRJNA577476) | soil metagenome | isolation source: 100 cm soil or saprolite under grassland replicate 2 | place: USA:California | collected 2016-06-15
CCCGCTCGAACACCAGCGTCTGCGCGCCCCCTTCGCTCCAGACCAGCCCGCCGTCCTCCGCCTGCTGCCACATCCCCTCCACGTACGTCGCCGCCGTCCCGTCTGACAGCGTCACCGCCGTAGCGGCCCCGCCCTGGACGGCGAAGTTGCCTCCGGACGCCCGCTCCTGGTAGATGGCGATGCTCGAGTCGCCCTGCCCTCCGTACGTAAGCGCGAACGCACCGCCGGCGTCCGCCGTCAAAGCCTCCTCGAAGAACCGCGAAGCTGTCAGCTCGAACCCCGCCGGCGCCTCTACCGGTACCGCGACCGGCACGCCCAGCCTCAGCGAAGCGTCGGCAGCGCCGATCTCGATTCCCTCCGTGACGCCGGCCACCGGCGGCACCGATGGTGCCTCGTCAGTTTCACTCACGCCGACGTACTCCCCGATAAACCGCACGAGACCGGCGACCGGATGGTCCGCTAAGCCTGTAGCCGGCAGCGGCCCCAACGCGGCTAAGACGATCGCACCCAGCGCACCCGCAGCGGCCAGTCTCGCCCACGTCGCCGTTCTCGCGGAAGCGGTCTGCGGCCGTTGCGAGATGACACTCGCGATCCGGGTCCACAGCCGGCCTTCGCGCTCCTCGGCCGCCTTGCGGGCCATTTGCGACCAGTACCGTCGCGTCCGCGCGATGCCCACCAGGCTGTCGATCTCTTCCTCACCAAAATCGCGGACATCGTCGCCGGCCGCGATTCGGTCCAGGGATACCGCCAGCCGTTCTTCGGCGCCCTGTCTGCGGAAGAAGGGAAATGACCACTTCTTAGGCGGCTGCGCCTGAAGCCGTGACTGTACGCGCTGCCACACGTGCTCGCGGTGCTCCTCGGCGATGGATGCGGCACGCTCGGCCAGCTCTCGGCGCATGCGCGCGATTCCACGCAGCTCATCAATTTCCATCTCATCCAGTTCACGCGCCGCCGCGATCTGGTCCGCCTCGCTTAGCGGCCCGCTTGCGTCGAAAGGCTGCACTCGACGCGAGGAGCGCCGCCTGTCAAGCCGCTCGAGGACCCGTTGCCAGATCTCGCCCTCGTACTGGAGCCCCGTGTGCATCAAAGAATCAGCGGCGTCCGCACGGGCACGCGCAATGCGCATCAGGGCGTTCAGTTCTTCTCGGTCCAGTTCTGGGGGCGGTGGCTCCTTGGGGCGCAAGCGATCTCGCTTCAGCAGATCGTCAATGGCGCGGGCCAGCCAGTCGGCCCGCTCCTCTTCGTTCATGCGCGATCGCTCCCCGCCTGGAGGCGCTCCCGCAGCTTGCGCAGCGCGCGGAAGACGGTGACGCGCACGTTGACCTCACTTGTACTGAGCACGTTGGCGATTTCGCGGTTTGTCAGCTCTGCGTCGAATTTCAAAGCGATGATCTCTTGTTCGCGCCGGGGCAACTGGCGCACGAGCTGCGACAGCGATGCCAGGCGCTCTTTATGGAGCACGGTCTCCTCGGGACCACGTGGATGAGAATGCAACTCGTTCTCCCAGGCTGCTTCCTGGGCCGCCCTGGCTGCGGGCTTCGTCTTGCGCCAGTGTGACGACACCTCGTTGCGTGCAATGGTGAACAACCACGATCCGAACGATTCCGGTGAGCGCAGGGATTGCATCTTGATAAAGGCCTTCTCGAATACATCCGAGACGATGTCGAGCGAGACCTCTTTGTCTTGCACGCGGCCGTATACGTAGGCGAAGACCTTGGGAAAGTACTGGTGGTAGAGGTCCGTAAATTCCGCAGGCTGAGCGGGCGCCTGAGTCTCAGGCCGCGTTGTTGGAGCCTTCGGCTTTACTGCCGCTATCGCGGTCTGCTTTATCGTATCGGCCATGGTCACGTGCATTGTCGTCATCGGTTCATCCTCTTCATCTACCGCGTCCGGAACGCGGGTTACAAACGAGTCTTGTGATCCGGCGATCTTCGGGATGAACAATAGACGCCCCTCTGGCTGGCCTGTTACACGTTTCTATAATGAAGATTCGCTCTGCCGTTTCGCGTTCGCTGCCTGGGATGGGACGGGCGCTCGTATGGGGACACGGGCTTCGACGTCCTTCCACGGGTAGTATCGCATCGCCTGGTTCTAATTACGGTGAACGAGCCACATCCACTGGTTAATACGGAGTGAATTTGCAGTTAAGGCCAGGCAGCTACGCTAGGGGTTGCGGCGCCGGTATGATTTGTCTAGCAGCTCGACGACGTGAACCACGCGGCCCTTAAAGCGATTCCGGCGCGCCCCAGCCTCCAGTTGCGACATGCAACCCGGGTTGGCGGTGGCGATGACATCCGCGCCCGTCTGCGCGATCTCCCGCATCTTCTCATCCAGCAGGCGCAAGGACATCTCGCCCTGGGTCAGTCCGTAGACCCCCGCGCTACCACAGCACCGGTCCGCGTGTGGCATCTCGAAAAAGCGAACGCCCGGAATCGAAGCGATGATCTGGCGAGGCGCGGCCGTGATTCGCTGCGCCCGTGACATCGAGTGCACCTGCGGACCGCTGGAACGGCAACGACACGAGGAACTCGTTCACGTCCTTCACCAGCGCGGCAACTATTTCGGCCTTCTGGGCATACTCGTCGTCGGCCGCCAGCAGCTCGCCATATTCTTTCATCGCCGAACCGCAGCCGGCAGAGTTGACGACAATGGCATCGAACTCATCTTCCAGGAAGGCATCGATATTGCGGCGCGCGAGGCGCATTGCCGTCGGCAGGTCGCCGATGTGGGCGTGGAGCGCCCCGCAGCAGACCTGGCCCGGTGGCGCCACGACCTCGCACCCATTGCGTGCCAACACACGGATGGTTGCCTCGTGCACGCGACCATAAGCGAGCGGCATGATGCACCCGCTGAGTAGTGCCACGCGGTGCTTCGCGTCCTTCGGTTTTGCGAGTACACCTCGTTTCTTGAACGCCTTGCCGGCGATGGTGGGCGCCAGAAGCGCGCGGTCCCGGAGCAAGGGAACCCTTTCCGCAACCGCCCGAAGCCCGGACACACGGTAGAGTCTGAGCGCCGAAGCGACGAGCGCCAGGCGTTCTGGGCGCGCTACGACCTCGCGCAGAAAGAGGGACCGCAGGTGCCAGGAAGCGGGCGCCCGCCCGCCGGCGAGGATCTCGCCTCGCGCGCGCTCCATGATGCGGCCGTAGGGCACCCCGGACGGGCAGACGGCCTCACAGTTGCGGCACTGTAGACACATGTCCATGTGTCCGGCCACCGTGAGCGTCGGCTCGATGATCCCTTCCGCCATCGCCTTGATCAGGTACAGCCGCCCGCGGGGCGACTCAGCCTCCAGCCCTGTCTGGAGGTACGTGGGGCAGTGCTGGAGGCAGAGGCCGCAGCGCACGCACTGGGCGAGGTCCGCTTCGGACGGCGCGAAGAGCCCGGTAAACGCGGCCTGTTTACCCATCAGAGCTTGCCCACAAAACGGCCCGGACTGAGGATGCCTTTCGGGTCGAACTCCTGCTTGACGCGCCGCATCAGTTCAAACGCCGGCGGCGGGTCGCCAAAGACATCGATGCGGCGCTTCAGTTGGGGATCGCAACCGAGTACGAGGAGCGAGCCGCCGAGGCGGCTGGTGATGGTACGTAGCCGGCGCACCCGGTCCTCGTCGGGGCCGGCGCCGAGCCATGTCATCGAGACCGAGGCTTCGAGCGGAGAGATGTCGAGGAATGATCCGGAAGCGACGCTGTCGATCTCCTGAACGAAACTCGGCACGAGGGTGGGAAGCACGGTTGCCTCGCAGGTCATCGGGTCTCCCTCTGACGTCCATTTGGGCAATGGACCTTCGCGCTTAGGCAATTGCGTGACTTCAAGCGTTCCGCCGGCGCTCTCTGCCAGCTGGATTGCTTCGCGACGAGAGCACTCAACCGCCCCCGAAGTGCCCGAGAGGTAGACCGTCAGCCTAAAGTATCCGTGCGGCGACGCGCCCGCATCGGTGAATGACATCGGACGGTCTATTCTCACGTCCCAGAGGCTCAGTCCTTGTCTTCGCAGCTCCCGAGCGAAGTTGCAGGCTTCGGCGAGGGAGGTGAATTCCAGATCGACCTGGTTCTGGGACTGCGGCACGGGCACCAGCTTAAAGGTCGCCTCGATGATCACGCCCAGAGTACCCATCGAGCCGATGAAGAGCTTGCAGAGATCGTAACCGGCAACGTTCTTTACCACTTTTCCGCCGGCGCGGATGATCCGCCCGTCCGCGGTGACGACGCGCATGCCGATAGTGAAGTCGCGCGCGGCACCCCAGGCCAGGTTGGTCTCTCGCCTGGGGAGGGCGAGGAGGCGCCCGATTCGCGCGGCGCTAGGAACTCGGCCGAATGGCAGCATCTGTCCGTTCTCGCTGAGAGGACCGTGTAGGTCTCCTAGGGTGGCTCCGGCCTGGCAGGTGATGGTGAGGTCGGCTGGCTCGTACTCGACGATAGCGTTCAGGCGCGAGGTTTTGAGCGCGATGTCGTAACGGCGGGGGATGTTGCCAAGCCAACGGAAATCGCCGGTGCCGAGTGGGATGACGGCGAGTCCTTCCTTATCGGCGTAGCGCAGAACGGCTGCGACTTCTTGATACGTGCCGGGACGAACGACCACGGTTGGCGCCACGCCATCGACGTCGACGTGATCGTCCTCGTTTGGCGAGCGGACGAAGTCTGGGCCGACGAGGGACTGGAGATCAGTGATGAGCGTTGTTTGCGCGACCACTGCCGTCCCTAAACGTAGGCGTCGGGCCCAACCCTGGCGATGGCGGCGCGCATTCGGGACGAGACCTCGCCACAGCCTTTCGAGGTAGGGAAGATCTTGCCGGGATTGAACCCGTCCTCCGCGCCGAAGGCCTTCTTCAGCCGACCCATCACCTCGAGGTCGTCCTCCGAGAAGATCCAAGACATGTAGTTGCGCTTCTCGTAGCCGACGCCGTGCTCCCCCGTGATGGTACCGCCGGCATCCACGCACAGGCGCATGATCTCCTCTCCCAGCTCGAGCACGCGTTGGGTGGCGCCGGGGACGCGTTCGTCGAACATCACGTTTGGGTGGAGGTTGCCGTCGCCCGCGTGGAAGACGTTGGCTACCCGAAAGCCGAATCGCTCGCAAGCCTCGTAGACGCCGTCCAGCACCGTGGGCAGCAGTGTTCGCGGTACGACGCCGTCCAGTATGTAGTAGGAGGGTGCCAGCCGACCCAGCGCCCCCAGCGCGCCCTTACGGCCGGCCCAGAGCCTGTCCCGGTCCTCTTGCGACAGACCGATGCGGACCTCACGGGCGTCGAGCTCTTCGCAGATGCTGGCCACTCTATCGGCTTGCTCGCGTGCGTCCTCCGCCAGACCTTCGACCTCGATCAGCAGCACCGCGCCCGCGTCCGGAGGGTAGCCGGCGTGCACGAACGGCTCGACCGCCTCCATTGTGTTCTTGTCCATCATCTCCAGCGCCGCAGGCAACATTCCATTACCGATGATCGCCGACACGGCGCGGGATGCCTGAGATACCTCATCGAAGATCGCGAGCAGCGTAACCGTCGACTCGGGCTTGTGCAGCAGGCGCACGATAACCTTCGTCACGATAGCGAGCGTGCCTTCGGACCCGACGACGACGCCGGTCAGGTCGTAGCCCGGAATATCGGCAGTTTTGCCTCCGACCCATACGATCTCGCCATCAGCAGTCACGATCTCCAGGCCGAGCACGTGGTTCGTCGTCGTCCCGTAGCGTAAGCAGTGAGGGCCGCCTGCATTTTCGGCCACGTTGCCGCCGATGCTGCACGCCTTCTGGCTGGACGGGTCCGGGGCGTAGTACAGGCCGTGAGGCGCTGCGGCGCGCGAGATGTCGAGGTTAATGACCCCGGGCTCAACGATCGCGATGCGGTTCGCGGGGTCCAGTTCCAGGATCCGGTTCATTCGCGTCGTTACAATGACGACGCCGCCTTCGCAAGGGATCGCGCCGCCGGAAAGGCCGGTCCCTGCGCCTCGGGCTGTAACCGGCACGCCGTGTTTGCGCGCGATGCGCACGGCTTTGGCGACGCCCGCGGCACTATCCGGCAGCACGACAGCTTCCGGCAACCCACGGTCTATCGTTGCATCGTACTCATAGACGAGAAGGTCTTCGGGCGCATACAGTACCCATTGACGGCCGATAGCGCCCTGTAAGTCTCTCACGAGATTGTTGGGCTCCACGCAGTAAGTCTAGCAGGACGCCGCAAACTGTGAAGTGAAGTTGCAACGCTGTTGTGGTGTCGGGCGTCATTCTAGCGAAACCTGAACAAGACGTGTGCGTTCGTACCCTTTGGTATCCTTGGGTGTGACGCTGCGTTATCAGTATTGACCTCACTACGCAGAGAGATTGGGAAAGCAGAACGCGGTTGACTAAGCGCACATCGAGAATAGGCCGGATTGCGACGGCCGTGGGGCTCACATCCGCGGCTCTAGGACTAGGGGTCATCATAGTCCTCACGCCGGCAGATGGAGCACGTTCGGGTTCAACGACCACGGCGGCTACCCAAACCCCTGGCTCCGATAGTCAGGTACGGACTGGCGCGTCCCACAGCGTGCGGTTCGTAGGTCGGGTGGATTGGAGCAGATCGTCGCCCACACCGCCGCCGGGAATTCCTGTCGCCGAAACACTAGCTCCGGCCCCGCCGGCTTCCAGTGGAGGCGATCAGCCATCGGGCCCGATCCCACCCTCGTACGGCAGCATCCCCGAGAACGCCAACGCCTCGCCGGAGTTCCTGGCGCTCAAAGACGCGCTGGAGCGTTCAATCGTAGCCTACGATGCGGAGGTGGGTGGCATCGATGTGGCAGTAGCCGTGACGGACTTGCAGAACGGCGAGAGCATATCCGTTGGCGGCAACGTACTCCACCGGACCGGTTGCGTCATCAATATGTTCGCGCTGTTGGCGGCGGTGAGCGAGTTCCAGGCCGGTAACGCCAGCCCATCCGGACTCGCCTGGAGCATGCATCAAGAAGGGTATCGGCGGAAGTTATCCTCCGGAGGTTAAGAACTTCACGCAGGCCATATTCGGCTCCTATTGGACGGGCACGTATCAGGCCCGAGCGCTCATGGCCTCTTGGGGAATGACAGCCTCTTACTTCGATCACATTCCCTACTACGGGGGCGAATACCCGGCGCCGAACATCCTGACCGCACTGGAAACCAATGACATCTTAACGAGGCTGTGGCGCGGACAACTGTTCGATCACCAGTGGACGTCGTACACGATCGGCGTCCTGCGCGACAGCTTCTCGTACGTGAATTACATCCTCCCCGGGCGCCTTCCTGCGGCAGCGACAGTGGGCCACAAGATTGGCTATTACGCCGATTGGGACGGTTGGGTGAATAACGACGCCGGCCTCATCAGTTTCACCGCAACGGACGGTTCCGAAAAGGCCTACGCGATCACCTACCTATCGCAGCTCGCCAACACGGAACGCGATGGCTATTCCTTCGGGGCGAAGCTATCGCGCGACGTGTGGGACTGGATGGTGGGCAAGTACGGCCTCTGGTCCCCGCCGACACCGGAACCTACGCCTGCGCCGACGCCGGAGCCGACACCTGCGCCGACGCCGCAACCAACGGCGACGCCCTCGCCCTCACCCAGCCCCATCACCACAGCGTCTGCGACGCCCACCCCTGGCTCGAGCCTCAAGCCGGGCCCGCCCTGAGCGACCAGCGATAACAGGTCGTCTTGACAAACCTTCCGGGCACAGCTAGTATTTCGCAAAACGAGCGAGGCCCTTAAGGGAGGGGCTCAGCATGCTGGAACACCCTAACGTTGCTCTGTGGCGCAACGTCCACCAGGCGTTTTCGCGCGGTGATCTGGAGACGCTCCGGACCCATTTCACGGAGGACGTTGTCTGCCGCATAGGCGGATCTCACCCGCTGTCGGGTGAGAGAACAGGCATCGGGGGTCTCCTTGCCTATATGCAGGCGCTGACCGAGATGGCCGGTGGCACATTGCGCCTCGAGCCGCACGAAGTGATGGCGACTGACGAGCACATCGTGGCGCTTGTCAGACTGTCTGCCACTAGCGAGGGGCGGCCGCTCCACTGGAATGCTGCGGCCATTTACCACGTGCGCGACGGTAAGATATCTCAGATCGAGACTATCTCTCCCGACCAAGTCGCGATCGATGAGATCTATTACCGGCTGCTGGCTAGCCGGCCGCCCAGCCCTTCACCCGCTCCACGGCACGTTTCCAGCCGGCGTATGACTCATCGCGCCGGTCGGCTGGCATCTTCGCGCTAAAGCGCCTGTCCTCGTGCCAGTTCCGCGATACGTCGTCTGCTCCCTTCCAGAAACCCGTGGCGAGACCAGCGAGGTAGGCTGCGCCGAGAGCCGTGGTCTCCAGGACAGCAGGGCGGACGACGTCCCGGCCAAGTACATCTGCCTGAATCTGGAGCAGCAGGTCGTTGGCGGCAGCGCCGCCATCGACCCGCAGTTCCGATAGCGTTACTCCCGAATCCAGTTCAATCGCTTCGATGACGTCTCGGGTCTGGAAGGCGATCGCCTCGAGCGTCGCGCGGGCTAGGTGTGCCCGGTTCGCGCCGCGGGTAAGGCCAAAGACGGCGCCGCGGGCGTTAGGGTCCCAGTGAGGCGCGCCGAGACCAACGAACGCCGGGACGACATAAACCCCATTTGAGTCCGGCACGCTCTCCGCCAGAAGCTGGGACTGTTCAGCCGATGAGATTATGCCGAGCTCGTCTCGAAGCCACTGCACCGCGGCGCCGGCGATGAAGATGGAGCCCTCAAGCGCGTAGGTAACCTCATCGCGGCCTTTCCTCGACAGACCCCACGCGATCGTTGTCAGCAGGGAGGTCGACGAGACGCGCCGGCTCCCCACGTTCATAAGGACGAAGGCGCCGGTGCCGTAGGTGTTCTTCGCCATGCCCGGCCGAAAGGCGGCCTGACCGAAGAGCGCGGCCTGTTGGTCGCCCGCGATACCGGCGACCGGGATCGGCCCACCGAACGCGTCTGTCTCCGCGAAGATGCTCGACGATGCCTGGACCGCAGGCAGGACGGAAGATGGCACGCTGAGCTCGTTCAGCAGGGCGTCGTCCCAGCACAGGTCGTAGATGTTGTACAGAAGAGTGCGGGAGGCGTTGGTGTAGTCCGTTGCGTGGACGCCACACAGGCGGTACAGGAGCCACGAGTCTACGGTGCCAAACATCAACTCGCCCGCGTCAGCGCGCTCGCGCGCCCCGGGGACGTGGTCCAGGAGCCACTTAACTTTCGTGCCGGAGAAATAGGGGTCGAGCAGCAGTCCCGTGCGCTCGCGGAAAAGCGGTTCCATCCCTTTGGCCCTCATCTCCTCGCACACCGGTGCCGTGCGCCGGTCCTGCCAAACGATAGCGTTGGCGATTGGGCGGCCGTCGCGGTCCCAAATGATCGTCGTCTCGCGCTGGTTGGTAATACCTATGGCCGCAACATCGCCCGGCTCGGCCTTCGCCTGCCGCAACGCTTCCTGGGCTGTCGCCAGCTGCGTCTGCCAGATCTGTTCTGGATCGTGTTCGACCCAGCCGGGCTGCGGGTAGATCTGCTGGAAAGGCTTCTGAGCGCTGGCGACAGCGTTGCCGCCGTGATCGAAAAGGATCGCGCGCGATGAGGACGTCCCCTGGTCGAGAGCGAGCACGAAGTCGGCCATATCGCGGCACAGGTTAGCATCGCCGGCGAAGGGCTGTCGATATTTTTGACGGCCGTGCTATAGCATAGAGGAATGACGCTGCGGTTCCTTGAGGGCGAGCTCCAGCGGCTCCTGGCGGACCGGGGACGCGACGATCTCGCCAACAAGGCGGTGGGCTCGGTCGCATTCACGGACGACGGCAGCACGATCTACGTCCACCTGTTGCCGAAGGAGGATTGGCCGCATAAGGCGCAGGGCCGAGCTTTCGTTCTGGCCTGGGAGGACTACGTGCCGCAAGGTGCCTCCCGGATGTACTGTTATCGCTGGCTTGTAGGCGAGGCCCGAGAGAGTATTCGAGACGACATCGATATGATCGCGCGATGGCTTGAGGGGAGATGAACGCCAGGATTGTGGAGAACCTGAGAGCGCTCAAGGCCTGCGCGGACGGGGAGCGAGTCACGTTTCGCGCGCGTGTGCTGCGGCTGTGGGAAGTCGGCGGCCTGCGTATGTGTCTCGTCGGCGACGAGTCGGCCCTGATGCGCGTCGAAACAGGTGAAGCCGAGCTGCGAGAGGGCGAGAGCTATCGATTCGGCGAGGCGGTTGTGCAGGAGCATCCCGGTGGCTGGCACAGCGCGATGCTCACAGAAACGAGCTGCGTCACTCCGCTAGACCACGATGTCCGTGTCTCGCAGGACGAGGCGTACATCGAGCGTACGTACAAGATCCTATCGGGCGTACAGCGCAAGAAGGGTCGGGCGGCAGGACGTGTTGCGCCGTGGCAGCATCCCGCGCGCCGGAACGATTGACCGCGGGCCCCCGGGACGCCGAGGCTTGTGGAAAATTGCTGAAAGCCTATGCCATAAGGCCGGTTGGAGTGATAATCTACGACGGAGGCAAATGAAGCATTCCCCTGCGGTGAACAGCCCTGCCGGGCGCTTGCGGCCACCGGACGCGCGCGAAGACACCGGCGAAAAGGAGGAATCCCGCATGAAGTTCCTCTCTCGAACCCTGGAAGTGAGGACCGAGCGAGGCCCCCAGTTCGTCGACATAACCGACAGGGTGGAGGAAGCCGCCCTGGAGTGTGGGCTCCGCAACGGCTTCGCGGTTGTCTTCTCCAAGCACACAACCGCCGCCATCCGTATCAATGAGGCGGAACCGCATCTCCTGGCGGATATGGAGCAGATGCTGGAGAAGGTGGTGCCGGCGAGTGATGATTACGCACACAATAAGTACGCTCACGCCTTCTCGGACAACGGCGAACGACCGAACGCACACTCGCATTGCCAGCAACTACTCTTGGGTGCGAGTGAATCAGTCCCCATCATTAACGGTCGTCTCACGCTCGGATCGTGGCAACGCCTCTTCCTGGTGGAGCTGGACCATGGCCGAGACCGGGAAGTCGTCGTCCATCTAATAGGCGAGTAGAGTGCTCTCGGCGCTCCCTTTGGCCCGCTACCGGCGGGAGCTTGATCAGTACCTCCGCCCGCTGTTGTCAGCGCAGGACCCACCCCTCCTCTGGGGAATGGTCCGCTATCAGCTTGGGTGGGAAGATACGGAGGGGAAGCCGCAAGATGCCACCGGTAAATGGTTGCGTCCGTCCCTGTGTCTCCTGGCGTGCGAGGCGGCCGGCGGCGACTGGCGGAGTGCGCTGCCTGTTGCGGCCGCGATCGAGTTGGTGCATAACTTCTCGCTCATCCACGACGATGTTCAGGACCGCGATACAGAGCGCCATCACCGTCCGACAGTCTGGAGCGTCTGGGGCGACGCCCAAGCGATAAACGCCGGCGACGCGCTCCTTGCGCTCGCACGGCTTCAGGTTCTGAGGCTGGGCCGGGCGGGCCTGCCTTCAGAGATCGTGGTGGAAGCAGCACGTGTTCTCGACGAACGAACGTTGGACATGGTAGCGGGCCAGACGCTGGACATCGCCTTCGAGGAGAGGCTCGATGTTGACGTCCCGGCATACATCGACATGGTAGAGAAGAAGAGCGGCGCCCTCTTCGATTGTGCGCTCCATCTCGGCGCGCTCATAGGCGGCTGCGATACGTTGGTGGCCCAACGGTTCGGTCGCATCGGGCGAATGCTGGGGACCGCGTTCCAGGTCCGCGACGACATACTCGGCGTATGGGGAGATGAAAACAAAACGGGAAAGCCGCTTGGAAACGACATTCGTCGCCGCAAGAAGTCCTTGCCTGTCGTCTACGCTCTAAATGAGGGGCCGAGTTATATGAGAGACCAACTGCGCGCGCTCTACACTCAGCCGGCGGTCAGCGAGGACGACGTAACCTGCGTGCTGAGCTGTCTGGACGCAGTTCGCGCCCGCGATTACTGCGTCTTGGTCGCGACGGATCGTAAGAATTCCGCACTGGCCGAAGTCGACCAGTTGCACTTGAGCGCCGGACCGGTGAGTGAGCTCAAGGAAGCTGCCGATTTTCTGTTGGAGCGCGACTTCTAGGCAATTGCGGGGATCCTAGCCGAGCCGCTTACGGATCTCCGCCTTGATCTGGCGGACGCGCTTCATCTCGGGATAGGCGCCGCCCTCGGCTTTCCGGTCGAAGAGCCTCTCGCCGTTGGCGTAGACCTCGAGCCGTCCGCCGCCGACAGGGATGAGCGTCACCGGCGTGTCGTCACCGAACTCATGCCAGATTTCGGTCGCCATCCAGGCGGCCAGCGGCAGGTATCCTCACTCGATGCAGTACGTGATCTCGATCGTAAGGCGGCCGGGATAGCGCTCCGCGATCTTCGAGC
>WNGA01018029.1_pt1 | contig 12333 bp, 10 predicted proteins | sample 5400061 | NCBI WGS metagenome assembly WNGA01 (sample SAMN13153366, study PRJNA577476) | soil metagenome | isolation source: 100 cm soil or saprolite under grassland replicate 2 | place: USA:California | collected 2016-06-15
AGGACGTGGGTGTAGATCATGGTGGTGCTCACGTCCCGGTGGCCGAGCAGCTCCTGGACGGTTCGGATGTCATGGCCGTCCTCCAGCAGGTGGGTCGTGAATGAGTGCCGGAACGTGTGGCAGGTGCCGCGTTTCGGGATAGCCGTCCTCAGGAGAGCCTCCCGCACGGCGCGCTGGAGGACGGATTCGTGAAGGTGGTGGCGCCGGCGCTGGCCGGTCGTGCGCTCCACGTACATGCGCGTGGCGGGGAAGACCCACTGCCAGGCCCACTCGCGGCCGGCATTCGGGTACTTACGCGCCAGGGCCGACGGTAGCTCCACCCACCCCGCGCCTCGGCGAAGATCCTCCCCGTGCTGCAGCTTCACGGCCTCCATATGCCGCGCCAGCTCCGTCTTCACGACCGCCGGGAGCATCGTCACCCGATCCTTGTCCCCTTTCCCAACGCGGACGACGAGCTGATTCCGCCCGAAGTCGACATCCTTCACGCGGAGGCGGGCGCATTCCAGCAGACGCAGGCCGGCGCCGTAGAGAAGCAGGGCCATCAGACGGGGCACGCCGCGGATCTGGGAGAGAAGCATGCGGACCTCGTCCCGCGCGAGCACGACCGGGAGCCGTGCCGGCCGTTTCGCCCGCACCACGTCGTCGAGCCACGGCAGGTCCTGCTCGAGCACGTCGCGATACAGGAAGAGGAGCGCGCTCAGCGCCTGATTCTGGGTCGACGCTGCCACGTTGCCTTCGACGGCGAGCGAGCTGAGGAACTTCGTGATTTCTGGAGCGCCCATTTCGGCGGGATGGCGCTTGCCATGGAAGAAGACGAACCGGCGGATCCATGCCAGATAGGCCGTCTCGGTGCGCCTGCTGTAGTGCCGGACGCGGGCGACTTCCCGAACGCGATCGAAAAGCCGCGGCGGGCGCGATTGGGGCGAGCTGGATTCACGAGCTACTCGCACGGCGCGGGCCGCGCAGGAGTACCGGACCCCGGCGTTCACCCCGGCAGTCACGGGCGGGAGGATAGCGTATTCCCATGACCGGCTCAAGAGTGTGAGCAGGCGGATACGGTGAATGTTCCCGTCGGGGGCGCTGCCCTTATTCCCCTTCCGCCGGTAAGCGTCGGCGGAGTTGGTGTAGCCTAGCGGCCGGGAGGAGCCGACAAATGCTCAATGCCACACGCGATCTCACCCTGCCCTCGACCGTCGCCGGCTCCTGGCCGCGGCCGTCGTGGTTCACCGAAGTGCTGCGCGGGCGTCCCTTCAAGGAGGCCCTCGGCGACTCGCGCTTCCGCGAGCAGTACATGGACGCGGTGAGCTGCATCGTCAAGGAGCAGGAGATGGCGGGGCTCGACATCGTCACCGACGGCGATTCGCGCTTCGACCTGACGGTGGGCGGCAAGTCGTGGTTCTTCTATCCGATCGAGCGGCTGCTCGGCATCACCGGCCACGTCGACCGTTCCGGCGGCGCGGGCTGGACAACCATCAAGCCGGGGCGAATCCTCTACGAGGTGATGGAGGCCTATCAGCCCGCCATCGCAGGCGAACGGCTGCGTGGCGGGCCGCTCCAGTACGCCGCCCTCTACAAGGTGGCGCAGCGCTTCAGCGCGCGGCCGGTCAAGTTCGGGTCCATCAGCGCCCAGACCATGACCAAGATGATCACGAGCAAGCACTATGCCTCGGACCACGAGCTGGTCCTCGACGCGGCCGACATCATCAACGCGGAGCTGCGTGAGGTGGCGGCGGCGGGCTGCCGGGTCATCCAGGTCGAGGAGCCGCGCCACCACATCGCGGCCGCCGACGGCATCCCGGACAGCGAGCTGCGGTTCCTGACCGACGCGCTGAACCGCGAGATCAAGGGCGTCGACACGGAAGTGTGGCTGCACACCTGCTGGGGCAATCCGAGCCAGCAGCCCATCCATTGGGTGCGGCCGTCCTACGAGCGCACGCTGCCTCACCTGCTCCAGACCACCGCCGACGTCATCACCCTGGAGTGCGCGAGCACGGGCGGGCGCGACCTGCCGCTCCTGGGGAAATACCGCACGGACAAGAAGATCGCCATCGGCGTGGTCAATCACTCCACGGCCGCGGTGGAGCCACCCGAGGTGGTGGCCGATCTCATCCGACGGGCGCTCGAGTACGTGCCGCCCGAGCGGCTCATTCTCTCCAGCGACTGCGGCTTCGGGCGCGAAGGGCTCTCGCGCCGCATCGCCTTCTACAAGGCGGTGGCCATCAACCTGGGTGCCAACATCGTCCGGCGCGAGCTCAAGCTGCCGGAGGTGGACATCCCCGCGGCCGATCCGCGCTTCACCTTCTCCGGCTGACCATGGCGCGCCGGCCGAACATCCTCCTCATCCTCGTCGACGACCTCCGCTTCGACGAGTTCGGCGCGGGCGGCCATCCCTACATGAAGACGCCGCACGCCGATCGCATCGCCCGCGAGGGCGCGCTCTTCGAGCGGGCCTTTCACACCACGCCCATCTGCTCGCCGAACCGGGCGTCCATCCTCACCGGCCAGTACGCGAGCCGCCACGGCATCATCGACAACGTCGCGCGCGACGCGGCGAGCCACCGCCTGCCCAACTATCATCTCGTGCTGCAGACGCTGGGCTACGAGACCGCGCACATCGGCAAGTGGCACATGGGCAACGACGGCCAGCCCCGCCCCGGCTACGACGTGTGGGTCAGCTACGATGGGCACGGGCGCCTCAACGACCCCACGCTGAACGAGGGCGGGCGGTACGTGAAGCACACCGGCTACGTCACCGACATCATGAACGAGATGGCCGTCGCCTTCGTGGGCCGCCGGCGCGACAAGCCGTGGTCGCTCTTCTTCGCGCACAAGGCCGTGCACCCGGACGCGGAGCAGGCCGCCGATGGCACCTTCGCCATGGAGGGCTATCGCGCCGCCCCGCGCCACCAGGATCTCTACCGCGACGACGTCTTCCCCATGCGGCCGAACGTGCTCACGCCGGCGGAGATCGTGAAGAGCAAGCCGGCGTGGGCGGAGGCCTTCGAGCTCAGGAAGTCGGAGAAGGCGCAGCTCCTGCACAAGGCCATCCACTCGGGCGGGCAGGAAGAGGTCCGCCTGCGCGCGTGCATGATGGCGGCGGTGGACGAGGGCGTGGGCATGCTCTTCGAGGCGCTCGAGCGCACGGGGCAGCTCGACGACACGATCATCCTGTTCCTGGGAGACAACGGCTACTTCTTCGGCGAGCACGGCCTGGGACCGGACCGTCGCTTCGCCTACGAGGAAGGCATCCGCTCGCCCTTAGTGGTCCGCTACCCGCCGCGCATCAAGGTGGGGACCCGTCTCATCGACCTCGTGATCCTGCAGGACATCGCGCCCACGCTCATCCAGCTCGCCGGCGGCAGACCCGGCCCGCAGGTCCAGGGGCGCTCGCTCCTCCCTCTCTTCGCGGGCAAGCGCGCGGGGTGGCGCAAGTCGTTCCTGATCGAGTACTGGGCGGAGAACGCCATGCCGTGGCTCGTGGGCATGACCTACAAGGCGGTGCGCACCGACCGCTACAAGTACATCCGCTGGGTCAACCGCGCGCGCGACGGCGAGCTCGACGAGCTGTACGACCTGGACAGCGATCCGTACGAGGTCGCCAACGTGATCCGGCGCCCCGCCTATCGTGCCACCCGCGACAAGCTGCGGCGCGAGCTGCGGGTGCTCGTTGCCGACGCCCTCGGCCTCTAACGCTCTTTCATCGAGCGCTCATCCCACAGGCGAACGAGGTACCCGTCGGGGTCTTTCAGCTCGGCCCCGTAGCCCCAGTATGATTTGCGGGGCGCATGCGCGAAGGCAACGCCGCGCCCCTGCCACTCGGCGAAGGTGGCGTCGACATCGAGCATCCTGGAACCACAGCGCCGCTCCGTTCGGCCCGACAGGATCGGATCCTGAGATGGTCGAACCGAAGCACAGCTCGTCACCTCCACGGACGGCCACGCGGAGCCGGTCACTCGCGCTCGGCCACCAGGCCGAGCGCGAGGGCCGAGCCGTCTACTCGCAGAACTTGCAGGGCGGGTAGTTGCGATCGTAGACGGGCGTCTTCAGATACTCCTCGCGGTTGTAGGTCCAGAACTGCGAGACGTTGGGATAGGTGTAGATGACGGTGTTCTGGAGCTTGCCGCCCACCTGCTCCACCTTGCGGATGTAGACGTTCTGGATCGGGTTGCCGAGGTCGTCCATCTTCATGGGGCCGCGGGGATCGTCGCTCACCGCCACCTTGCGGAGGGCGGCGAGAAGCTTCTCCTTGTCCTCCGCTTCGCCGTTGATGGCCTTGAGCGCGTCGTGGTAGAAGCGCCCGGCCGTGTACCCCTCGGCAGAGTAGAGGGAGGTGCCGCGGTTGTAGCGCTTCTCGTATGCCGCGGAGAATTTCTTGTTGGCCGGGGTGTCGAGCACGGAGCTGTAGATGAGCGAGGTGACCACGCCCACCGCCTCGTCACCCATGTTCTTGAGGATGTTCTCATCCGTGAGCGTCCCCACTCCGACGAGCGAGACCTTCCCCTTCAGGCCGAAATCGCTCCAGGCCTTGACGAAGCGCGGGGAGAGGCCACCGGTGTGGCAGGCGTACACGCCGTCGATGTCTTTCTTCAGCGAGGCCAGATAGGGCGCGTAGTCCTGGATGTTCAGGGGCGTCCAGATCCGCTGCACCACCTTGCCGCCCGAATCCTCGAACACGCGCTGGAATCCGCCATTGGACTCCCAACCGAACGCGTAGTCCATGCTGATGGTGGCCACGCGCCGCAGCTTGAGCTGCTTGTACGCGTAGTCGCCGAGCGAGTGCGTGAGCTGGCTGCCCGAGGCGGCCGTGCGAACCACCCAGCGCACCGGCTTGCGCTGGGTGATATCGTCCGGCGCCATCACGGGATAGAGGGCGGGGATCTTGTTCTGCTCGAGATACGGCGCGATGGCATAACCGCTGGCGGCGAGGAGCCCGCCGGCCACGGTGTGCACCTTCTCCTGCTCCACGAGCCGGCGCACCTTGGTCAGCGCGCCGGTGGGCTCCGGATCCGAATCCTCCACGATGATCTTGACCTCGCGGCCGGCCACCTTGTTGCCGACTTCCTCCCAGAAGAGGGTGAAGCCGTCCGTCATGTCCTTGCCCGTCTGCGAGAAATTGCCGGTCAGCGGCCCGAAGTACCCGATGCGGATGGGGTCCTTGTCGGCGGCCCAGCTCGGCTCCGGCCACCGCGCAAAACTGGCGGCGGCGGTGCCCATGGCGGCGAGGAACCGGCGTCTACGCATGGCTCACTCCTCCTTGTGCTGTTGGGACGGTTCGGATTCGCTGCGCGAGGATAGTCCGACGAGGCTCACCGCGTCGTCAAGTGGGGAGGGCGGCCCCTCCCGACGGATCGCCCAGGCGCCGCCTCGCGCGCGAGCGCCTCGTTGCGACGGCCAAGCCACCATCCATTGAGCAGCCACACGAGGGAGACCGGCACCGCGGCCACGCTGATGCCGGCCAGTCCCAGACCGAGGAAGCCCAGGCCCGCGTAGGACCACGCACCCAGCTGATCGCCCGCGCGATACACGAACGTGTCGATGAAGCTCTTGGCCTTGTACTTGTCCTCGCGCGGCACCACCGTGAAGCAGGTTTCGCGCGTGGGCCGGGCCACGGCGAAATTGCCCGCCCGGCGCAGGACCTGGAAGATGACCACGGCCCACAACGTTGGGACAAAGCCCAGCAGGAGGAAGCCGGCGACGCTCAAGGCGGGGAGCAGGGTGAGGGTGAGGGCGACGCCGAGCTTCTTGATGATGCGCCCGGTGAGGAGGAGCTGGATGAGGAAGGTCAGGGTGTTGACGGCCAGATCGATGTTGGCGAAGAAGGCGGTGCGGGCGGCGCGGTTCGTGAAGCTCTGCTTCGCGATGTCGGCCTGCTGGAAGTAGAGAAAGGTGGAGAGGACGGTGAAGAGCAGCATGTAGAAGGTCAGGTGGAGCAGATACGGCGACCGTGCGGCGTGGGCGAATCCCGACAGCACCCCGCCCCCCACCGCCGCGTCATCCACCGGCCCTCCCGACGATTCGCGGAGGGCCCGCGAGATCCTGGCCAGCCGGCGCACGCTGAACACCGCCACTTCGAGGAGCACGACGGAGACGAGGAGGAGCCGCCCGCTGCCCAGATGCTCGACGAGTAGCGACGTCACCGAGGAGCCGACGATGCCCCCGATGGTTCCCCCCGCGGCGATGAAGCCGAAGAGCCGGCGGCTCTGCTCGCTGCTGAAAACGTCGGCGAGGAACCCCCAGAACACCGAGACGACGAAGAGGTTGAAGACCGCGCCCCAGATGTAGAAGGCGCGGCCCGCCCAGACATTGGCGGGACCGCTCGTGGTCGCGAAGAGGATCAGGAACAGCACGAGGTTGGCCATGAAGAAGCGGTAGGTCCACGAGATGAAGCGGACGGGAGCGAGGCGCACCACCAGCGCGGAAAAGGGCGGATTCGCCACGAGCATGCCGATGAGCGTGCCCGTGAAGAGCCACGGGAGATTCTCGATGCCGCCCGCGGCCCCGATCTCGTCTCGAATCGGGCGGATGACGTAATACGCAGAGAGTATGGAAAAGAAGTACAGCCAGGACCAGGCGAGGGCCACCACCTCTCCTGGCCGCACGTCGATCAGGCCTTGCAGCAATCGGACGATGAGGCGGGGGGCGGAGACGCTGGACTTTTCGGTAGGCAAGGAGTATTCCTGTCGAGCACGGAGAGTAACAGTGATCGTACCCGCGGGGCGAGGAGATTTCCGATGAGGCCGACATCGATCGTCGAAGTCTACGCGAAAGCGCTCACCGCGCGCGCGCTCCGGCGCGGACTCGGCCTCGGCTCATAGCCAACTGGATGGCCTTGCGTCCGTGGTGGCTGGCCGTGGCCGCCGCGGCGGGGCTTCTCGCGTGCGCCACGGGCGCCCAGGCGGACATCCAACTCCAGCTGCGCTTCGACAACCAGATCCTCGACCCCAAGGCTACGCCGGACTTCACCTGCTATAGCTACACACTCAACCGCTGGGTCGGTTGCCGGGTCCAGAAATCCGGCGCGCCCGGCGCATACGTGCTCGAGACGCTGGGGCCGGGAAAGTATCAGATGCATGTCAGCGTCGACGAGAATCCGGCCAACCCCCGCCGCTTCCCCGGTGACTACGAGACGCAGCTCTCCTTCGAGGTCACGGCCACGGGTCCGGAGCGCCTCGTCGTGGACCTGGCGCGGCTCATCCATCTCACGCGTCCGGGAGACAATGCCCGCGCGATCGAGGGCATGCTCACCGGCTGTACGAAACAGCCGCAGTTCGACACGCCGCGATACTCCTGGGGTCCCACCGCCACGGTTGATTTCGCCTGGGAGCCGATCGCCGCCGGCGCCGAGTATCGCTACACCCTCGTCGCCCGCACCTGCGGCCAGGCGGGGGCGGGCCGAGACATCCTGAGCGGGCAGACGACGAAGACCACGGCCGCTCTCTCCGTGCGCCCTACCACGGACGGCGAGTACTACGTGTTCCGCGTCGAGGCCTGGAAGGACGACCGTCTCGTCGGCGACCTGTACACGCATGACGGCGGGGCCCACTCCTGGAACTATCGCTTCCGGGTGCGGAATGCGAGCCTGCCTCGCTGGGCGTATCTGGCCGCGGGCGCCGGCCTCGTGGTGCTGTTGCTGGGTGCGCGTCGGCTTTTCGGCGTCATCGATTCCGAGGGCCGCCGCGTACGCCGGTTCGGGCGCGGGGTGATTGCCGTGCTCGTCATCGCGGCGGTGGCGGGGGCCGGCTATCACTACCTCCGGGAGAGACAGCAGCGCATCGTCGAGGCGGAAAGGGCCAGGCTCGAGGCAGAGCGCCAGGCGCGGCAGCGAGAGTTCATCGCCGCCTTCGTCTCGGCCGCGCCGCGCCCCGACTGGTGGGATAGCGTCGAGACACCCTACCGCTTGGATAACCTGAGCGAACTCCTCGCCACCTGGCAGGGTCACCCGCGCGGTGACGACGGCCGCGGCGAGCGTCATTTCTTCAAGGCGGCCTATCAGGGCATCCTCGACCACCCGGATGATCCGCAGGTGGTGGCGACGGCCATCGGCCTCCTGCACTGGGTGGTCCGCGACTACCCCCACCGTCTCGAGCTCGCGCGATTCGGCTACGAGCGCTACTTCGACCACCGCGGGCGCACCGACAACTGCGCCAACTGCATGGTGGGCGATACCTCGCAGGGTCTCGTCCAGAACTTGAGCCAGCTCCTGACGGCGGCCGGTCGCTTCGACGAGGCGATCGCGGTGTGCAGAAGGCTGATCGACGAGCGCGGCACGGAGGTGAGCCCATACAAGCTCGCGGAGACCTGGAACCAGATGGCCTGGGCCTACTGGCACAAGGGCGAGCATTCCCGCGCCATGAGCATCGTCAAGGACGCCCTCGTCCGCTACGGCGGCACGGTGCGCGCCGGCGAGCTCAAGCGCACGCTGGCCCGCTTCCAGGCCGAGCTCGAGCGGGCCTCGGCGAAGCCGGAGTAGCTCGGGCTTCCTGCGTCGGGAGCCTGCGATAGAATGCGGGCTCGGACCCGCGCAGCATGAATGTAAGACCTGACCCCAAATGGAGACCTCGATGGAATACCGGATGCTGGGCAGGACCGGACTCAACGTTTCCGCGCTCGCCTTCGGTTGCGGTGACGTCGGCGGCATCATGGTGCGCGGAGCGCCCGCCGAGCGGGAGCGGGCGGTGGCGCGGGCGGTCGAGCTCGGCATCAACTACCTCGACACCGCGCCCTCGTACGGGAGCGGGCAGTCGGAGCGGAACACGGGCGCCGTCCTCCGCGTGCTGCGACCCGACGTGATCGTGGGCAGCAAGTGCCGGCTGAGTACTTCCGACCTTGCCGACATACCGGGCGCCCTCACCCGCTCCGTGGAGACGAGCTTGAGCCTGCTCGGCATCCCCCGCCTCGATCTCTTCCATCTCCACAATCCGATCGCGAGGATCCGAAGCGAGCGTCGCCTCGGCCTCGCCGACGTCCTCGACGTCGTGGCCCCCGCGGCCCGCCGTCTCCAGGAGCAGGGCAAGATCCGCTGCTTCGGGGTGACGGCGCTCGGTGAGACTGGCGCGCTCCACCGCGCGCTCGCGAGCGGCGCCATCGACACCGCGCAGATCTGCCTGAACCTGCTGAATCCCACGGCTGTCCACGCGGTGCTCTCGGGCTTTCCCGCCCAGGACTTCGATCAGCTCGCGGTCCTGGGGCGCGAGCATGGCGTGGGCACCATCGGCATCCGCGTGCTCGCGGGGGGAGCGCTCAGTGGGGAGATCGCGCGGCATCCCGTGGCGATTCCAGCCGTCGATCCCATCGCCTCAGGACCGGACTATGCGACCGATGCCGCGCACGCGCGCGTCTTCGAGCCGCTCGTCGCGGAAGGATTCGCGAAGAGCGTGCTCGAGGCGGCCTTCCGCTTCGCCCTGAGCACGGAGGCCATGTCCACCGTGCTCATCGGCACGTCTGACCTGGCCCAGCTCGAGTTCGCCGCTGCCGCGGTGGCCAAAGGCCCCCTTCCCGCCCCCGCCCTCGACCGCCTCCGCGGCCTCTGGAGCGAGCTGGCTACCATCAAATAGATTCAAGGAGAATCCATGCGAATCGCCAACGATGTCACCGAGCTGGTCGGCAACACTCCGCTGGTGCGAATCCGGAAATTGACGGACGGCGCCAAGGCCGACGTGGTCGCCAAGCTCGAGTTCTACAGCCCCGCCCATAGCGTCAAGGACCGCATCGGCGTGGCCATGATCGATGCTGCGGAGAAGGCCGGCCGCATCAAGCCGGACACCATCATCCTCGAGCCCACGAGCGGTAACACCGGCATCGGGCTGGCGTTCGTCTGCGCCGCGCGTGGCTACAAGCTCGTGCTGACCATGCCGGATTCGATGAGCAAGGAGCGCCGGATGCTCCTGCGCGCCTACGGCGCCGAGCTCATTCTGACTCCGGCGAGCGAGGGCATGGCCGGCTGCATCAAACGAACGGAAGATCTGGCCGCCACCGACCAGCGCTACTTCATCCCCCAGCAGTTCCAGAATCCCGCCAATCCCGAAATCCACCGGAAGACCACCGCCGAGGAGATCTGGCGTGATACCGACGGCAAGGCGGACATCCTCGTGGCGGGCATCGGTACCGGCGGCACCATCACGGGGGTCGGAGAGGTTCTCAAGGCGCGCAAGCCCACCTTCCGCTGCGTGGCCGTCGAGCCCGATGCCTCACCGGTGCTCTCGGGCGGCCAGAAGGGTCCGCATCCCATCCAGGGCATCGGCGCGGGCTTCGTCCCCGACGTGCTCAACACCAAGATCTACGACGAGGTCATCCGGGTGAAGAACGACGACGCCTTCGCCATGGCCCGCCGCTCCGCGCGCGAGGAAGGCCTCCTCGTCGGCATCTCCTCCGGCGCCGCCCTCTGGGCCGCCGTCGAAGTCGCGCGCCGGCCGGAGAGCGCGGGCAAGCTCATCGTGGTCATCATCCCGTCCTTCGGCGAGCGCTATCTGAGCACGCCCCTCTTCGCCGACTTGGCGGACTAACGAGGAACGCGATGCGTCTGGGCTCCCCCTCACCCTGCCCTCTCCCCCTCTGGGGGCGAGGGACTCGAATCTCCCTCTCCCTCAGAGAGGGAGAGGGCAGGGTGAGGGTGGTTAACCGGTCCGCGCAAGATCGTAGCCCCCGGGGCGAGGGCGTGGCGGCGGGAACGCCAGGCGCGACGACGCGCCGTTAGCCGAGGCGTGCCTGCTCCCGGCCGTTCCTCGCCGCCACCGCGAAGGCGAGGAGGTATCGGTCCAGGTCCTCCAAGGTCGTGCCGTACTCGGGTTTGCCCAGTGTGGCGTGGCAGAGCAGCTCGCGCACGCGGGCGATCTCCCGCAACCGATCACGCCAGCGTGGATCTGCGAGGGTGAGGTCCAGCAGCTCGAGCGCCCGTTCGAAGGCGCGGCTCGCGAGCCGTGGATCGCGCTCCCTCCAGCGAACCATCCGCCCCACCTCGCTGCCTACGTTGGCGAGCTGCTCCGCGAGTGAGAATTGGTTCCAACGACCGGCGGCCAGATCGGGGTGCTGGTGGAGACTTTCCGTCATGGTGCGACGAGCCTCCCCACGATGGCTTGAATCAGCCCCCGTACCGCAGCGTCGTCGACTCCTCGCGATCGATTTCCTTGCGAGGGGCGCACGTTGATCATCGAGTCGAACTCGATCAGCTCGTCGTTGGCCCGATCGGGATAGAGGTTGATGCCCCAGAGGTCTGCCTGGCGGGCCCCCTGCTGGAGAAGCAAGGCTTCTTCATCGGCGTGAAGCTCCGCGCCGATAGCCATGACGCCGCGTTGCACGTCCACGACCGCTTTGACGAAGTCCCCGAATTGCTGCCTGGCAATCCGCCGCAGCTCGTCACGTGTGATCGGGGAGCTCGCGATCTGCATCGGCCTGAGGGGCGATGATAGCACGCCCCCCATGCCGTGCTCTCTGCGTACGCTAGCGGTTCGGACCTCTGCCCATCGGGTAGGGCTGCCAGCGGATCAGGCTTGTTTTCGGAAGCACGCCGGGATTGACGGCCGAGCGCGGCCACTTGCCCTGGAGGACGGTGGCGATCTCGCGGCCGAGTCGGCGCCGCGTCTCGGGCGCCATGCGCGCCGTGGCCGAGGCGATGTGCGGCGTGACGATGACGTTGTCCATGTGGAGCAGCGGGTTCATGGGGTCCACGGGCTCCTGCTCGAACACGTCGAGGGCGGCGCCCGCGATCTCTTTCTGCTTCAGGGCCTCGATCAGTGCCTTCTCGTCCACGGTGGGGCCGCGGCCGTTGTTGATGAAGATGGCCGACGTCTTCATGGCCTTGAACTGCTTGTCGCTCATCAGGTGATGCGTCTCGGCGTTGAGCGGCGCGTGCATGGACAGGAAGTCCGCGCGCTGGCACAGCTCGACGAGGCTGGTCACGGGCTCCACGCCCACGGCCGTCATCTCGAGCTCCGCGAGGTACGGGTCATAGGCGAGGACGTGCAGGCCGAAGGCGTGACAGCGCCGCGCCACCGCCTTCGCCACATTGCCGAAGGAGATGAGGCCGATGGTCTGGCCGTAGAGCCGTGGGATGTCCTTGAAGTAGGGCCGGCCCTCCGCCCACTTGGCGTCCACGGTGAGCTGGTGCATGAGGCGCAGGCGCCGATGGGCGGCGAGGAACATGGCCATGGTGTGGTCCGCCACCTCGTCGATGAAGACGTCGGGGACGTTCGTGACCACGATGCCGGCCTCGGTGGCCGCGTCCACGTCCACGGTGTCGGCGCCCACGCTGCCCAGCCCGATGACCTTGCAGTTCTTCAGCCCCTTGATGATGGCGGCGGTGATGCGACGGTTGCGGGCGATGACGGCGTCGGCGTC
>WNGA01010409.1_pt1 | contig 12331 bp, 10 predicted proteins | sample 5400061 | NCBI WGS metagenome assembly WNGA01 (sample SAMN13153366, study PRJNA577476) | soil metagenome | isolation source: 100 cm soil or saprolite under grassland replicate 2 | place: USA:California | collected 2016-06-15
GTCGATGACGAGCATAGCCTTTGCCGCAGGATCGTCCGGTCAAGGAGGCTACGAGGGACAGCCCGGCAATCAGAGCAATGGAGGAGGCAACAACGGCAATACGGGCAACGGGCCTGGCGGCTACGAAGGCCAACCCGGGAACCAGGGTGGACATTAGCTAAGGTGTCTACGAATAACAGTGCAGTCAATCACCAATTGAGATAACGGATAACAAATAGCGAATACAAGCAGGCGGAATAGATACCTCCTTCGCCTGCTTGTTTGTTTCATTCCCTAATAACTTGCTCAGACTTGTACATTTCACTATAAAAATAGCCTTACCGTGTATAAAAACGATGTAGGGATGACCAGCCGGTCATCCCTACATATGTTACATTGCCTTCGCGCGTTCGGCCATTTGGTTTCTCAGGGTGTGTGTATCATGGTCAATCGTGAAGAGGGCACCAAGATAGAAGAAGAAACACAATAACCATGCAACAGTAGGAATCAGAAGGATTGCGATCTGGAGGTTGATTGCATCTGCGATGATACCCGTGAGGATAGGAGCAAAGGCTGCGCCTGTGTTCTCAACAAAATATTCCACAGCCTGTGCACTGGAGCGAACCTCAGGCACGGTAATATCATATACGGTGGCGATAACGTTGGCCGCCGAGAGCGGCGCGAAGATAGCTGCCAGGCAGAATAAAACAAAGAATTGCGTGCGCGCCTCAACAGGTGTGCTCACGGCCGAGTAGAAAAAAATCGCTCCCAGGAGAACGCCAATACTTGAAATAATAATGCGGCCTTTATTCGAGCGTTTAAAAAGAAGGTCACCTGCCCAACCGCCAATGAAGTAACCGCCAGATAGGATAAGAATAACGGGAGCCATTGTGAACAGAACCGATTCATTATCATAGCCGCGCTCGGTTATCAAATAGCCAAAAATGAAATAGATGATCACAGTCCATGGGAACTGGCCTGCAAAGCCTTGCAGGAAGACGAACCACATGGTTCTCTTTCTGAAGATTTCCTTCACTTCCGCCCACGAGAATCGGAAGGTCTGCATTTCGGCTACGTTCTCGAATTCAGGCTCAGACTTACCGCGCGGCATTTCCCTCACGCCGAAGAAAATCAAAATCGCAATCACAATTCCTAGCGAACCAGTGATATAGAACACTGAACGCCAGCCGCCGATCATCGGCGCAACAATCAAGGCCAAGATGGTGCCAATGAGATAACCCAGCGGCTGTGCCAGATAGAGGATGCCGTAGATCTTGCCGCGCAGGGTTGGTCCGAAGTAATCTGCAACGAGTGTAAACAGGCCTGGATACGACGAATCGTCAATCCCTGTAGAGGCGCGCGTTACCAGGAATCCGCCAAACGTTCGCACGATGGCGTTCATCCATGTCGTTGCACCCCAGATGAAGGACGCAAGCGAAAGCAATTTCGCGCGTGCGTAGCGGTCGTAGAGATATCCCCAGATTGGATATAGCACTGTGGCAACAATGAGCGCACCTGAATTAATCAATCCCCACTGTTGATTATTGAGACCGAAAGTTTCGCTGATCGGCACTTGCAGGGAGCCGATCATCAATTTATCGGTTTGATGCAGGAGCATGAAGAAGAAAAATATACCAACTACGAACCAGCGGTAACGGGATTGTTGTGGTGACATACTACCTAGTAGGGATGAATTTTCCCAAGTATGAGGTGTCAGATGCTAAGTGTCATGGTTCGGGTTAAAAACGAAACTCACCGCGAAAGATTACCGCTCGTTGCATAAATTGCTAAATTTTCGGAATAAATTACTCGTACCGCAACTTCCTTTAGTTGCCCCGCCCGCATTCAGGCGGGGTTGCGGCACGGGCAAAAATCAAATTTCCGGTTTAGTAATTTATGCGGCACTCTGTAATTTCGAGGTGAGTCATGAGCTAGAACACAGTATTTTCGTTATCTGTAAATCAAAAAAAGGATTCCGGCAGCCAGTGCACATATGGAGGCAAGGACACTTAACACGCCAAATCCCAAACCAATGCCAGCAAGTCCTTCCAAGATGAGGAAGAGCGCCAACAGAACAAAAGCAATATCTCTATTCAGTCTCATTTCATCACTCCTTTCGATCCCATAAATGAAAATGTCATACCTCTGCACTATTTAACGAAAGAAATTTATTTTTCATATGATTCCGGTGAGATAATTTCCTGAGCAAGTTTTTGCAATTCATCGACCTCTTTTGTTTTTGAGGCATCGAAATATTGTGAGAGCAAATCAAGCGGACTGAGACTGCTTACCACTTGTCCCTCTGCGATACGAGTGCGAGCCCGGGATTGCGGCTTCTTCACCAGATGAAATTCAAATGCCTTTTCCGCATATTTACGCAGCGCGCTCTCGTCAATCAAAATATCATATTCTCTTGGATATTCAACCGTAAGACGGACAATTGCCTCAGACAATTCCTTTGGCCTGGGTAACGCGGCTTTGAGTACCTCGGTCACGTTCTCTTCAGACTGTAGAGTTACTCGGCGGTCAATGAACGGACGCGCCCCTGTGAGCTGCATCCACTCAACCTTCGTTGCGCCGCACGTCACCTCCGCGATGATGAAGAACTTGTCATCTTGCGCTTCGCCAAAGTCAACGCGCTCGATGGAACCGGGATAGATGACGGGTGGATGTGCACCATGATTTACATCCTGTGGTTTGTGGATGTGACCCATTGCCACATAATCGAGCCGTTTATCCTTTACAAGCGCGGTCGGCAGGACAAGATCGCTGCCCAGCATGACCATCCGCTCTGCTCCAAATATTGCCCCTTCGATGGAGGCATGAGCTGTAAGAATAACCGGCAGATTACGATCCGCTTTTGAAAGCCAGCCCTCGATTAATTCCGATATCCTGAGTTCCATATTCGAGAAGACTTCCGATGGATTTGTCGCGCTCATTTCCAGGTTTGCCATCAAACTGGAACGCGAAATCCAAGGCATGGCGATCACCTGGACGGGCAAATCCCATAGTTCACTCGAACCCAGGAATTGTGGTTTTTGCAGGACGCGTATAAATGGCACTTGCAGAGTGTCGAACTCGTGAATGGCGTGTGCGCGGCCGAGAGCGGGGGAGAGGTCATGATTGCCGACTAAAAGCAATGTAGGAATCTGCGCCTGCGATAAGCGCATGATGCGTTTGCCCCACTCGCGCTGAAAGGTCGGCGCGGGAGAGCGGTCTTTGTACGCATCGCCCGCAAAGATGACCAGATCCACTCTTTCGGAAATTGCCGCATCGACAATGGTATCGAGCGATTTTAGAAAATCGAGTACCCGAAAAGGCAAGCCCGTTTCGGGGTCGTGCCGGCCATAGTTGGCCATGTCAATATGTGCGTCGGCAAAATGTAATAGTTTCATAGTTCGCTAGTTGGATAGTTTAGTAGCCGGGGTTAGGCAATTCGTAGATATCCAATCATACCGTTAATGAGACGTTTGGTATCTGCTGCCAGGTTATAGGCTGAAGTCCGTTCATCCTGATTGATGTAACTACGATCAAGTGCGAGGTAAAGTTCAGATTGCACTTCGCTGGCGGAACGTCTTGACATCTTGAGAAAGCGAATGAATTCAGGGTTCGTCCCAGCGTCAAAACCTTCGGCAATATTATGCATGACTGAACTAGCCGCGTCTTGGATTTGGCCGCTCAAGCGGAAGTCCCTTGCGAATTTGGGATGCTCTGTCAGATCATAAATTAAATTGGCTAGCTGGCGAGCCTTCTGCCAACTTTGCACATCTTCAAACCGTTCAATCTTTGCCATGATGTTATCCTCCTTATTTTTCCAATTGGATGGTTCCCAAGCAACCACCCAACAATGCGACCATTGAACTACTGAACTATGAAACTACTCAACTACCGAACTATCACTATGGCTGTGCTCCCAAATCTTGCAGTGCCTGTATGGCAGGCTCCCATTTGGGATGGACTTTCAACGCGGCGCGGTAATCCTTGATGGCTGCCGGAGTATCGCCAGCCATATAAAGAGCGCGCCCGCGCCAGAGCAGGGATTCCTCCAACTCGGGTTCTGCAATTGTATCTTTTAATGTGGTTGTGGCAAGGTTAATGACGTCCACGTAGCGGCCAGTGTAATAGTAGGCCCAGTAAGGACCTGTCTGATACCACATCATACGATAGGGACGTGTTGTATTGTCATCTGTGAGATTTGCATAAACCGCAAAGGCCTGGTCGTAGGCGGTGGCTGCATCAAAGTAATCGTGTAGGGCAATTTGGCTTGTCCCCATGTTGAACCAGGCAAAGAAACGGTCAATCCCGGTAAGGGATTGGCTTTCGGCTTGCGCGGTTTGAAGCGCGTGCCGCGCCGCATCATCTTCATTTGCCAGGTTACCAAGCAAAGTCATCACTTGAGACTCACGTTCAGTTGGATACACTACGACAAATAAATAATCGAAAGAGCGCCAGCCGTTTATAAACTTTTCATAACTAATATGGAAGTTTGGCCCATCGTTATAAGTATCCTGAACAATGACTTCGCGTGTTCTGTCATCGTACCCTGTAATGAACTGGTAATGTCCCATCCAACCGACTTTGCCGGTGAAGTCGCGTTCGTAATATCCCTTTTCAGCCACAACGGGAAAGCCTGCAGCTATGAACTTCTTGATTATGTCGATGTCACCCCCATAACGCATGACTGTGCTCATTCCCTTTACATTTTCAGCAATAAATTCCTGAAATTCATAAGGCATCACATTACGGTCTTTATCACTCGGTTTAACAGCCCTGCCGACCGTATCACGGTTCCCATCCCAACCCCAGAAGTTGATCGCCATTGAGAAGTTGGCAGGACCACAATAATTCCAACGGTTATGCTGGTCTTCGTATTTGACTCCATCTAATATAACGGTAGCAGGCAGAGGGGTAGCCGTGATCGAGGGCCCGGGCGTTGCATCAAGACTGGGAGTGGGGGTCACCTGAGGTGTAAGCGTCAATGCATATTCAGCACGTGTTGTCGCAATGACGGTTTCAATCGTGAGTTCCGTTTTGCCCGCCGGTTGAAAGATAGCTTTGTCAGGAGGGTTTACGAAATATTGATAGCGCGTACGGAGATTATCCAACCGCCATGCAAGTCGTGAGTGGACGGGTGGGAGATAATAAAATCCCATCATTAAGAGGGGCATCAGAGGGATCACCCAAACCCATTTAATAAGCAACTGCCGCATGAAATGATTATAAAGCAAAACAAAAGTTATAAAACGCGGCTCATCTATTTTTCATCTACCTGAACGATAACGATTCTCCCGTTTTCGCAGATTTATAAATAGATTCACGGCTGTTCAATCTTCTGTGCTATATATCACACAGTCTCTTTTTCTAATGAAAAATTTAATTTTTTCACAGCCCGAGTTGTGGGGAGCATGGTCAACAAGTTATTCCCAGTCAAGAAGGCAGTGCCGATCCAACGGACGATATAGGGATAATCCGAAAATACATCCACAGATTTTGCAGAATTCTCAGTTGGGTCAATATAAAACGGGCGACCATCTCTCGATGATCGCCCGTTTAAAAACCTTGCGAAGGTTTTTGAGCCTTCGCAAGGTTATCGCTTACCCTTACTCTTTCACTTCGCCTTCGATCACATCACCTTCATTGCCTGGCTGTTGACCGGATGGACCACCTGCTGCCTGTCCTTGCGGCTGGCCTTGCGCGTATAACTGCTGGCTCAATGCATAGAAAGCCTGCTGAACCTCCTCAGTTGCTCTCTTGATGCGTGCCAGGTCGTCGGTCTGTGCGGCCTGCTTTAGTTCGTTGACCTTGCTCTCAATGTTCGAGCGTTCATTGGCAGGAACTTTATCACCAAGCTCGCGCAAACTCTTCTCAGTCTGATATGCCATGTTATCGGCATTATTCTTGGCTTCGATCAACTCGCGACGCTGTTTATCCGCGGCTTCGTTCTGGCGGGCTTCCTGAACCATGCGCTCAATATCGCTCTTGTTCAAGTTCGTAGAGGCAGTGATGGTAACCTTTTGCTCTTTTCCTGTGGCCTTGTCCTTTGCAGTTACGTGTAAGATGCCGTTCGCATCAATATCAAAGGTCACTTCAATTTGTGGGATACCGCGCGGCGCCGGTGGAATGCCGTCCAGTCTGAAACGACCAAGTGACATGTTGTCGTTTGCCATTGGGCGTTCGCCTTGCAAAACATGAATATCAACCGCGGTCTGACTATCTGCGGCAGTGGAGTAGGTCTCTGTCTTGCGGACAGGAATAGTAGTGTTGCGTTCGATCATCGTGGTCATCACACTACCCATCGTCTCCACGCCAAGTGAAAGTGGGGTGACATCGAGCAACAGAATGTCTTTAACTTCGCCACCCAGCACGCCGCCCTGAATTGCCGCGCCAACCGCGACCACCTCATCAGGGTTCACACCTTTGTTTGGTTCTTTGCCGTTCGTTAATTTGCGGACCAGTTCCTGAGCCATCGGCATACGCGTGGAACCGCCTACCAAAACGACTTCATTCAAATCATTTGCAGATAAGCCTGCATCTTTGAGGGCCGCCTCGAAGGGTTGGCGGCAACGGTTAAGCAGGTCTTCGGTCATTTGCTCAAATTTAGACCGTGTGAGTTTTAACTGTAAGTGCTTCGGGCCGGTTGCATCCGCCGTAATATAAGGCAGGTTGATCTCGGTTTCCATGACAGTCGAAAGCTCAATCTTCGCCTTTTCCGCGGCTTCGCGTAGACGCTGTAAAGCCTGACGATCACCGCGCAAGTCGATGCCTTGATCCTTCTTAAATTCGTCCGCGGCCCAATTAAGGATACGCTGATCCCAGTCATCACCACCAAGATGTGTATCACCATTTGTGGATTTGACTTCAATCACGCCTTCACCTACCTCAAGGATGGACACATCAAAAGTTCCACCACCGAGGTCAAATACAAGAATGGTCTCATTCTTTTTCTTGTCGAGTCCATAAGCAAGCGCGGAAGCTGTCGGCTCGTTGATGATGCGCAGGACTTCGAGTCCCGCGATCTTGCCTGCATCCTTTGTAGCCTGGCGTTGGCTGTCATTAAAATAAGCAGGAACAGTGATCACTGCTTGTGTGACAGGCTGGCCTAGATACGCTTCGGCATCGGCCTTTAACTTACCCAATATCATGGCACTAATTTCCTGCGGAGAGTATTCACGTCCTGTGATCGGCACTTTGACGCGCACATCACCCGTCGGGCCTTTAACGACTTGGTAAGAAACCATCTTACGTTCAGTTTCGACCTCGTCGAGGTGACGGCCGATGAACCGCTTGATGGAATAGATTGTATTCTCGGAGTTGACCACTGCCTGTCGCTTCGCTGTCTGACCGACAAGTCGTTCGCTATTTTTATTGAATGCGACGACCGATGGACAGAGTCTGCCACCTTCTGAGGTAGGTATGACAGTAGGCGTACCGCCTTCCATCACAGCGACAACAGAAAAGGTTGTGCCGAGGTCAATGCCAATAATTTTTCCCATAGATACACTCCTTATTGAATGTCATTGCATTCGCCTGCCCCTATGATTTTTTCGGGCCTGCCGTATCTTGCAATAAGCAAAGCAATCCTTGTAAACATAGAGATTGCTCACCCTGCATTTTCTGCAGAGAAGAGCGCTTCTGCAATGACGAAAATATCTTTTACAGGATACTACACCTATGCAAGAATTCTGTTAACAAGGTGTAGAAATTTAATCAATAAGGCCGCCTCATTCCGAGGCGGCCTCATATGTTACGAGTAGGTCACGTTTAAAACGTGACCTATGGAATCAAGGCAGTACAGCAAAGTGGTTTTTCAGCGTGTAGTGGATGTAGTTTTGCCACAATGGGACAATGTCTTCTTCATCATAGTCATGATCAGAGAATGTTTGGATGATCACGCGGCCCTCGTAGCAGGTGGCGAGCACAGCTTCCTGATTCGATGAGTGAGCCGAGAGACCTGCGAGCAAATTGGCATCGCCTCCGCTTCCCAATCGAATCTGATCTCCGGTTTGATTGGCCCAATATCGATTGTAATGTAAGAGTGGCAGTACTACATTAGGCTCATTGAAAATAGGATGGTCAGAAGCCCACCAGTATATCGAGTCGGCCAGGTCATAATCCTTCTGATAGCGGATACCGCATCCGCTTAGAATCTTGTTGACCGGGCCACCCGCCTCGCTGTCCAGATACCAGACTTCAGCAATCATGGCGGCTTTATCACGTACCAAACGCGTATTGATTACGTCCCAAAACTCCCCCGAAATTATATTTTTATCTTCCGCTCCGACAATGATCAGGTCATATGGAGTACCTGAATTTAGATACTCCATAAAGTGCCCGCTATAGGAACCAGTCTGAGTATATTTCAGGCCCATCCCATCCAAAGCATCCTGGATCCACATGCCAATATTCCTCGAATCTGTATTCTCATAAACTAGAATCTTGGCAGATTTGATTCGAGCTTCCACATCCTGTGTAGCTGTTGGCTGTATCTCCGTAGGAGCTTGCTCAGTCGGGACTATTTGGGGCGGGGTGGTTGGCTGGATAGGAGCTGGTTGAGTGGGTAGCACCTGTGCGCCTATTGCGGACTGCGTCAATTGCAGGGACATGGCTGTGGCTTGAAGCTCAAGCGCAGCCTTGGTAGGATCGAATGTTGGCGGGATATTAGGATTGGCAGTTGTACTTGTTATGGAGCAAGCCAGGATCGTTAAAAATGCAGCAAACAAAAAGAAAATGGTTCCCCGGGAATCCAATGGATGCGACATGGTGCCCTCCTTATCACGGTGATGAGGATTCAATGTTGGTTATTAGGATTATACAGTGAATTGAAGTACCTGCAATTACAAATCCTTAACAATGAATGATAAGCAACTCCTTTCTTCAAATTGAAGGAGGGCTGGAAGTCCAGCTAAACGTAAAATTATTCAGTTGGTTCACTTACTTTAAACCATTCAAAATAAGCAGTCACAGGCGCGTTCTCAAAAGCTGCCGCATCTATGCCGACCTTACCTTTTTCCAACCCATAACGTGAAACGTCTAATTTGCGGAAAAGCTTGCTATTAATGTACAGCAAAAGGATATCCTTTTCACAGGTGATGCCGATTTCATAATCAGTCCTACCGCGCGTGAGGTATTCGGTAGTGTCGCTGACGATTGGCTTATATTGGGCAATACCTTGTGTAAGCCATTGGCCAAAGAGAATATTGTAAGTCCCGTCGCTGGAAAGGTTGTATTCATACCAGCCGTTGGCATCGCTATACATACAAACGAGCCCCATCGAGTTCGTCTCAGCATTGGTGCTGTCGAATTTAGTGTCTACATGGACTTTGAGATAATCATATGCATTGTGGATAGCGTAATACCATGTGTGTGGAGATGAGAAGCTGATTACGAGTAGGCCATTTTGGGTGCTTACTTGAGGATTTGAATCACCGCTGGTTTGGAAGGAAATCCATGCTCCTAGGTCTAAATCAAATTCTTCGGTAAAGAATAATGGGATCGGTGTGGGGGAAGGGGCAGGTGTAGCAGTAAATGCCGGTGTATCTGTGACAGATATAGTCGGAGTCTGAGGCGGCGTGGTTGGCGTGGATTCGGGCGCCGGGATAGAGGTCGCTGATTGGCAGGCAACTGTGAGGGCGAGGAGTCCAATCAAAAGGAATTTTTTCATGAATATCTTCGCTGCCTTCCTACAGCGATGCTCACAAAAAGCAACATGAGAAATTAATGTAAGCAGCAGTATAACGCGATAGACCAGCAGTTTATCTGCTGGTCTATCGCACAAGTGGAGATGGCGAGAATCGAACTCGCGTCCGAAAGATTCGACCCTCGGAAATCTACGAGCGTAGCTTGCTGAAGTTTGTCACCGCAGAGATCTCAGCAGGCAGGTAACTCTGTGGCCATCTGCTGGTCTTAAGCACATTTAGCAGAATTATGTGCAGCACTCCATCATTGTCTCGCCCAATCCGTCTCCGGGTGGAGAACGGAGCCGGTGGACGCGCTCTCATCTATGGAGAGCGGCTGTTACGTCAATCGCTTATGCAGCGAGGGGCATAGCAGCGTAGGAAGTGCGGTTGGCACTTAATGTTTTGCGCTGAGTTTTCGAGTTCGGCGCCTCTCGGCTCGCATTCCGGGACCAGCCTCTCCCGTCGAAGCCTGTCATCCCCAAGGCACGGGGCTTTCCCTATGCTGGATCGGCATTATAGCACAGGAGTGTTGTTATTTTATTAGAATCTTGCTGTATATTAACCTTTGTGCTAGACTGTACTAAAACAACAATGAGGCAAACTTGGCCAATAGAATCCTTATCATTGACGACGATCTCGATACCTTGCGCCTAGTAGGGCTGATGTTACAACGCCAGGGTTATCACATTAGCGCTGCTACCAACGGATCACAAGGATTAAAAAAGGCGCTTGAGGAAAGACCAGATCTAATTCTTTTGGACGTGATGATGCCGGATATGGATGGTTATGAAGTCACACGTCGCTTAAGGAAGAATCCCGCGACCTCCTCAACTCCCATTCTCATGTTCACAGCAAAAACACAATTGGACGATAAGGTAACCGGCTTTGAAGTCGGCGCGGATGATTACCTTACGAAACCAACACATCCCACCGAATTGCAAGCACACGTCAAGGCTTTGCTTGCAAGAATAGGTCCGAAGGATACTGAAGTCATGACTGCTCCTCATGAGCTTCATGGTTACGTGATCGGAGTATTGGCTTCACGCGGTGGTTTAGGTGTCTCTTCATTAGCATCTAACTTGGCGGCCAGCCTGTTCAATCGCACGCAGATGGATGTGATTCTGGCTGAGCTGACTCCGGGCCAGGGCACACTGGGATTAGACCTGGGCATACCGAATCAGAAGGGCTTAACTGAGCTCCTGAAGGGTAACTCCGTTGAAATAACACGCGAAAAGGTACAGTCTTTATTGTCCCCGCATAGTTCAGGCTTGAAACTTTTGCTAGCCTCTGAAAACCCGCGAGATGTTTCATTGACCTCACAGGTAAGTAACTATGAATTGTTGGTGACGCGACTAGCTTCACTTGCACGCTTCGTTGTTTTGGACCTTGGGGTTGGACTGCCACAATTTGTGCAAAAAATTCTTCCGATGTGCGACGAGCGCATTGTCGTTTTGGAAGGCTCGCCGACCACTATTCAGGGAGCCAGGGTTTTGATTGATGAGATTGTTAACCTGGGAATAGATGGCAAGGGCGTTACAACAGTGCTCAATAACCGCGTACGATCGGAGGCGCAAATGCCCTGGACACAGGTACAAGAGAAACTGGGCCATTCGATTGCTATCACCCTCACCCCTGCGCCCGAATTGTTCCTCCAGGCGGAGCGCATGCAAACTTTGGCTGTTTTATGCCAGCCCACGAACGTAACCTCTCAGCAGTTTCTGAAAGTAGCAGACTTAATTATCGAGCGCGAAAAGGCGCGATGACCTCTTCTTCCCGTCAGACGCAGACTGCAATTGAGTTTGCTGCGGATCTTTTCCGCCAGGCAAAGCGTGCTGTAGTTCTGACGGGTGCGGGTATATCCACGCCCTCGGGGATACCTGATTTTCGCTCAGAGGGAACAGGATTATGGTCCCGCGATGAGCCGCTAGGAGTTGCATCTCTCAATACTTTTCGGATTGCTCCAGAAAAATTCTTTCACTGGTTTCGCCCGCTGGCGAGCCAGATTTTTTATGCACAGCCAAATGCCGCGCATCTGGCGATGGCCGAATTGGAAAAAGCAGGTTGTATTCGAACAATCATCACACAAAATATTGATGCACTTCATCAAAAAGCGGGTTCAAAAAATGTAATAGAAATGCACGGTTCCATGCGCACCCTGACGTGCACAAGGTGTTATCATCAGGTGGAAGCATCCCCGTATCTTAACTCATTCGTTGAGAAGGGACAGATTCCACGCTGTCTCAAGTGTGAAAGCGTCCTAAAACCGGATGTGATCCTTTTTGGAGAACAATTGCCTTATACAGCTTGGTTGCAAGCACAACGTGATACGCGTCAGTGTGACCTGATGATGATAGCTGGATCATCCCTAGAAGTACTACCTGTGGCCGGTTTGCCTGTGCAGGCGCTTGACCGTGGAGCACATTTAATTATTGTAAATAATACTCCCACTTATTTAAACGTGCGCGCGGATGTGTCAATCCTAGAAAATGTGGTTGATATCATTCCCGCTATTGCGGAGAAAGCACTAAATGGCTGAAATTAAGACAGAACGACTCGACGGTTATCGCCGTCTGATTGATATTTCGCGCGATCTCGCCTCAACCCTCGACCTTGATATCCTGCTCTCGCGCATTGTGCATGCCGCGGCCGAAGTGAGTGCTTCGGAGGCTGCGTCG
>WNGA01011371.1_pt1 | contig 12326 bp, 13 predicted proteins | sample 5400061 | NCBI WGS metagenome assembly WNGA01 (sample SAMN13153366, study PRJNA577476) | soil metagenome | isolation source: 100 cm soil or saprolite under grassland replicate 2 | place: USA:California | collected 2016-06-15
TTCGCCCCGGCGAAGCGAGCCTTGCGCACCACGGCGTGCTCCTGCTCGACGAGCTCGGCGAGTTCCAGCGTCCGGCACTCGAAGCCCTTCGGCAGCCGCTCGAAGACGGCGAGATCCTCGTCGCGCGCGCGGCCGGAAGTGTCCGCTTTCCGGCGCGCTTCCAGCTGATCGGGACGATGAATTTATGCCCTTGCGGTGCCCGAGGCGATCCGGGTGCCCACTGTTTCTGCTCTGCACAACGCCTCGCCAGCTATCGGGCCCGGCTCTCTCGTGCGCTGCTCGACCGGTTCGACCTCGTCGTTACGGTGCCGCGCCCTCGTGCGACCGAGCTGGCGGCTGCACAAGGCGAAGGATCGGCGCCGGTGCGGGCGCGGGTGCTGTCCGCGCGCATGCGACTCACCGAGGCGCCTCCTTCGCGAACGTCCGGGGCCGACCAGCTGCTGACGCGCGCGGTCGAGCGGCTGCGGCTGTCCGGTCGTGGCCGGGCGAAGGTCGCCTCGGTTGCACGTACGATCGCGGCGCTGGCCGAAACCGAGAGTGTCTTGCCAGAGCACGTCGCGGAGGCGCTCGGGTACCGTGCGCCGCCGGATCTCGCGACATGAGCTTTCTCGGTAAGCGCGAACTGCCGCCGCTCCTTCGCGCGATCCACGACCCGCCCAAGCGCCTCTATCTCCGCGGCGCCGGCGACGTGGAGCTGCTCTTGCGAACCTCGGTCGCGGTTGTCGGCGCACGAGCATGTTCACCGTACGGCGCGCAGGTGGCGCGAATGCTCGGCCGCGAGCTCGCCGCAGCAGGCGTCGTGGTGGTCAGCGGCCTTGCGCGCGGGATCGACGGTGAGGCGCATCGCGGTGCGCTCGTTGCGGCATCGACCGCGACTATCCCGCAGCGCATGCCGACCTCGCGCGCAAGATCGCCGAATGCTCGCTGCTCGTCTCCGAGTATGAGCCCGGGATCGAGCCGTCTCCGTGGCGTTTCCCGGCGCGCAACAGGATCATCGCCGGACTGTGTGCAGCGACCGTTGTCGTTGAGGCGCGTGAGCGAAGCGGTGCGTTGATCACGGCAGACTTCGCGCTCGAGGAGGGAAGGGAGGTTTTCGCGGTCCCGGGCGAGATCACGTCGACGCTGTCAGCAGGTACCAACGCACTGCTGCGGCTCGGTGCGACACCGCTCACGAGTGCCGGCGATGTGCTCGAGACCCTCGGACTCGAGCCGGCATCGCCGAAGCAGTCGGCGAATGACCCGTTGCTCGAGCTTCTGCCTGCGACCGCGGACGAGCTCATACGCGCGAGCGGCTTAGCCCCGGCCGAGATCGCCGTAACGCTGACCGAGCTCGAGCTCGCCGGCCTCGTCGCGGAAGCCGATGGTCTCTACCGGCGCTTCGCCTGAGTGATGCACGCGAGCTTGCCGACGAGGAAACCTCCTGCGTACTGGGTGTTGAGCGGCAGCTTCGGTCTGGTGTCTCGGCAGAGTGCCGGGCGCACGCTTCGAGCGATCTGCGAGAAGTTGTAATGCCACGCAGCGAGGCGCTCGAGCCAGCGGCGGCTGTAGACGAGCGCTGCGTTCTTCGCTCCGCCGACGAGCGCGATGATGACGCCACGACCGAGCAAGGATCGTTTGGCGGATTTAACCGTGTAGAACGGCAAGCGCCTTGATGGTTTGTCGATCGCGGCCCTGCGTGAGGTTTGCCAGGGAGTTCAAGACGGCTGCCCGGGCTCGGGCTCGCGACCGCGGGCTTGTTCGGGATCGTGTGGGGCCTCGTCCGCGGCAACAGCGTGGGCTGGGCGAGCCCGCAGATCGTGAGGGCGCTGCTCGTCGGGCTCGTGCTCGTGGCCGCGTTCGTCGCCTGGGAGCTGCGTACCGAGGCGCCGATGCTGCCGATGCGGTTCTTCCACAACGCGACGTTCGCGCTCGCGAACACCGCTTCGCTGTTCATGTACTTCGGCATGTTCGGCTCGATCTTCCTGCTGGCGCAGTTCTTCCAGACGGTGCAGGGCTACTCGCCGTTCGGCTCCGGCCCGCGCTTCCTGCCCTGATCGGCGTCGGCCTCGCGATGCAGGCGGGCGCGGTCGCCTGGATGGCCTCGGTCTCGACACCGACGACGCCGTACTCGGAGCTGATCGGCCCCTTCATCGTCGCCGGGGTCGGCATGGCGCTCTTCTTCGCGCCGGTGGCGAACCTCGTCCTGTCGGCGGTGCGGCCGGAGGAGGAGGGCAAGTCGTCCGGCGCCAACAACGCGATCCGCGAGCTGGGCGGCGTGTTCGGCGTAGCGGTGCTCGCCTCGATCTTCGCCCACGTCGGCGGCTACGGCACCGGCCAGAACCTCGTCGACGGGATGCACCCGGCTCTCTTCTTCGGTTCCGGGATCGTCGCGCTCGGAGCGCTCGCCGCGTTCATGATCCCGTGCCGACCTGGGGTAGTCGAGGAACTCGAGGGCGCGCCGGAACTCGCCCTACGAACCAGCAGCCGCCTGACCGGCCCTTCAGATACGCAGTCCGATCCCGAGGGCGCTTGCCGTCTTCCCAACTTCCTCAGCGGACTGGAGACTCGAGCCCGTCAACTCGTAGATGTAGTCCTCGATCAGGCGCGCACGTGGATCGGCAGCAACGAGATACCGCGCGATCATCTTTGTGTCTGTGATTTCTCCAGTGCCGAGCTGCTGCGCGGCGAACGTCTCGAACTTATCGTGAGATTGCTTGCTTCTTTCGAGCAGAAGGGGAGCGCATCTCGGATCAACTGCTTAAGCGTGGCGTCAAGCGTGGCCCCGGGAAAGACGATTGCTGATCGCAGGAGGTCCTCCTCCGCCGACGTGAGCCCGCCGCGGACCCTGCCCCGGGCGGCGCGGAGTCCATCGAGCGTCTCCAGCACAGTGTCGACTGAGTCGAAACCACTCGCAAGCAAACGCTGCGCTGTGTCAGTCCCGGGCTCGCCGTAGGCGGCCGTCAGAGCACGGAGCTGCGTCACGCGGCGACGGTACCGCTCCGACGCCCACGGCGACGCGCGGATCAGTCACGGAACCACGCAGTAGCGTGAGTCGGTGACCGCCCCCACCGCGGCGGGTCACGCGAGCGCACCTCGTCGGCGCGGAGGCTCGTCTCACGCCGGTAAACTAGTGACCCTGGACCGCCTGATCGAGCACAGCCGATCTAAGGGGTCAGCCGATCTTCTTAAAGGGCTTGCTGCCCCATTCGGGCGGTCTCCCGACTTGAATGTCGAAGAAGGTGAGCTCGCCGTCCTCTAACTTCCAGCGGGCACTCATGACCAGGTGGCTCGCTGGCGGGTCGCACTGGTCGTCGCGCAGCGAGACGCGCCCTGCTTCGACCGAGTATGGACCTCCGCAATCGGGTGGGTTGCGGGCGCTTTGCGTGTGTCCACGCCAGCGGCCGTCCTTGAAAGTCAGCGTGTTGATGCCGCCGACCTCGTACGCGGTTTGCGCGTCCATCCCCTTCTCGATCAGGTACTCGGGCGGAAGATCGGCGCGGTAGACGCCCTCGGGGAACTCCGAGGGTTCTGCGTTCGTGGTGGTTGGTGCACCGCTGCTCGCCGGTCCGCACGGCGTGATCGCATCGCCGGAGCTGGTCGCCTGCGCCTTCATCGCCCTGATCTGCCCGATGAGCTCCTTGGTCAGCGGGTCTGCCTGGAGCACCTCGTAGACGGGCCGGGCGGTCCGCTCGAGTGCCGCAACGTCTGCTTCAGTCGCAAACGCGATCGCACCGCCATTCCTGCAATACACCGCCCCCCGATCTGCCTCGGTGGGGGCGTTCTGGACGACGTAGCGCATCGCCTTGGCGGCGGCCTCCCGAAGGATCCCTTGGTGCTCGTCGCTGAGTCGCCCAAACGCATCCTCGTTCGCGACCAGGACGTTGACCTTTGGGTAGAGCGTGATGTTGGCGGTGAACGTGCTCGGGCTCGGCATGTTGCCCCCCCAGGCGAAGCCGGATTCCGCTCCGTCGATCTCACCGTTTGCCGCGGCCGCGTAGAAGGCGTCGCCCCAGATGTCGACCGGCTTCGCGCCGAGCGCTTCCAAGAGCCGATGGGACACGTTCGAGGGGGGCGAGCGGATCGTCGCGCCCGAGAAGTCCCCCAGACGCAGCAACGGGTGCTCGAACCCGACGGGGTGGCGCAGGCCTTCGGGCAGCAGCGCAAGCCCGACGACTCCTGCCTGGTCGAGGCCCGCCAGCAGCTCTCCGGCCAGCTCGCTTTGGACGACCTGTTCGACCAGGCCCTCACTCGAAACGAGGAACGGCGCCTGCAAGGCCTGGAGGCTGGTCACGCCGAGCTCGTCCCACGCACGTGCGGGAATGAGGGCGAGGTCGAGCTCCCCGTTCTGCACCAGTCCGGCGACCTTCTGGTCGGCTCGCGGACCGAACGCGCCGAAGTACTCGATGGCCCCATTCCAAACGATGTCGATGCGCACCGAACCCGCGGAGAGGTCCTCGACTTGTCGAGCGAACTCCGCGACGCCGTCCGCGTAGGGCGCCCCCTTGTCTTCCACGGTCACCATCCGCAAGGTCACCGGGGCGGCGTCGCCACCTGCCTTGTCTCCCGCCGGGCCGCCGCTGCACGCCGCGAGCAGCATGGCGACGACTGCTGCGGCCACAACGCTCTGAAGTGCTCCCTTAGGTTTCATGCCCTCGCTCCCTCTCGAATCGGTGAAGGAGATCCACGGTACGGGCGGTGCTCCATCTCGTCATCGGGGCAGACACGGGGATTGTCTGCGATTCGACTGCGGCTGGCCACAGTTTCAGGCGACGTCTATGTGCCCGTGCTCAGGTATGCAAGGACGGCGAGGACGCGCCGGTGCGATTCCGGGTTTGCGGCAAGGCGCAACTTCAGGAAGATCTGCTTCACGTGCGCCTCGACCGTGCGCTCGGTGACGAATAGACGAGCGGCGATGGCGCGGTTCGAGAGGCCTTCGGCCACGAGACTAAGGACCTCGCGCTCACGGGGCGTCAGCTCGCCGAGAGGATCCTCGCGACGCCGGCGGCCGACGAGCCGCGAGACGATCGTCGGGTCGACCACGGTCTCTCCGTCGGTGATCCGCCGCAGCGCGTCGACGAGGACTGCGATGTCGAAGACGCGCTCCTTGAGCAGGTAGCCGATCCGTTCCGGATGCTCCTCGAGCAGCCGCAACGCATAGCTCGGCTCGACGTAGTGCGAGAGGACAAGCACGCCGATCGCGGGATGCTCCTGACGGATCTGCTGCGCGGCGACGAGCCCCTCGTCCGTGTGCGTCGGCGGCATGCGGATGTCGACGATCGCGACGTCGGGACGCTGGAGGCGGACGTCGCGTATCAGCGTCGCCGCATCCTCAGCCTGGGCCAACACCTCGACATTCGCCTCTTCGAGGAGGCGAACGATGCCCTCTCGGGTCAGCATCGTGTCCTCGGCGACGACTACGCGCACGGGAGCTCCGCGTGCAGCACGGCGCCGGCGCGCTCGATCCGGCCACCGAGTGCGCCGACTCGATCCGCGAGGTGAAGCGGCACCGTCTCGGCTTCGGATCCGTCGTCCTCGATCTCGACGACCAGGTTCGTTCCGGACCGCTCGACCCGGACGAGCGCGTGCGTGGCATCCCGACGGGCGGCGTCGGCGATCGCGTCGTCGGCGACGACGTACGCGGCGGTCTCGACGGCGGGTGAGTGGCGCTCTCCACCTGGCTCCGTCAGTTCGACGGGGAACGAAGCCTGGTCGACCAGACCCCAGAGGGCCGGGCCGAGTCCTGCCTCGGTGAGGATCGCGGGGAAGATCCCGTGCGCGAGCTCCCGCAGCTCCTCGAGTGCGGCCTGTGCCTCGTCCACGGCGCCGTCGAGAGCGACCGCAAGCTCGCCTTCGCCCGCTGTCTGCGCTGCGGAACCGGCGACACGGAGGTCATATGTGAGCGCGAGCAGCCGCTGCTGCGCACCATCGTGGAGGTTCCGCTCGAGAAGCCGGCGGACGCCGTCGCCGGTCTCGACGATGCGCGTGCGGGAGGCCTGCAGGTCGTGGAGCCGTGCGAGGAGCTCGGCCTGGAGCCGCTCGTTATCGACGGCGAGGCGCGCGGCGGAGCCGATCTCCCGTGGAAGGTCCTCCTCGGGGACGGCCCCACGCGCATGAACGACGACCGCGACCTGCCTGCCGTCGCGAACGATCGGTGTGACAACCCGGTCCGGCCCAGCGGTCGGCGCCGTGACGACGTTGCCGGCACCGTCGACGAAGCGCTCCGAGGCACCGATCGGGTAGGCGACCTCGACATCGGGGTCGCCGAGGCTGGCCGCAAGTGCCGTGCGCAGCGACCCCGGTGCAGGAGCCTCACCTAGCTCCAGGGCGAGGCGGGCAACGGCCGACCGCGTACGCGATACGAGGTACGCGCTCCAACCGACGGCGACGGCGAGCAGGGTCGCAGCACCCGCGCGAACCAGAAAGAGCGTCGCGAAGAGGGTCTCCTCGGCGCTCTCCGCAGGATCGCGGAGCAGCGCGCCGGCGTACGCAGCCAGCGCGGCACAGAGAAGGCCGCCCGCGATTGCCGAGGGCCAGACGACGCGACGAGCGCTCCCTCGTGCGCGCACAGATCGCCATGCCGCAAGCGCAACGACAGCCGCCGCTCCGGTGAGCACGACCAGCAAGAGCGCCTCCTGGAGCAGGCGCGCGAGGTCCTGCTCCGGACGCACGAGGAAGACGTTCTCGGTGCAATTGCTCCAGCAGTACTGGTCGAGGAGCGGATCTCGGAGGAGCGCCAGGCCCAGGCTGGCTACTGCGGCAACCCCGTAGACGGCGACGACGACCGCTCGGGCAGCATTTGAACCGAGCCGCCCGCTCGGCGCCGCCAGTGCGATGTGAAAGAGGAGCGGCGCCACAAACGGCGCGACCACCATCCCGATGCTGCGCACGACCGACGGGCCTCCCTCCCAGCCGATCCAGTCAGGCGCGAACCAAGCTGCGCCGGCGAGCATGACAACGACTCCGAGTGGGCCACGAGAGCGAGCGATCATTGTTGCGAGCCCCGCGGCGAGTAGCAACAGTCCGGCGACGACGTCCGCAGCGCGCGCGAGTCCAGAGCCGCCGGAGTAGGTCGTCGGAACCGTGTCCGGGTGCGGAACGAGAAGAACGGTCGCGACCCCGACGGCGATCGTCAGCGGTGCGATGACGCGCCGCAACCCGGAGACGCCGACTGGGGTCACGAATGGATTCTCCCATCGTCTGTGAGCGGGATCGCGGCTTCGAGCCGGGTACCGAGCCCACGTCCGCTTTCGACGCGCAATGTGCCGCCGAGGGTCTCGACCCTATCCCCGAGCCCCCGCAGACCCGAGCCTCGAGCAGGGTCGGCACCGCCGATACCGTCGTCGGTGACCGCGACCTGGAGCAGACCGTCGGCCGCTGCGATTCGAATCGTGACCCGTGAGGCCGACGCGTACCTCGCGATGTTCGTGAGCGCCTCCGCGCACAGGAAGTAGGCGGCGGCCTCCGCTTCTGCTCCCATCCGCCCCGGCGAAACCTCGAGCTCGACGGGCACAGGAGTCCGGGCCGCCAGAGCTCCCACGGCGCCCTCGAGCCCTCCTTCCCCGAGCTCGCGCGGATGGAGTCCGAGCGCAAGGTCGTGCAGGTCGACAAGAGCGCGCCGGAGCTGGCCCTGCGCTTGGTCGATGCCTTCGCCGCTCTTCGGGCCGACTGTGCTGCGAACTCGCGTCAGGGACTCGGCAAGAGCCTCGAGCCGTTTCACAGCACCTTCGCGGAGACGCCGCTCGAGACGCCGCCGCTCCTCGTCGCCGGCCTCTAGGAGGCGGCGCCGAGAGGCAACGAGCTCGGCGAGTCGTGCACGCACCTCTGCATGGAGACGGGCATTCGCGGCTTCGAGCCGCGTCGCTGCCGCGACGCCGTCGACGAGACCAGGGTCATCGAGCACCACCGGATCGTGGACGAGCGCGGCAAGTGGCTGCCGGTCCCGTTCGACAAGGGTTACCGCACGAGACGCGCCCGGCTCGGGGAGTTCGACCGGGTCTCCCGCGGCGTCGACGTAGATCTCGGCTCCGCGAAGCCAGTAACCAACTCTCAACGTCGGATCGCCGAGCGCTCGTGCGAGCGCGTCTCGCAGCGTGCCCGAAGACATGCCTCCGAGCTCGACCACGAGATCCCCCACGGCCGCCCGTTCCCACGGCGCACGCAAGAGCTGCACGAGCAGCCCGACCGCGACAGCGATGAGCGCCAGCTCGTAGCCCAGCAATACCGCGTCCTTCGCGTCACCGGTAGGGAAGGCGATTCGGGCCAAAGCGCCCGCGGCAAGCACGCCGGCGAGCGCGGCCGCCGCCTGCACGACCGCCACCCGTGCACGGCGTTCCTTTCCTACCGCTCTGACGTAGCCCCAAACGGCAACCCCGACGAACAGGGCAGCGAGGAGGATCGTCGCGATCTCGCTTCGGCCGGCTGCGGGCACGAGCGCCGCCGCGTAGCCGACGGCGACGGTCACACGGTCGACGCGGGTGCGAGCCCTGCCAACGGGATAGGCGAGAACGCAGTGGACGAGCGGGCCGCGGTGGAGATAAACCAGTGAGTCGGCGAAGGTTCCGGCGAACCAAGCGAAGCCCGTCAGGGTCAGCAGCACGCCGGTCCGGCTCTCGGGTCTGTGCGCCCAGGCAACGAGACCGCAGGCGATGAACGTCCAGCCCACAGCAAGATCGAGAAGCCAGTCCTGCGCGTCGGCCCAGCCGAACGCGACCCACTCCGCCGAGATTCCAACCGCAACGGCCGCAGGCCAGAGACCGTAAGCGAGACGCGGCACTAGAGGAGTAGAGCGGGCAGCGCCTCACTGGAAAGGTCGCGCTTGGCGATGAAGCCCCTTGCCCCCGCCGCCTCTGAACGCGGCCCGTACGCGGCCGCCTCGCGGCTCGAGATCAAGACGACGGCAGCGACGCAGCCCGCGGAGGCCAGTCGGTCGGCAACCGCGAAGCCGTCGGCGCCGCGGAGCTGTATGTCGAGCAGCACAACATCAGGCGGAGCCGCTCAACCGCTGTCATCGCCTCCTCGCCGTCACCCGCCTCGCCGACCACCTCGAATCCCTCCGCCTCGAGCAGCGCGGACGCCGACTCGCGAAAAGCCGCATGGTCGTCGACGATCAGCACCCTCGGGCGCATGTCCACATGCTGGCAGGCTCGCTCCTGGCCCGCATTGTGGCCAGCCTCAATGCGTCGCCCTCGAAGTCCCGTCCCAGCACGGAGTCGGGTGTGAGGCCAGCCCCGTTTCCCGCCGACCGATGGCTTCCTAGTGTCGCCGTGTCATGCACTTCGACCAAGGAGTCCAGATGCACAAGCTATGGAGGAAGCCGCGACCGCTCCTGGCCGCGGCAATGATCGCGGGGCTGGCGCTCGTGCCTTCGGCCTTGGCCGGACAGCCGGTGACCCAGACCCTGACCCCGACGCCGCCGTCGTTCTACACGTGCATGGCGGTCGGAAGCGGCACGATCTGTCACGGCACCATCAGTGAGTCCTCGGGGCCCGAGGAGACCGGGCTCGTCTGTGGGAGCGGCGCCGACGCCTTCCACGCCTGGGAGTCGTCCTCCCTCGTCGAGCGTGCCGCCCGGTACTACGACCGCGACGGCAACCTGACCAAGCGCGTCCTGCGCGACGATCTCGCCGGAGAGTTCTTCAACCCGGTTACAGGCGCGACGGTTCCCTGGACGCAGTACGAGATCCACACGTCGGTGCTCGCAATCCCCGGCGACCTCAGCTCGAGCACGGTCACGATCGTCGGCGAGTTCGTGATCACGGTGCCGCACCTGGGCGCAGTCGCCCTCGAGGCGGGCCGGGTGATCGAGGAGGTCGACGGCACCGACTCGTTCCGGGCAGGACCGCAGGACTTCACCGACTACTACAGCCTCGGCGACACGTCGGCGGTCGAGAAGCTCTGCGGCGCCCTGGGAGCGACGTAACAACTCGAACCCGACCCAAAACCACTCTCGAAAGGAAAAGGAATGAGGATCTGTTCGCATGCTTCTACGCGGTTCGCGCGAAGGATTCGCTTGTGCGCCCCGCTGGTGTTGCTCGGCCTTCTCGGTCTCGCCGGCACGGCGTCCGCGCAGGCGACCGTCGGGGACTTCTACTCGCAGGAGACCATCACGTCTACCGACGTGTCACTCTGCACCGGTCTGACCGGCACGGTGACGAACACGGTCACAGACGCTGGGCGTTACGTCGACACAGGCGGAACCTTCCACGTCTCCGGCACGACAACGCAGGACTACCGGACGGACTGGTCGGACGGGAGCTACCTGATCAACCACTCGCCCGCCCACTGGGAGTTCAACACGAACTCAAGCGGTCAGGTGGTGTACACCTGGGCTCAGCAAGATCGCGGAACCCTCTATAGCGCTGACGGGCAGGTGATCGGTCAGCTGAACGTCTTCACGCTCACACACGTCACCTGGAGAGACGCCAACGGCAACGGTCAGCCTGATCCCGGCGAGATCAGGTCGAGCGTCGATCAGTTTCGCGTGACCTGCTAACCGGGTTGACCGGGGTGGCCGCCGGTGCGCGGCCACCCCGCGCGGTTGCGGTCAGGTGATCCTAGGCGGAAGATCCGGCACGACGGGACCTATGTCAGAGTCAGGGTTCGAACCAGTCCCCGAAGCCATCGCCGATCGCTACGGGGTGATTATTCCCCCCCGTTGGGAGCGACTTCTCTCTGACACGACTGGCGGAGTCTTCCGGGGAGGAGAGTTCGTCGTGCGGGTAGAACCCGCCGATTCCGAGAGTGTGAGATGGGAGCACGCACTTCTTCGGTTCCTGGCGAACGAGATCGAGCAGGTGGTCGCGCCGCTCGCGGCGCTCGATGGCTCAACCTTCTATGTCGACGGTGGCCACGTCGTTTCCGTCTTTCCGTTTCTCGAGGGTGAGGAACTGCGGTCTCACGAGGCGCTCTTCCGACAAGAGCTGCCGGTGTTGCTCGCACGTCTACATCGACACGCTCAGGCGTGGCCGGTGACCGAGCAGCGTCCCGGCGTGCCTTCACTGCGTAACCGGAACTGGGACAGGAATGACTGGTGGGACTGGAGCTTGGTCGAAAAGCCGGCCTCATTGGTGCGGGCGTTCGAGGAACTGCGCGAGTGGGTCGCAGACGCCGACGATCTGTGCGTCTGCGCGATCCACGGTGACTTTCATACGGGGAACGTCCTCGTGCGCGATCGGCGCGTTGCTGGCATCGTCGATTGGCAGTACTCGCGCAGGGACTGGCCTGCTCTTGAGCTGGCTGGGATGGTCTGGGACCTGTCATGGGACGGGAGTTCGACGACGATCGATCGCGCTCTCCGTGATGACCTCATTCAGAAGTACGTCGACTCAGGTGGCCCTGGCGAGGCTGCTGCCGTCGTGCCGATGATGCGGCTGGAATCGTTGGTTTCAGCGCTCATATCGCTGACACGCGCCGCGAAGGGTCTGCCGTGGAATCGCGAGTTCACGCGGATTCTCATAGCAACGCTGGACGAACTCACCTAACGCTGGCTCCTGCCGTTTCACCTCCTGGGTGATCGGGGCTAACTCGCTCAGCCGACTGCTTGCTAGAAGTGTGCGCCGGTGTCGGGCGCAGCCGTCGCGAAGCACGCCCACGAGCCACTGATCATGACCCTCAGGCCTCGGTGGCATCGGCTCGCCCCGCACGCCGCCATCAAAGCCGCCGCTCGACGCCGAAACCGCTCTTGGGCGGATGTGCTCGAGGCCGTCGGGATGGCGTTGCCCGAGCGGACACGCCCTCAGATCGGATCGGCGGCCTTGGGTTTGCTTGACCGACTCCCCGCAACCATCGACGAGCTCGTCCGAGCGAGCGGGCTCGCTGCGGGCGCGGTCGCGGCGGCGCTTGCCGAGCTCGAGATTGCACAGCTCGCCGCAGAAGGCGACGGGATCTATCGCGCGCTGCGCACACGGTCAACCTCGGCCGTCGCCCGTTGCTGTAAGAAGGGACTCAGTCGCTGAGAGGAGTGGGAATGCCGACTCGTAAGAGGTTCCTGCAAGGTGCCGCTGCCACGATCGCAGCGACGACGTACTCGCCGCCCGCGCTCGCGTCAGGTCAGCTCTTCGACCCCGGAAGCTGGTCTAGCGTTCGAGCGCAGTTCGGGCTCGATCCGCGCACCACGAACTTCGCCACCTTCCTGCTCGCGCCCCATCCGCGACCGGTCCGGGCTGCGATCGAGCGTCACGCCCGCCTGCTCGATCGCGACGCCAAGCGCTACCTCGACCAACAGGAGGCGAGCAACTCGGCCGAGCAGCGTGTGCGTGCGGCCGCCGCCCGGTATCTCGGGGTCGACGCGGACGAGATCGCGCTGACGGACAGCACGACGATGGGCCTTGCGCTCCTCTACGGCGGCC
>WNGA01016659.1_pt1 | contig 12326 bp, 10 predicted proteins | sample 5400061 | NCBI WGS metagenome assembly WNGA01 (sample SAMN13153366, study PRJNA577476) | soil metagenome | isolation source: 100 cm soil or saprolite under grassland replicate 2 | place: USA:California | collected 2016-06-15
TACAAGCGCATCAGTGAGCGCGTCGATGCCGGTTAGCGGCGCGGCCTGCTCAGCGTTGAGACGGTGGCGGGCGGCAAGCGCGGCGGGTGCGTCGTAGGAGACCTTGGTCTGCCCTGCGCCGTCCCACACCACCACCTTCAACGGCAGGTCAAGTGCTGCTAGGGGCGAAACCACCATGACTGGGGTGCCCGCGGCTGGACTTCCGAAGATCACAAGTGTGGTGTCGCGTAGTTTCAGTCCCGCCTGCCGTGCTTCGGCGCTCTGGTCGATCACGGCGAACAGCTTCATTCCTCTCGCGGCGATCATGTCGACGAGACGCGAAACGGTGTCGGCAACCGATCGTGGGCTGAGCTTGGTAACAGCGTCTGGCACGTTTGCAGTTCGGTCTTCGATCATCGTCGTCTCCCGTCGTAGCGACTCGCGGATGCTGTACGGAGCCACCGCGTTTCGGGCCGATCGAACCGCGTGAAACTGCTTCGAGCAACGCCCGCGGCGACGCCGCCACGTGCAAGGGATGCCACTTCGACAGCCGTCGAATGGTGCCAGCTTGACTATGCCGCGTGCGTCAAAGTCGGCTGCTCGGCAGGTGATCATCCGCTGACGATCATCGCCGCGGCGGCCCGCGGTCTCCCGCAGGTCGTGATCGCCACCGATGCCGACCTTGTCGGAGTTCGCATCCCCAACCGGCTCGCCACCCCCCTGCCCGCCGACACCCAGACCACCATCCTCGACGCCGGCTTCGTACCACAGCGGCCCGGCGGCCGCCCATTCAGCGTCGAGAGCCGTGACGCGCTCGCCCATGCCGCGGCCAGTCACACCCCCGCGGCCAAACTGGCTAGGCGTGCCTGGCCCGCGGCTACCGCGTCGAGCAGGAAGCCGTGATCCGGGCCAGCATCGTCGCGCACCTCGCTGCCGTTTAACCGCACGGCACACCGGACCTCTCGCCGAGCGCGTTGCGCGCCTGCTCGATGACGTCGGTTGCGGCGGCGTCGCTGGCGGCGTCTGCTCCCAGTTCGATTGCGTTGTCGCGCTTGGCTCCGGCACGATCAGGTTGCTGGTCGTAGCGGTGCTCAAGGCCTACGCAGCCAGGCGCGTAGTGGTCACCGACACGGCACCATCAGCGCGGCCGACTTCGTCAGCGCCACCCGGCCCCTCGCGCCAAAGCCTTCGAGCTCTCGGCGTCCGGCGCGCACGTCAAGGTCGTCATCGCCGTCACCAGATCGCTGGGTTGGCCAGCGACAAAGTCGCACCGTGACGTCGTCGTTGTACCAGCCTCCGGAAGAGGGGACAGCTACGCGCAGTCAAGCCCCCGCGTGCCACCGTGATACATCGAGCAGCCGCTCGTCGAGTGATCGACCAAACATATGCGCGCGCCCGAGTGAGCATCGGACCCGGGGCGGGACGCTCGCCGCAGTGCCTTGGGCGCCTTGGCTGGATACAGAGAAGGCCGCGGTGCGCCAAAGCTAGGCTACTTGCTTAAGCAAGTAGAGTCGCCGCCGTGGCAAAGGTGGAACCGTTGACTGAGACTGAGGAAGTCCTGTGGCGGTCGCTGATGCGGCTGGTGATCACCTTGCCGCGCGCGCTCGGCGACGACCTGGTGCGGGCGCGGGGCATGTCCGCGAACGAGTACACGACGTTGATGCATCTGTCAGAGGCGCCGAAGAGAGAACGAGGCATCACTGATTTGGCTGAAGCTGCGGCGCTGTCGGTCAGCAGGATGTCGCGGCTTCTTGACGATCTGCAGGAACGTCAGCTGATCCTCAAGCGCCGGAGTGAGACCGACGGCCGCGGGAACATCGCGTGCCTGACTCAGCAGGGGCTCGCGGCACTGAAATCGGCGTACCCGGAACATCTGGCGAGCGTCCGCCGATTGGTCATGGACCACATCGACGACGCCGACAAAGCACGGACGGCACGAGTACTCGAGGCCGTGGCGACCAGCGTGGACGAATCGGCGATGCGGCACAGGACGTGAGCGGCTCAGAATCAGACCTGACGGCCGCGGGATCATTCGCACTCGGTCGATGGCAGGTGAAGCGGCTCGGCTACGGCGCCATGCAGTTGGCCGGTGACAACGTCTTCGGGCCGCCGCGTGACCGGGACGAGGCGCTGCGCGTCCTACGCGCCGCGGTCGATGGCGGGATCAACCACATCGACACCGCGGAGTACTACGGACCCGGTGTCGTGAACGAGCTGATCCGTGAAGCCCTGTTCCCGTACCCGAGCGCCTTGGCGATCGTGAGCAAGGTGGCCGCACGTCGCGATGATCGTGGTGCTGTGCTGCCCTACGACGACCCGGACCAGCTGCGCGCCGGCATCGAGGAGAACCTCACCACGCTGGGCGTCGACCGGTTGGCGGCTGTGAACCTGCGGCTCCTGGATGGATCGTCGCCCGGGAAACGGTTCGACGCGCAGCTCGCGGCGCTCGTCTCCGCTCGCGACGAAGGCCTCATCGACGGTGTCGGCCTGAGCAACATCTCGAGAGACCACTTGTTGAGGGCGGTCGCGCAGACCGAGATCGTCTGCGTGCAGAACCTGTTCAACCTCGCGGATCAGCGCTCGCTCGATGTACTGCAGGAGTGCACGTCGCACGGCATCGCGTTCGTGCCCTACTGCCCGCTCGGCTGGCCGCGCGACGTACAGAACGCGCTCCTGACCAGCCCAACCCTCACCAGTCTCGGGACCCGACTGGAGGCAACACCTGCCCAGATCGCGCTCGCCTGGCTTCTGGATCTCGCCCCGAACATCTTGCTCATTCCCGGAACCCGGACCCGAGCGCATCTGGCGGAGAACATCCATGCGGCAGGTGTGCGGCTCGACGACGCGGCGCGCGCTCACCTAGCCCGGCATTTCCCGGCCGTCACCGGCGATCTCTGATCGGCCGCGCTGCTCAGCAGCTACCGGGACGCCGGCTGCTGTAGCACGGCGCCAAGGTTCCCCAGGACTCCGAGCTGTCCCAGGATCACGGTTCCCGAGGGGTAACAGTCGAACAGCTGGATCCGGCCGTTCTCCAGACGGAAGACGTCGCAGCACGGCGCGTCCATTCGGTTGCCGGTCGGCGGAAGGATCCCCTGCGGCAGCGCGAGCGGTCCGTCGTGCGTCCCCTGCAGCGCCAGCTCGACGACCACGACATCGCCACTCACGTACACGTCGTAGAGCTCGCGATGCATGTCGAAGAACGCTGTCCCGTAGTTCTCTACGGGCTTTCCAACCTCGCTCGGCCCGCGATAGGTCACGCCAACCGATTCGTCGACGAACACTCCGTCCGGGTTGAAGCACCCGACCCACGCGTCGATGTCCTTCACCTCGGCGATTGCGTATGCCTGGCGCACGAACTCTTCGTTTGTCATGTCGTTCCTTTCGGTCGATCGCTATAAACGCTCGGGGTGAGCTCAGGGGAGTCGGATCAGGTTCTGGCCGGCCAGCGGAGCACCGAACTGCTGCATCCGACCTCCTTCGCGCAGGCCGCCAAGGTTGATGACGTAGAAGCCGGCGCGTTGACCACCGGGCTGGCCGGGGTCGGAACCGAGTACGGCGGCCGCGAGGGTGTTGGCTGCTTTCACCACGCGCGCGGGAGCGACGAGATCGGCGACGACCTCGCTGGAGGTACGCCCGTCGAGGTCGCTGGGCTCGAAGTCGTTGGTCGGGTCGATCACTATTCGATCTGCCAAGTCCAGACCGCCGACGGCCTGGGCAACCTGCGGCCACATCACCGCGACCACGACGATGTCGCCGGCCGCAGCCTGCTTGACCGTCCTGGCCGACACCCCGGTGCCGAGTGCCTCGACCGTTGCGGTCAGCGACTCGGGTCCGCGGCTGTTGGCGATGACGACCTGCCGGCCGGCGCGGAGCGCGATCCGAGCCATGGCCTGGCCGATGCGTCCCGCACCGATGATTCCGACGCTAGCCATTGGTTGCCCCCTGGGTTTGCCCACGGCTTCTCAGCTCGCGTCCGAGCAACGTCCCAGCGCCGACTACGCCCACTGCGACGACGATGGCAAAGCCGAGCACGGTGTCTGGCGCGTCGGCACCTCGATCGAGTGCGATCCCGGCGCCGATCACTGGAATCGAGAGCCCGACGAACAGGGCGATGAGCAAGTCAGACGTGATCGCCAGGCGGCCCTCGGGCGGCGTGGCGGCGAGCACGAGGCCGGTCGTCCCTTTGAAGACGGCACCCGCTCCCGCGCCGATCAGCGCACCGCTGATCAGGAACAGCGCGAGACTGGGTGTGGAGAGGCGGACGGCAGTCACCAGCAGCACCAGACCGACGAGCATGGAGACCGTGCCGAGGACGAGTACGCGGGACGCGGGAAGCGGCGTTGTCGCCAGTTGGGCTATGACGCCGGCGGAGAACACCAGGAACAATGTTGCGCCAGACAAGGCATGCGACGGGTGGTGCAGCGTCGCTGCCAGGAACAGTCCGGACAGCCCGGCGAACAGCCCGTTCGCCGAGAAAGCGGCGAGTGTCGTCGCCGCCGCGGGCACCAGAATCCGGATCGAGTCGGACGACCCGCTCGGCCGATTCTGCGCGGTCGGCGCAGGATTGCGCGTGCCGGTCTCAGGCGCGGCGGCCAGGCCGATCAAAGCGATCACGCCGAGTGCCACGACGAGGAGGTAGGGCACGGTCAGCGGGTGGCTCACCCACTGGGCGAGGAAGCCCGCGACAAGCGGGCCGATGCCGAGTGCGCCGACGTTCACGGCCGTGCCGATGTTGCGCGCCGGGATCGGCGAGGCGCTCGGGTCGTCGCGGAGTCGTAGCTCGATGAGGTAGGTGATGGCCGTCCCGGCGGCCAGACCCACGGACACGCCGGTGATCAAGCGGCCGACGAGCAACCCGGGGAGGGCCTTCCAGGCCGCGAGCACGCCGGCGGCCACGATCATGGTGGCGACGGCGCCGAGCATCACCCCTCGGCGTCCGATACGCGCGGCGATGAAGGGCACAGACCGCAAGGCGGCGATCGTGCCGGCGGCAAAGATCGCATAGACGACGGTGATCGTGAACGCCGACAGGTCGTCCCGGGTCCGGTACAGGCCGTAGAGCGGGCTGGGCAGGGTGGCAAACGCCATCACGATCAGGAAGGCGAACGCCACCGCCCAGAAGCCAGCGCTATAGCCGCGCGCCTGCTGCGTCGGTGGTGCGGCGGGGTTCGCGTTCGACATCGAGCTCTCCCTCGGCTGAGGCGCAGGTGCTACCAGACCCTCATTCCGCCATCGACGACGACGTCGATGCCGGTGACATAGGAGCTTTCGTCGGAGGCTAGGAAGAGGGCGACGTTCGCGACGTCCTCCGGTTGACCAAGCCGACCGAGGAGGGTTCGGTCGCGCATCTCGCGACCGAACCCGTCGTCCTGGAGCTCCCCGCGGGTCGAGTTGCTCTCGATCAGCCCCGGCGAAATCGAGTTGACCCGGATCCCGTGCGCGCCCCCCTCCATCGCGAGCTGGCGGGTCATGCCGATGATCGCGGCTTTGTTCGTGGTGTGCGCCAGGGACGGCAACAGCTTGAAGCTGAGCGATCCGTTCAGCGACGCCATGTTCACGATCACGCCGTGCGTGGCCTTCAGGTGCGGCCATGCGGCACGGGTCAGGTAGAGCACGAGGTCAACTTCGTCTCTGCGCGCGGCGTCCCAATCGTCGTTGGTGACGTCCTCGAGCCAGCTGAAGTGGGTCTTGGCCGCGAGGTTGAACAGGACGTCCACACGTCCGAACTCGCTTACCGCCAGCTCGACGAGCTTCGCGCAATCGGCGGGATCACTGAGCAGGCACGGCTGCAGCGACACCATCTCGCCACCCGCTCCGCGAACCATGTCGACGGTGCCTTCGGCCGACTCGACCACGACGTCGCAGCCGACGACCTTCGCACCCTCTGCGGCGAACGCGAGGGCTGTGGCGCGGCCCATGCTGCCACCGGTGCCCGTGACGATGCAGACCTTTCCGGCGAGCCGGCCGGCCAACTCAGTTGCCTCCGTGCGCCGCGGCGGCGCTCAACTCGGCCTCGGCGACGCCGACCTCGTTGGTGTGCTTGCCGACCTCACTGAAGTACCAGTAGATGACGTCGAGGGCCGGGTCCCTGAGCGGGCTGGCCCACTCGCGAAACAGCTCGGTGGTAACCGCGAGTGCCGTGGTCTGCACCGCCCCGGCGTGTGCCAGCCGATCGATGGCGGTCCGGTGCGCGGCTTGGGAGCGGCCGCCGACGGCGTCGGTCACGTACATCACGTCGTAGCCGGCCTTCAGCGCCTCGACCGTGGCGAACGTCAGACAGATCTCGGTGTGGAGTCCGGCGATGATCAGCCGCTTGCGCCCGGTAGCCTGCACCGCCGCGCGGAATGCCTCGTCCTCGAACGCGTTCATCGACGACCGGTCGATCGGGTCGATGCCCTCGAGTTCGGCCTGGATCGCCGCGAGGGTGGGACCGTTGAAGCCGAACCCGACGCCCACTGTCGACAGGACGATCGGCACGTTGAACGCCTTGGCGGTCTTGGCCAGCAACCGGACATGCAGTTCGACGAGGTCGGCATTCGTCTCCGAACGAATCACCTCGAACATCTCGTTCTGGTAGTCGATCAACACGAGCGCGCAGTCCTCGTACGTCCAGACACCTAGTTCCTTGCTCATCGGCCATCTCCTCGGGTCAACGACACGCGAACGAATCGTCGCCACTGCAGCGGTGATGCGGCATCGCCGGATCCCGGTGATTCAGAGGTGAGCCCGAGCGGATCTAGAAGCTGCGTTGGACGAGCTGTGTCCGTGCCTTCACACCCAGCTTGCGGAACGTTTTGCGCAGGTGGTACTCGACGGTGCTCGGGCTGATAAACAGCTGTGCCGCGATCTCGCGATTGGTATGTCCCTGCACGGCAAGGCGCGCGATGTGCGCCTCCTGCGGCGTGAGCGCGTCGATCGTCGGCACCGTCCGTTTGCGGGCGCGCTCACCGGTTGCCTCGATCTCGACCCGGGCGCGCTCGGCAAACGCCTCCATGCCGAACCCGCTGAACATCTCATGCGCGACCCGCAGCTGGGTGCGAGCGTCCAGGCGTCGCTGCTGACGCCGGAGCCACTCGCCATAGAGAAGGTGTGCGCGCGCGAGCTCGGTCCGGAGCCTGGTGCGGCCGAGTCGGTCGATCCCTTCCCGGTGCAGCGATTCGGCCGCGTTGCCGTCGCTCAGCAAGGCTCGCGATCTGGCCGCGATCCCGAGCGCCCATTCAGTGCCGGCGACGTCGGTGTCCGCGGTGAGTCGCTCAAGGGCACCGGTCGCATGTTCCGGCGCAGCGCTCCGGCTGGCCGCCTCGATCAGCTCGGCCAGCGCCCAGCTGGAGATGAAGAGCTCGGGGGAGCCTTCGCTCGCCAGCTGGGCGGCGACCAGCGCCTTGTCGTAGTGGCCGAGTCCGTTGAACAGGATTGCCTTCACGAACTCGCCCCACTGGACGGCGAATCCTTGACCCACGGCGGCAGCCTCGTTGATCGCCGACTCGAGCCGCGTCAACCCGTCTGCCTCCCGACCTTGGAGCGCTACGAGCAGCATCGCCGCGTAGGGCGCGAGCCGGGTTCCGGTCGTCTCGACGATGGCTTGGGCCTCGGCGGTCGCCTCCGCTGCCTTCGCGAACTCGCCTGACCAGGCGTCAATGACCGCGCCGGTGATCAGCCCCATCGGGACGCGGGCGAGTGCGCCCGCCTCGCGGGCAAGTCCGAGCTGACGCGCATTGATTGCGTGCCAGCTCTCGTCGTCCCAGAGAACGTAGGACGGTATCGGGGGTAGCGCGGCCCATCGGAAGCTGTTCTCGGCCGGTATCTCTGCTGCCGCAAAGGCGCTCGATGCGCGCCTCAGCGCCGGTGCTGCCGCGGCGCGTCCCTCGGTGATCAGCAGCGCAAGTCCGTCCAGCAGCAGATCGAACGGCTGCGACGGGTGTGTTGAGGGTGGTGCGGACCGGGCCGCGCGCGAGACCTCGAGCAGACCACCGGCGGTGGCCAGGCTCCCGGCGAACCAGGACGCGCCCCATGCGTCCAGGTAAGTCTCGCGCGCCAGGTCCACATCGAAGCGCTCCAGTCGCCTGGCAGCACGCAGCAGCAGCGGTGGCGCGTCGCTGCCGATGTTCGCTGAGAACGCGATCTGTCCGCGCAGCAGCTCCGCCTGCGCCTGCTGGAACTCGTCGGAGGAACCTGCTTCGGCGATGGGCAGGAGTCGCAGCGCCTCATCGAATGCGCCTGCGTACAGATTCGCGCGCGCGGCGGCCAGCGCCCGGTCGGACCTGCGCGCGGGGTCGCCGGTCAACGCGACGGCACGCGTCAGGAACGCCGCTGCGGCGGCGAGCCCACCCCGAGCCTGCGCACGACTGGCCGATCGCTCGAGCTCGGACGCCACGGCCTCGTCCGGCACCGGCGCTGCAGCGGCTAGGTGCCAGGCCCGGCGATCCGGGTCCGCAGAGCGATCGGTGACCTCCGCCAGCGCGAAATGGACCGCGCGTCGTTGCTCGACCGGGGCTGACCCATACACCGCTGACCGCACGAGTGGATGGCGGAACGTGACCTGCTCGCCCAGCTTGAGCAGGCCGTCGAGTTCGCTGGCAGCAACGGCCTGGGTCGAAATTCCGAGCCTCTCGGCCGCGCGTGCCAGCAGCAGCGGGTCTCCGACCGGATCCGCGGCAGCCAGCAACAACAGCAGGCGCGTGTCATCGGGGAGGTCGTCCAGCCGCCGTGTGTAGCGCTCCTCGATGCTGGCGGACAGCGGTGCCGCTGCCGGCAACCCGAACCCGCCCGCAAGCTCCGTCGGCGTGAGCCCTCTCGGCAACTCCAGCAGCGCGAGCGGATTTCCGCGGGTCTCGAGAACGATCCTCTCCAGCACGGACTCGTCGAGTCGCGCCGGCAGGACGGACTCCAACAGCGCCCGTGCGTCCCGATGACGCAGCGGCCCGATACGCAGCGACGGAAGGCCCCCGAGCGCGTCGTCGACCTGGCGCGCGGCGAATACGAGCGCGATCTTGTCCGCCATCAAGCGGCGAGCGACGAACGCCAGCGCCCGTGTCGACGCATGGTCCAGCCAATGTGCATCATCAACCACGGCCAACAGCGGCTGCTTCTCAGCCGCCTCGGACAACAGGCCGAGCACCGCGAGTCCGATCAGGAACGGATTCGGCGCGGCCCCCGCCGTGCGACCGAACGCGACGCCGAGCGCGTCGCGTTGGGGCTTCGCGAGACGGTCCAAGAAGTCGATAAATGGAGCACAAAGCTGCTCAACCGCTGCGAACGGGAGTTCCATCTCCGCTTGCACCCCGGACGCCTGGGCGATCCGAAACTCGCGCGCCGCATCGGCGGCGTATCCGAGCAGCGCCGTCTTGCCGACGCCGGCGTCGCCGTGCATGACCAACACGGCGCCGGACCCGCCGCGCACGCCAGCCAGGAGCCGGTCGAGGACCGCGCGCTCGCGGTCCCGACCGAACAGCTGCCCTGCTGACGAGAGGGCCGGCTGCGAGGCTGCGTTCATGTCCGGTCAAGCATGACTGACGACGACGCCGTGGTCACGACTAAGGCATTCAAGGATTCGAACCCCAACGGGCAGTGCCACGCTGAGGTGCCGGTTTGATGCACACTGAGCAATCGGAGTTGCAAAGGCCGCTCTGGGTCATATGCTTGCACAAGCAAGTAAGGGCAGGTCTCGTCGAGCGTTTCGTACCAGCCGACTCCGAGATGGGTGAAGTGCTGATGGGCAATGAGCGGCAGCAGCACTCGACCATGGCATCGACGTGACCACCTTGGTGACGAGGCGGCGCGGGGAGCAGGTGCCGCAGCTGATCTCCGGAGAGGTTTCCGGCGCCCGGGGCCTGCTCGACCGGAAAGACCTCCTCCAGTTGCTCGATCGTGCGGTGACCAAACGTCTGACCGTCATGTCGGCACCCCCGGGAAGTGGCAAGACCTCGCTGTTGCGTGCCTGGGCTGACCGCTCGACAACCCTTCGTCGGGTCGCGTTCGTGTCCGTTGAACGCGACCAACGGAACGACCAGCGTTTCTGGTGCTCCGTGCTCGACGCGATTCGGAGCCCGGCGGGCTCGATTGATGCTGCGACGTCGCCGGCTGCTGCGCTCGACGTAGACCAGGTGATCGACAGCCTGGTGGCAGAGTTCGCCGAGCAGGTCGACCCCGTCGTGCTCATCGTCGACGATCTCCATGAGCTGAAATCGGCCGACGCACTCACCCAACTGGAGCAATTTCTCGAGGTGCTGCCGGGCTCCGCGCGCGTGGTGCTGTCGTCTCGCCGGGACCCGTCGATCAGAGTGCACCGGCTCAGGCTTGCCGACGACGTTGCCGAGATCCGAGCCGGTGATCTGCGGTTCACCGAGTACGAGACGCGCGAACTGCTTGCGGCGTCGGCGATCAGCCTTTCCGATGCCGGGGTGGCCGCGTTGCACCAGCGCACGGTAGGCTGGGCGGCCGGTCTGCGCCTGGCGGTTATCTCGCTCAGCGGTCACCCCGATCCCGAGCGATTCGTGATCGAGTTCTCCGGCACCGACCGGGCGATCGGGGAATACCTGATGGCCGAGATGCTCGAACGCCAACCCAGCGATGTTCAGAGCATGCTGTTACGAACCTCGCTCGTCGACCGTATGAACGGTGAACTCGCCGACCTGCTGGCAGGCCGTCCGGGCTCGGAGCGGATGCTGCTGGCACTAGAGGAGGCCAACGCATTCGTCGTCTCGCTCGACGCCCCGCGGACCTGGTTTCGCTACCACCAACTCCTCGCGGACTTCCTGCGACTGGAACTGCGCCGAACGCTAGCCGATGAGGTTCCGGACCTGCACCGGAGGGCCGCGCGGTGGTTCGCCGACCGCGGAGATGTCGTCGAGGCCGTGCGGCACACAGTCGCGGCCGGCGACTGGCCCGCTGCCGCTCGGCTCGTCGCAGAACACTCGTTCAGGTGGGTGCTCGACGGGCAGGCGGGAACGATTCGCGCAGTCCTGCAAGCGTTCCCCAAGGGCGCGTCGATCGACCATCCCGACCTGGCGCTGGCGCACGCTGCGAATGAATTGAACCAAGGGCGGATGGAGGACGCGGCGGCCCAGCTGACGCTGGCCGAGTCCCACGTCCAGAGCGCTCCGCCGGCTCGCCGGCGCCGCCTGGAGGTGGCAATCGCGTCTCTGCGGTTGGCGCTGGCACGGCGCAGCGGTCACTTTGGCGAGGTAATCGAGCAGGTGAATCTGCTCGATGCGTCGATGGCAGACGGATCGAGCGAACCGATCGCGATGGAGAGTGAGCTCCGGGCAGTCGCGCTGCTGAACCTCGGGATCGCCGAGACGTGGTGTCGGCGATTCGACGACGCCGAGCGGCACCTCTCCGAGGGCGCTGCGCTCGCCCAGGCGATGGGCCGGCCCTACCTCGAGGTCGCATGCCGCGCTCACCAAATCTTCCCGACAACGCTTGTCTCGCTCGCGAGCGTGCGCGAGCGGGGACGTCTGGCGGTCGCCCTCGCCGAACGCCATGACTTGGGCGATCGGCCGGTACTCGTGCCCGCGCTTGGAGCGATCGCCTTCTGGGCGATGTGGATGGGAGATTTCGACGAAGGAGAGAGCGCGCTGCGCCGCGCCCGGGAGATCACGGAGCGACAAATTGACCCGGCCGCCGCGGCGCTGCTACACCTCGTGACGGGCATGTTGCACGCCGCTCGCGGGCAGCATCAAGCGGCACTCGAAGCATTCGCGACGGGAGCGCGGGCGCAATCACTATTGACAGGTGTCCACGCTCTCGCGACGCCGGTCGTCGGATGGCTCGCGGCAACGCAGGCTCGCCTCGGGATGCCAGATGAGGCGCGCGCGACGCTCACCGGATTCTCCGCCGAACACGAACGGACCGATTTCATTTGCAACGCGCGCGCAGTGATTTGCCTGACGGAGGGAGACCCCACCGCGGCGTTGGATCTACTCCAAGACCTACGGGACGCGCCACCCCCGGTGGGCGTTCCCGCGTTCATGCTCGTTGAAACGCATCTGCTCGCCGGCATCGCGCACCTACACCTCGCGGATCGAAACGCGGCCGCCGCCGCCGCCGAGGCGGCGCTCGCGGCCGCCGAGCCACACCGGTTGATCTTCCCGTTTGCCATGACCGACGCCGCGGAACTGCTCGCCGTGCTGCCGCACCACGAAACGGCCCATGCTGGGCTTCTCGCTGACATCGTCGACCTGCTGCAAGGCACGTCCGCGCCCCGCACCGACCGAGAGGCGCTATCGCAGTCGGACGCACTCAGCCCCAGCGAGCTGCGCGTCCTTGGCTACCTACCGACAAATCTGACGCGGCCGGAGATCGCGCACGAGCTGCACGTGTCGATCAACACGGTCAACACGCACATT
>WNGA01010417.1_pt2 | contig 12325 bp, 9 predicted proteins | sample 5400061 | NCBI WGS metagenome assembly WNGA01 (sample SAMN13153366, study PRJNA577476) | soil metagenome | isolation source: 100 cm soil or saprolite under grassland replicate 2 | place: USA:California | collected 2016-06-15
ACGGCAAAGGGCGGATGATTCCCCTGCGCCACTAGCCGGGTGATTTGGTCCTCCAGTTGTAAGACGATGACGCGCTGTGCATCACGGCGTACCAGCGTTAAGAGCTCCTGGGCGAGCTGGAAAGCGCGCGAATGCTCTCCGTGCGTATGGCGCACATCGTCGCTCAGATCATCGTGAATATAAAACACCTGCGGTGTTGGCGCGGCATAGGCAGAGTTTGCTGACACCGGGCTGTCCTTTTTAGTGCCCACCGTGGAAAAACGGGAGCGTTATCAAGAGCGTGTAGCCATTCACCATGAGGAAGGTACCACCGAGCGCGAGGATCATGCTCAGACCATACATCATGCGTGAACTCGCCAGGATGGAGACTGACGATAGCACAATGGCGATTTGCAGGAGCACTTCCGCGAAGTCAAAATAGGGGTCCCGGCTGCGATTCACATCCCGCTGGTGTTCTAGTGTCTTGGCTGCCTGCTCGATGTCCTTCTTCTCGGCGTTATAGCGTTTCGCCTCCGCGGTAAATTCAGCGAGCAGCGCTTCATACTGCTGCCGCACTGCCGGCGCCATACTGGCACTGCGTTCTGCAAGCTCAGCCTCCAGGCGCTTCTGCTGGATGCGATACTCGTGCTCCCGGATCACCTTCGCCTGGTAGAAGGCCCACTGATCCGAGGCCTCCTGCTGAGCCACGAGCATATCTTTCATGGCATTGTTGCCACCGAGGGCCGCAATGGCAAGCATCACCGCGTATACTGCAGTGGTGATCGCCACCCGCCGCGTGAACGTCTGGTTTTTGATCTCTTCCAACTCTTTAGGGTTGGGCAATTCCACCTCAGGCATGCTGATAGTCCTCTACGAGAGCCACGAGGATGTGGAGCAAATCGGCCAGATCGGTTGGCACGCGGTACAAAGTTAAATCCTGCGTGACCTGCGTGGCTTGTCGGTCCAATATGCCAAATTGCCATATATTGCCCATAGAAACAGCTCCATACAGTCTGTCCGCATTGTTTTCTGTCCACTTATCGAGCGCAATTAATTCCACCGCTAACTGGGTAAAACCTTTTTGCAAATCGGCATTTTTGGCTTCAATAATGAGCAAGGTGTTCTTGGCTTGGAGATAATAATCGAGTGTACCCTTAAGTTGCTCATTCACTTCTATAGGAAATTCGACTCTGATCCTTACATGCGTGTAGTGCACGACTTCCATGAGGAGGGGGGCAATCAAAAATTCTCGTCTGGCCATTTCACTCGTCAGGCTGACATACGGCAGACTTTCTTCCAAACGAGCTTTGAGATCATCAAGACGCTCCAGTGTGCGCGTCGTACGCGGCAAGACACACATTTGTGCCTGAAACGTATAGCCAAAATACGCCACCACATCGTCGACGTCAGCATTCAGTTTAAAGTAATCCGCAAACGTGTATGAGGATGCGGAAGAGATGATAGGATGTTTCATCCGTACAGCAACCCCCCATATAGAGTATTCCAGGTTCTCTTCGTAAGCCTTGCCGAACATCGGTGATACTGAGAGAAAAAGTGTCGTATGACTACTAGCCTTGGTTATTCATACTCGAGACGTTATGAGACAACCTCTCTCTGAGGTGTCAGGATATATTATAGGAGTATCTGATACGTATGGCACTGCCTGAAGGCACTGCCATGCAGGGAATGGGGGCAGACATGGATCTAGACGATGGGGAAAGACAGGCGTTCCTCGATCTGCTGAGGGAGGTTTGCTGGCGTATGGCAGGGGTGGGGCACCAGGAGGAGGACGGATGGCGCAGGCCCCGAGCCTACGGTAAGCCCGGAGCACCGGTCCCGAACGCCCAGCGTTCAGCCCCGCCCCGGCAAGAGAATATACCGGAGCAACCAGTATGCCGCCGCACAACAGAGGCCAGAGACCAACGCCGTGGGCAGGGCCACTTCGATACGATCACCGAGATACCCCTCCAACGCCACGGTCAGCAGCAGAAATTGCACGAAAATTAAACTCACCAGGCACACCATGACGGTATAGATGAGCGACATCTGTTGGGCACGCTGGGCCCGGAGTTGCCGCTCGGGTGTTATGAGGCTTTGCCAATGGCCCATAGCTCCTCCCCTTTCCTTTCCAGAGTCACGCGCGGCAGCGGGCGCGACGGCGGACCCGCCAGGACCCGACCGTCAACAGCGTCGAAGAACCCTTGGTGGCATGGACAGTACAGCTGCCGGTCGGCGGCATGATAATTGACTGGACACCCCAGGTGTGTGCACTTTTGCCCAAAGGCGACATAGTGATTTACGTCCAGTCGTACCAGTAGGCAGGGATCACCCGATGCGGGGTAGTGAAACACCTTTGCGTCCCCAACCGGGAGCTCATCCACCCTGGCGACTGACACCTGCGGGAGTGCCTCTCCACCCCAGAGGTGTTGGAGTCTGCCGAGCACCGCCAGGACCACGTTAGCGAGAAACGTCGCCAGCGACACCCAGACGAGCGACTTGGTAAATTCGCGCCGGGTCACGAAGTGGTCATCAACCCACGAAATGGGGAAATGGTCCTTCCAGGTCGGCACCTCGGGCATAACCGCCCCTTTCTGTCATCCTGACGCACCAGGCAGGACCGGGTGCAGCGTGCCCGCATCCTGCCCCTGCCCGGACGCCATAAACGCCGTGATATCGACTTCAAGCGCCTCCACGCCTACTGGCACCATCATCTGCACCCTGGTCTGCACGACCTGCGGCCCGAACACAAACGTGTTGATCGGCCGCTCCCGCCGCAGCGCCTCGATTTCCGCGCGTGGCCCGTAGGCCAACGCGCCGCTAGGACAGACGGTGACACACATGGGACGCTTCCCGGTTGAGGTGCGGTCGTAGCACATGTCACATTTCATCATCAGGTCCAGCTCTGGGAGGTAGTGTGGCACGCCAAAGGGACAGGCCAGCACACAGTTGGTACACCCGATACAGTGCGACGGCAGTGCCGTCTGTACGACCCCATCGGCCGTCTTCTTAATGGCATCCGCCGGGCAGACTTCGGCACAGGCAGGATCCTCGCAGTGCATGCAGACCACTGGGACCGTCTGCGGCGAGGCGGCACGATCGGTGTACTCCAGGTGGATCATGGACACACCGCGGTGCGTGTCGCATTCGGCACAGGCGTGGTAGCACGCCTGGCAGCCAATACAGCGCGACGGATCGACAAAAAACTCCATCCCTGGATCGATCATGCGGCTGCCTTTTCGATGCGCACGGCGCAGACTTTGAACGCCGGGATCTTGGAGATCGGGTCGAGGGCCCGGATCGTTAGGAGGTTGGCCGAGCGCTCTTCCGGCCAGTGATAAGGGATGAACACTGTATCGGGTCGAATCGTCCGGACTACCTGGCAGGGCAGGGTCATGGCCCCACGCCGGCTCACCACGCGTACCCGGTCGCCCGTCTGCACCCCCAGGGTGACCGCCAGGTCGGGGTGCATTTCCAGCAGCGGCTCCGGGTATTGCCGCACTAAGGGGCCGATGCGGCGCGTCTGCGTACCGCTCAGATACTGTGAGACCACTCGACCGGTAGTAAGGAGTACTGGATACTCGGCGTCGATGTCCTCGGCCGGGGGACGGTACTCGACCACATGGAAGCGCGCCTTGCCATCGGCATGATAGAACGTCCCACCGTCGAACAGCCGCGGCGTACCCGGGTGAGTGGGATCCGGGCACGGCCAGAAGACGCCGTGCTGCTGGTCGATTTTCTCGTAGGTAATGCCGTAATAATCACAGAGCCCACCCCGCGACACGCGGCGCAGCTCGCGAAAGATGTCCTCGACGCAGGCATAGGGGAACTGCTGCCAGGGGGCAAAACGCCGGGCCAAGTCGCAGAGGATCTCCCAGTCCGGACGCGCCTTGCCCGGTGGCTGCACTGCCTGCCGGATGCGGATGACGCGGCCTTCAGCGGTGGTGACGGTGCCTTCGTCCTCTTCCTGCAGCGAGCCCGGCAGGATGACATCGGCATGGCGGGCCGTTTCCGACATGAAAAAATCGATGACGCAGAAAAACTCGAGTCGCTCGAGTGCGGCCCGCGTGTACTCGGCGTCCGGGAGCGACACGAGGGGATTGAAACAGATGCACAGGAGCCCCCGGATCTCCCCACGGTGGATAGCCTCACACATCTCCGTAGCGGTGTAGCCCACGCCTGGCAGTTCGTCTTCAGCTACGCCCCAGTGCTCGGCCACGATGCGGCGGTGCTCGGGATTGTCGATGTCTCGCCCACTCGGGAGCTGGTTACAACGCTGCCCGTGCTCCCGCCCGCCCTGGCCATTTCCCTGGCCGGTGATGGTCGAGTACCCGCAACCTGGCTTGCCAATCTTGCCGGTGGCCAGGACGAGGTTGATACACGCCAGACAGTTTTCCGTTCCCTGGGTATGATGTTCAATGCCCCGGGCGTGCAAGAGCATGGCGGTGGGCGCCGTGCCCCACCACTCCGCCGCCTGGATAATCGCCGCCGCTGGCACCCCGGTGAGAGCTGCCACACGCTCCGGGGTATAGTGGGCCACCGTCTCCCGCACGGCCTCAAAGCCCTGGGTGTGCTGCGCAATAAAAGCGTGATCGATCCAGCCACGCGCCAGGCAGACGTGCAAAAGGCCATTCATCAGGGCGCTATCGCGCCCCGGGCGCACAGGCAGGAGAAGGTCAGCCGTGCGCGCGATCGGGGTCATGCGCGGATCAATGACGATGATCTTGGCCCCGTGGTCCCGTGCCCGCCAGATATAGTCGGTGAGGATGGGAAAGCACTCCCCGACATTGATACCGGCCAGGATGAGACACTTTGCCAGCGAGATGTCACTCCACGGCTGTCCGCCCCGGTCGATGCCAAACGCCATACGGTTCGCGGCACCCGCTGACACCATGCAGAGACGCCCATTGTAATCGATGTGCTTCGTGCGCAGTGCCAGGCGGGCAAACTTCCCCACCAGGTACGCCTTTTCGTTGGTGAGTGATGCCCCCGAGAGCAATGCAAAGGCGTCCCGGCCATACTGCGCCTGAATGCGGCGGATCTGCTCCGCGACGCGGTCGAGTGCCTCGGGCCAGTCGGCCTCGCGAAACCCGTCCGCGCCGCGGATGAGCGGTGCCAGGAGCCGATCTGGGTGGCTGCCCTGGAGGTAGCGCTTGACGCCTTTGGGGCAGAGCATACCGCGGTTCACAGGGAAGTCCTCCCAGGGCTCGAAGCCGATAACCGTGTTCTCCTTGACCTTGAGCTGGATGCCACACTGGATGCCGCAGAAGCAGCAATGCGTCTTCACGAGTCGGTCCGGCTCTCCACGCCCCTGCCATCCACCCGGCGGGGTGTCGTGGAGATGCGGACCGTATTGCTCCGTGAGTTGCGCCAGCGTTTGCGGCAGCGTCACCATGGGTAGGAGCCTCCTGTCGCTTGCGCCCGTAATAGATCGTAGTGCGCCTGGGCACCGTCTGAGGTATGCGACGCGGCCGGCACCATGGCCCGTCCGTGCCATATCCCAACCTGCCGCCGACGGCAGCGCGGACACACGTGCATGTAATGCGCCACCGGTCCACGCAGGCGCCAGTCTAAACCCACCTCGGCCAGCACGCCTTTGAGATCTTCGACATGCATAGCGCCAGCAAAATCCTCCCCACAGAGGCGGCAGACTGCCGGCGGGGCGGTAGTATTGGCCTGCTTGTATAACGTCACCGCGAGGTGCAGCGGGCGTTGCAAGAGATGGAAGAGTTTGCCGAACGGCAGGTAGAGGAGCGTCGCAATGACCGTGCCAGCGTGGATCAGTGAGATCACCACGTAGCCAGCGCCGTGCAAGGCATGCATACTAAAAGTCAGCAGCAGGCCAGTCGCCGAGACTGCGAGGAGCAGGAGCAGCGGCACCAGGTCATTGCCAAACTGTTGGCTGGCGACTGCCCCAGCGTCTTTGAGACGCCGATGCAAGGTCAGCACCACTCCAACGATCACCAGGACCGCCGCCAGGTTCAAGAGGTTGAAGAACACATGGCGCACCCAGGAGAGCTCAGTGTGAAACGCCCCTACGTGTACGCCGAACACGAGTATCTGGTACACCTGTGGGGCGTGCGTCTGACTCTCGAAATGGATCCAACCAAAGACCAGCGGAAAAGTCACTGCCCCGGCGAGTATCGTGCCCCAGGACATGCAGAGATGCGCCAGCCAGCGGCCCCGGCCCCGCCGGCGAATGAAGTGTTGCGCCATGAAGTTGCTAACCAGAGCCCCAATCAGAGTCAGCACATGGCGCCCGATTTCCTGGCGCCGGAAGAGCAGCTGCCAGCCACGGCGCCAGTAGACACGCGTCGGCGGACGTTGCAGCCATACGGTATAGCGGTAGGTAATGGCGAAAGCCGAAAACATCGCCCCAAAGGTATAGATCAGCAAGGTGGGGTCATAGTTGCGCAAGTTGCGCGAGCCGAGCAGGATACCACAGCCTAACCCCAGAACGACGGTGAGACCTGCTATGAGACCCGGCAGCGTGAAAAAAGTCGTGCGTTGCATTACGCCCCCGTTAGTGTCAGGGTAGTGTCGTCTGAAGTCGCCAGGCGGCAGCCGATTTCCGTGGCCAGGAGCGTGTCGAGCACCTCAGTCGGTGGCAGCTCAAGATAGACGTCGTCGCCTTCCACTTTCACCGGGAAGACTTGTACCGCGTAATCCTCACCGCTGAGACATGTCCCTGAGTCGAGCGAAAATGTCTTTTTGTGCAGTGGGCAGGCGATTTTGGGGCTACCATTGGCATCGCCAAGAATACCACGGGACAACACAAAAGCCTTCTTATGCGGACACATCTGCTGACAGGCATACCAGGCGTCACGGTTGGTGAAATTGAACACGGCAATCTGCACCTTGCCATACTTGATCGTTGCCCCACCGTTATAGGGAAAATCCTGCACCTTGCCCACCTGCACCCACGTGCGCGGCGTCACCTTGGCGCGCTCGGCCTCGGGCCGCGTCTGCTCTTCGAGCCGCGTGAGTTGCACGAGTGACACCGCTTCTGATGGCCAATCCCCAGGACGCTGCTGGCCGCGTTCGTGAATGATTTCAATGCACGGTTCCGTCTCATCCGTATTGACAAATTGGCGGAATAATTTGCGCTTTTCCGGGTCCTTGACGACTTCGGCCCATTCACACGTATAGGTATCGACCAGGAACTGTAGGCGCTCTTCCAGCTCTTGGCAGATGCCCAGCTTGTCCTCGATAATGACCTCTTTCAGATGGTCGATGCCCCCTTCGAGCTTCTCAATCCAGACGGCCGTGCGGGTCAGTCTGTCGGCGGTCATGATGTAATACATGAGGAAGCGATCGATATATACGATGGCCGTTGCCTCATCGATGTCCGCGGCCAGCAGGTCCGCATGCCGCGGCCTGGCGCCGCCATTGCCGCACACGTACAGGTTGTAGCCCCGCTCCGTAGCTACCAGACCAAAATCCTTCCCCTGCGCTTCCGCACACTCGCGCACACAGCCGGAGACCGCCGCCTTGACTTTATGCGGGGCGCGGATGCCCTTGTAGCGATTTTCCAAGCGGATGGCAAAACCGACCGCATCCTGCACGCCGTAGCGACACCACGTGGTCCCGACACAGCTCTTGATCGTCCGCAGGGCTTTCCCATAGGCGTGGCCGCTTTCAAAACCAGCGTTGACCAGTTTCTCCCAGATGTCCGGCAGATCCTGGACCTGGGCGCCGAACAGATCGATGCGCTGCCCACCCGTAATCTTGGTGTACAGGCCAAACTGCCTGGCCGTTTCCCCCAATGCGACGAGCTTGTCGGGCGTGATTTCGCCCCCCGGTACCCGCGGAATGACCGAGTACAGGCCCCCACGCTGCATGTTCGCCAGAAAGCGGTCATTGGTATCCTGCAACGTCTGGTGTTTGGGCCGCATGATATGTTCGTTCCATAACGACGCCAGCATGGACGTGATGGCCGGCTTGCAGATTTCGCAGCCCTGGCCGGTGCCGCATTGGGCAATGATGTCGTCAAAGGTCGTGAGCTTTTTCGCCTTCACAATGGCGAACAGCGCGGTACGCGTATGCGGGAAGTGTTCACATAAATGACCGCTGACAGTTCTGCCGGCGGCCTGCATGGCGGCGTTGAAGAGATCAGTAACGAGCGGCAGGCAGCCGCCGCAGCCGGTACCGGCCTTCGTGGCCGTTTTCACCTGCCCCAGCGAGGTCAGTTCCTGGACCTGGATAGCTGTACAGATCGCTCCCTTGGTGATATTATTGCAGGAACAGATCTGTGCTGTATCCGGCAGGCTGGCAGCCCCGCCGAGTACTGCAGTGCCTCCCGCCTTGCCCATGATCAGCTCATGCGGTTTGCCTGGAAGGGCGTCCCCGCCCTTGGCCAGCGCCGAGAGGACGCCGTAATCGTGAGCATCACCCACTAACACGCCGCCCAGCAAGCGCGTGCCGTCGAGCGTGAACAGGAGTTTTTTATAGATCCCGCTAAACGGATCCTCCCAGGTCAACGGTTTGGCGCGCTCTGGTCCTGCTTCGTAATCGCCGAAGCTGGCGACATCGACACCCATAAGCTTCAACTTGGTGGACAGGTCTGTCCCCTGAAAATGCTCGTCGCCACCGGTGAGGTTTTTGGCGACGATTTCAGCCATCTGCCAGCCGGGGGCAACGAGACCGTAAATCATGCCCCCGTAGAGCGCCACTTCACCAATGGCGTAAATATGCGGGTCAGAGGCCTGCAGGCGATCGTTGACGACTACCCCGCCCCGTTCGCCGACCTCGAGACCGCAGGCCCGTGCCAGATCATCGCGTGGCCGAATGCCGGCTGAAACAATGATCATGTCGACCTCAAGCGTGGTCCCGTCGGTGAAGTGCATCGCCTGGACCTTACCATCACCGCGGACTTCCTGCGTGACTTTGTTGAGGTGCACCTGGACGCCGAGGTCTTCGATTTGCTTCACCAGCACCCGTGAGCCGGCCTCGTCGATTTGGCGCGGCATGAGGCGTGAGGCAAATTCGACCACGTGGGTTTCCAAGCCCAGATCATAGGCGGCCTTGGCCGCTTCCAGCCCGAGCAACCCACCGCCGATGACAGCGGCTCGCTTCGCCCTCTTGCTGTAGGCACTGATCTTTTCGAGATCTTCAATGGTCCGGTAGACAAAAACGCCCCACTTGTCAATGCCAGGCACGGGCGGGACGAAGGGGTATGAACCAGTCGCCAGCACCACCGTGTCATAGACAACTTCAACCCCTTTATCGGAACGGACATGGCGCGTCTTGCGCTCAATCTGGCTGGCGCGATCGCCGATGTGCAGGGTGATGCCGTGCTCATCGTACCACTCCCGCTTCGTAAGCATCAGCTTTTCCGCGCTACGGTGCGCGAAGAACGACGTCAGGCCAACGCGGTCATAGGCGGCACGCGGCTCTTCACAGAACGTCACGATAGCGTATTGGCGCGGCACATCACACTCGACCAGCTTTTCGCAGAAACGCTGTCCCACCATCCCGTTGCCAATGACAACGACGGTTTTTTGCCGACTTGCTCTGTTCTTGGCTCCGCTCATTGTCGTGTCCTTATCACTGCTCTCACCGGCAGAAACATCCTGGTCCACTCCGACAGAAGTAAGCGTTGGCCTACCTCGTGGCTGTCAGCGTTGCGCGTCCTGCAAGCACCTGGGCGCTCGCCTCTCACCAGGCATACCGGGTTTGAATGAGCAAGAGCCATGCCATACTTCTACGAGAACCGCGCACCTTCTGCACGCACCTTCTGAAGGTGTAATAGATGCAAGAGTTGGAGGGATGTATGCTCTAGAGGAGGGTGAGGTGCATCCTCTAGGCTTTGACAGATTTGTCTGCTTTATAGCCACAAGCAACAAAAGCGTCGTTTCAGGATGTTTGGGGCTCTTGCCAGGCCTGCTGGCCGCACCAGCCGAGGAGGAAAACCACTCGGCTGGTGGCGGTCGTAAACGCAGTGGAGACAACATATGGGGTGGGGTCGAAGAGACGGTTGTTTCCTACATATTTGTGCGTTATTCTATGCGCTATACAAACGTGTTAGTTTTGTTTCTCATCGATCGCCCCCCAGGCACCGCGTCCCCTGCCCTGGCGTGCCCCGGTGGGTGCCGCTGCCCCAGCCCGCAAGGCGGGGGGCGTCCGCTGGCGGGTCCCGCGTGTCGCACGCCGGACTGCTCTTGGGGGTGCACTCCCGAGGGCACTGTGCAAAATAGCGTTTGAATTTCCTATACTCCCGTCACCTCTATACCGGATCCACCCATCTACCGTGGGTTTGCATGAGCTGGATGAGCCGCTCGTCAGCCTGATCCTGAGGGAGGTTGCGTTCGACGCACTCTTTGCCAACGTACAGGCTAATTTTCCCAGGCCCCGAGCCCACGTAGCCAAAATCGGCGTCGGCCATTTCGCCAGGGCCGTTCACAATACAACCCATGATGGCGATTTTGACATCTTTGAGGTGGGACATACGGGACTTGATACGTTCGGTGGTCGTCTGCAAATTGAACAGGGTGCGACCACAGGAGGGGCACGAGATGAATTCAGTCTTCGACATGCGCAGCCGGGCTGCTTGCAGGATGTTGTAGCTCAGGCTGAGCGCCTCTGCAGCAGAGAGGTCGCTGTCGATCTGCAGGCTATCGCCGAGGCCATCACACAGCAATGTGCCCAGCCAGAGCGACGCCTGGAACAGTGCCTCGGCACGGCCTCTGAGAGCTGGTGTTTTCAGGTGCAGCGGCACCGCGAGACCCTTAGTATCCAGATGCGCCGCCAGGAAACGATAGGCCGCCACGGGTTGGGCCATATCTAAGGAGACAAGAACGCTCGACGTCGCCACCTCACGAGACAGCTCGACTACACGGCTGGCCGTATACGCCAGTCCTTCGAGGGTCGTGCCATAGGTGGCACGTAGGAATGGCGGGATGGTTTCCAGGCTCAGGCCCCACTCAAGCGCCGCGCCATGGCGCGCTACCAGTGCCACACTGTGTCGAACCTGCTCGTGCCACGCCCCTTCAGAGAGCGTCGCATCGGGAGCCGTAATCAGCTTGGCTGCCTCTGGGAGGGTTGGCCACGCACGCAGGAGCGCCAGGGGCAGACGCAGTGCCAGGGGGACGCTCAGTCCGGCTTCAGGGAGACGCTGGCGTAGCTGAGAGAACGCCTCCAGGTCAGCGCACGACGTGGCCTGGCAACGGACCATTTCGCACACCGGCGCGCCAAGGCTTGCGGGTGTGCTGAACGCCCGTATCTGTGCCAGCGTACCGTCCACATCGACGAGCGGCACGGTCGTCGCTAGCTCCACCCGCACCGGCTGGGCGCCGCCCGCCTGCAGGTCCCCGAGCCTGACCTCGTCGCTGGAGCGTCGTCGGTAGCCATAGGGATTACGGCTTTCCTGCGGCACCGGCGCCGTGCTTGTTGACAAACGCACCGGCAGAGAGAAGGCGCCGTCGTCCCGAGACGCCAGACGCGCGTTGTACGGCTTGACCAGCGCATAGGCCGCGGGGATTTCGTGCACCGAATCTTCCGTGAGGGACACCCGAATGGTATCACCGATGCCGTCTTCCAGAAGGGCACCGATACCTATCGCCGACTTCACTCTCCCCTCCTCCCCATCCCCAGCTTCGGTGACGCCCAGGTGAAAGGGGTAGTCCATGCCTTCTTCCGCCATGCGCGCCGCGAGCAGGCGATACGCCTGGATCATCACCAGCGGATTGGAGGCTTTCATGGACAGCACAATAGCATGATAATCATAGCGTTCACAGATGCGCACGAACTCCAGCGCCGACTCGACCATGCCCTCCGGGGTGTCGCCAAAACGGTTCATGATGCGGTCGGAGAGCGAGCCATGATTCGTACCGATCCGCATGGCCACCCCATACTGTTTGAGTTTGAACACTAAGGGCTTGAAACGTGCCTCGAGGCGTTCCAATTCTGCCTGGTACTCGCTGTCACTATACTCGTGCGTGGCAAATTTTTTCTTATCAGCGTAGTTGCCAGGGTTGATGCGGACCTTTTCGACGTATTCCGCAGCCTTTAAGGCAGCGTTCGGCGTGAAGTGAATGTCGGCCACTAAGGGCACACGGATACCACGCCGATACAGCTCGGCTTTGATATGGCGCAAATTTTCGGCCTCGTTGAGCGAGGGAGCCGTGATCCGCACGATTTCACAGCCCGCCTCGACGAGCTGGATGGTTTCGGCTACCGTAGCGGCCGTGTCCATGGTATCGCTGATCGTCATCGACTGAACGCGGATCGGATAATGCCCCCCAAGCGGTACGTCACCGATAGGCACGACACGGGTCTTGCGGCGACGGTAGGTAAAGGGATCGTGACAGTATGCCGGCAGCGTGATCATGATGGTCCTTTCGCAGCATGC
>WNGA01010806.1_pt1 | contig 12325 bp, 8 predicted proteins | sample 5400061 | NCBI WGS metagenome assembly WNGA01 (sample SAMN13153366, study PRJNA577476) | soil metagenome | isolation source: 100 cm soil or saprolite under grassland replicate 2 | place: USA:California | collected 2016-06-15
AGTGGCGAACGGCCTATCTGCATAAGCGTTAATCACTTAATTTCAGGTTAAGCAAGCGATTAACTATAGGTTATGAGGCGATGTTCGGCGCCTTATATTTTTCAATGTTGCTATCGCGTTATGACATCACAAAATGGACAAGGTCGAGCTGAGGTGAGGCTCAAAAAAGTTCGAGCGAGTTACAATCGAGTTGCAAGCAATCTCCAAAGAAGCTTTGTCGCAACCAACCCAGCCGAGCCGCCGTCTTTTTCTATAGGTGTCATTTGTCATCGCTGGATTTGCGCCCCGGCGCGATGGCGAATGACAGACGTAAAATAACGAGTGGAAAATGAAAAACAGGCAAATTTTTCTTGCACCTGATTCTGATAGTGAATAAGATTGCTACTGCCCTGTTCGGGGGTAGTCGTTTGGAGGTCTCGATCACCAAACGGATTTGCCTGCCTGATTCGTTTCCCAATCCCCGTAGTTCTTCGTGGCTTCCCCGCCCGACCCCGAAAACTATAACAAAGTGAGATTCAGTACGGCCGGAAGTCTACCCTGCAATCCGGTCAAGAGTGTCATTGGCCAAGTTTTGGCCATTTCGAGGATAAAAAAAATGAGCAACACACCCATCAACGATTCATATTGGTTAGTTCCCGGAAGATTGCTGGCGGGCGAGTATCCGGGGGCGAGAACAAAAGACGAAGCCCGCCGAAAGCTGCGGTCATTTCTGGACGCAGGAGTGAACTTCTTTCTCGATCTGACGGATGAAGGCGAAGGGCTTGAGCCGTACGCGCAGCTCCTCGAGGAAGAGGCGATGTCCCGGGATCGGGGAGTCGCTTACCGGCGTCTGCCCATACCTGATATGGATGTGCCCACGACTGATAGGATGCGCGAGATTCAGATGACCATCGAAGAGGCGCTCGATGCCGGGCGGACGGTTTATGTCCACTGTTTGGGAGGCCTCGGTCGCACGGGAACGGTCCTCGGCTGCTATCTGGTCGAGCATGAAGTGAGCGTCGCTGAAGCGCTCGCCGAGATCCAGCGCCGCCGGCGGTGGACCAAAGACGTGTGGAAGAAAGCTCCACAAACCCCGGCGCAAGTAGATTTCGTGAAGAGATGGTGTTCGTTTGCGTCTCAGGGGCATCTGCGGGAGAGGGCGAGGGATTCCTATACAGTCGCGTAGATCGATTTTCAATCGTGTATACGAGATCGTCAATTGGGGTTCGCGGCAAAGAACACATCATTAGAACGCGGATGACGCGGACGGGCGCGGATCGTCGCGGATAAAACCAGAAAAGATTCGGCGTCAATCCGCTCTATCTGCGTCATCAGCGTTCTATTAACCCGTACACCGATGTGAAAACCGTTCCAGGTCTGACCCGTAGCCTATTCCGGCCAATTCCCATCTTTCATTTCACGCAGGCTCAGTTTGAGCGGATCGATCACAACGTGTTTCACCTTCTTGCGATTCCAGGTGTAAGTGACGTGAACTAGCCCGTCGCCGCTCTGGATCACCGCAGGGTAGGAATACTCCGCTTCGGGAGGGCCTGTTTCGAGCGCGAGCGCCGCTTTCCACGTCCTGCCGTCCTCGCTGATCGCGACGTTGAGCGGCGCTCGTCCGCCCCATTTCCCGGACTGCGTAGCGACGTGGTTGTAGACCAGTAGATGGCGGCCGTCTCGGAGCGTCACTCCGTCAATCCCGGAGTTCGGATTGGGCAGAACCGTCGCGCTGAGCTTGCCCCAGGTCTTGCCGTTGTCATCTGACCACGACTCAACGATCTTTCCCTGGCGGCTGCGCATCAGCGCCTGGAGTCTTCCTCCCTTATGGAAAAAGACGGTCGGCTGAATCACGCCGAACTCTTTACCGTCATTGATCGCATCAGTGCGCCGCCACGTTTTGCCGAGGTCGGCGGTGTACTCGAAGTGGACGCGCCAGCCGTTGTCTTCAGTACTGGAAGGGCAGAGCAGTTCGCCGTCGCCAATCTCGACTGGCTTGTTCTTGATTGGACCCATGACGCCGTCTGGCAACCGCCGCGGCTTGCCCCAAGTCTTCCCGCCGTCCTCCGAAGTCATCATCATTCCCCACCACTCGCTCGGGCTGGGGCCGACTTTGTAAAAGAGCAGCAGCGGCCCTGCCTTCGCCCCTAATTTCACCCCTGATTTCATTTGATACAGCGCTGGGTTCCAGGTCGGGTAGCGTTTTTCCGGCGACTCGACGCCGACGGCCACTTCCACCGGCGCAGTCCATTTGCCGTCTTCCAATCGGGACACCCAGATGCCGACGTCCGGATGCTTCTCCCGCGTCCCGCCGAACCACGCCGCGACGAGTCCGCCTTTCGATTCGGCGATGGTCGATGCATGGCATTGCGGGAACGGGGCGATTTCATAAATGAACTCGCTCTTGATGACGCCGGGCGCGGTGGTTGTCGCCGGCGCGGCAGGCAACATGTTGCGAATCGCCGAGATGCGCCACCCCTTTTCAGTTCGTTTCAACACCAGCGTCGTCCACATACTCCGTGTCGCGCCTCCGGCGAGCCCCGTCAGTTCGTAACGCCCGTCGGCGATCGCCACATCGGGCGTTAACATTCGTATGGACTCTACGGTAATGGCGCGCTTCCCGCCCGTGTTCCTCGAACTCTCCATCGTCCCACGAACCACCGCGTCGCGCCCTTTACGCCATTCGCCCGACGACACAAGCTGGTCAGCGTCACTCGTGAACAGTTCTTCGACGGCCTTCGGGTCAACACGCTCGCGCGCGTCGACGTATTTACTCACGACCTCGCGGATCGCGGCCTCATCATCGCGGCGGGCGTTGTCTTGAGCGAACCACGGCGTGGCGGAAACAATGCAACAAAGGATCGCTAGCTTAGCGCGCATAATGCCTCCCAAAACAATCAAAGCGTGTTCATAAATCAGACCGGCGGAGCCTTTGGAGCGCCTCCGCTCGGTACCGCTTTGGTAGTCTGCTTCGATACTCTGGCGATGATGGAAAGGAAGCCCACCGCGTCTCCTGCCCCTGAAGTCTGTAGGATCCTCGGATGACTACCAAAGCGGTCCCGAGCGCCCGCACTCCAAAGGCTGTCGCCATTTCAACTGGGTGACCGTATTCGACTTTTATTTGCAAACGCTTCAATCGATCAATTCCTGATGACGTCGATGTAGTAGAGATCAGTGGCGACCTCAAAATCTTCTTTCTTGACGTCGGTCTTCAAGGTCTTCCATTCCGTCGTCGGTTGGATAATCTGCCAGTCCGTCTTTCTTCCGACTTTCACCGGCATGGCGAAATCCTTGACGTCGGTCTTCCACCGGTAGGAGACGCTACCGTCGCCTTCCTGAAACCGCAATTCGAGCGCCGGGAGCGCGGCGCGCTGGAGGTATTGGTCAAAGATCGGAGTCAGATTCTTGCCGGTCTGCCGGCTGAAGAAAGCCACCACGTCCTCGGTCATGATGTTACGATATTTGAACCGGTCGCAGTACGCGCGCAGCAGATGGCGCCATTTGCTGTCGTTATCGATCACCGATCGAAGCGTGTTCAGGAACAGCGCGCCTTTGAAATATTGGTCCTGCGAAGGCGTTTGGTTGACGCCGCGAGTGGTGATGATCGGCTGCTGGTTCTTGACCTTCGATTTGTAGCCGTTGACGTACTTGAGCGCGTCTTCCTTGCCGAACAGCGCCTCGACGTAAACGCATTCGGCGTAAGTCGCCCAGCCTTCGTGAATCCACATGTCGGAGATGTCGCTGCCCGTGACGCTGTTGCCGAACCATTCGTGGGCGCTCTCGTGAATGATGATGAAGTCGAATTTCAGACTGACGCCGACGCCAGTCCAATCGCGTTCGAGATAGCCGTTGGCGAAGCGGTTGCCGTAGGTGACAGCGCTTTGATGTTCCATCCCCGAGTACGGGACCTCGATCAGTTTGTAGCCGTCCCGCTTGAACGGGTACTCGCCGAAATACTTTTGAAACGCCTCCATCATCGGCTTTGCCTGCGCGAACTGGCGTTTTGCCTTCTCCAGATTTTCCGGCAGGCAGTAAAAATCCATCGTCAGATCGCCCAGCCTGTCGCTGAAGTGTTCGTAATGGCCGATGTTGAGCGACACGCAGTAGTTATTGATCGGATAACTGATGGCCCAGTCATAGCGCGTATAACCGTCGCCGAGATCAGATTTACCGACCAGCCGCCCGTTGGAAACGTCGGTGAGCGCGCTGGGAATGGCGACGCGCAAACGCATGTTTTCGACTTCGTCCTGCTGCTGATCCTTGTTCGGCCACCAGACGCTAGCGCCGACTCCCTGGCAGGCGGTCGTGATCCAATGCCGCCCGGCCGGGTCTTTACGAAAGCTGATGCCGCCGAAGCGCCCCGTCTCCTGCGGATAGCCGGAGTAATGGAACTCGACGGTCTGCACAGAGTTCTTCTTAAGCGGCGCGGGAAAGTCCACGAAGACCGTCCCCAGTTCGCGCGTATATTTCAGCTCGTTCGAACCGAACAGGATTTTGTCCACGTTAAGGTTGGCGAACAGGTCAAGCTGGATCCGCGTGTCGTCCTTCAGCATCTTGAAGCGGATTGTATTCTTTCCGCTGATGAACTTCTTCTCCGGATCAACGCGAATGTCCAGGTCGTAGGAGAGCAGGTCGTTGTTGGCCCGCCAGGGACCATACTCGCCTCGCAGGATGTCGGCCCGCGAAGGCGCAGAGGGCGCCGAAGTCGATTGCTGTGGCGTCTGGGCCGGCGCAACGACGGCCCACGCTACCAGGAACAGGCGGATGAGTTGAGACAAAAGATTTAGTCGCATCGAGTAGCCTTTTCAGTAAATAATGGATTAGAGCAGTTATCAGATCAGTGTACAGATTTATTCTTCGTCGCGGAGCGACGGTTGAGATTAGGCCGGCGTTTTAACGCCGGCGCTGAGTGTGGGAGAAATCTCTAGTCGCGGAGCGACGGTTGAAAGAGGCGAAGAAAAGACGGGTGAATGTAGGGACGAACTCACAACAATCTCAACCGTCGCTCCGCGACTGGATAATCATTTACCACCTCAACCGGCGTTAAAACGCCGGCCTAATCTCAACCGTCGCTCCGCGACGAAGAATAAATCCGTACGCGCATTCGCAACCCGCTCTAGTCTGTCCATCCTAGCCCATCACGTTTTGGGAAATCCAGATTGGCCCGACGCATTATGTGAAAATGTGGAATGGAGTGTGAGAATGGGGCGCCTAGGGAGTCTTCAATTCGGGACTAATCTCGAATGTGTTGGCGTCCCAATCGACCGTCACCGTTGTTCCGTCCGCAAAAGTCGTCCGCTCCTTGCGATAGTTTTTATCCAGGAACTCGTGTTTGGTCATCTCGATCAAAGCCAGTTTCTCGTGCAGCGCCGCCATCTGCCGGATCAATGTCAGGTTCTTCTCAAAGTCGACCTTGAGGTCGCCCACTTGCGGGAGGCCGCCGTTCAACAGGCCGTACAGGATGTTCTGCATATCGCCCGTCCTGTACGGCGTGATGATGGCGTCGTGATAAACCAGATTGAAGAGCGGCACGGTCACGCACTTGGCCGGCCCCAGAGGCGAAGAGATGTCAGAGTAGGGAACCGTCCAATCACACGCGGCTTCTGTGCCCACTATGCCCAGGTTGTTGCGCGTCCAGTTGTAACAGAGCGCCCGCGCGTTGATCGCGTCCGTGCGCGTCACCGGGTGTTCGGGATTGAAATCCTCGTCCGGCGGAACATAACCAAACACGTCCAGATAGCTCCCCTGCGGTTTGATGCCGTGCTCGAACAGCAGCCGGTAGTTTTTGATCAAATGCCCCGGCATGAATCTCGCGTTGAGGAATGTCTGCGTCCCGCCGTCCCAGTGGCGCATGAACGGAATGTAGCCTTCCTTCCAATCGCCGAAACGCGTGCCGGGGAAGGCCTGCGGCTCGCTGCCCGCGTCCTCTTCGTGAATGGCGAACTGCGGGTCGTATGAAGGCGCGTCGACGTAGTAATCGCGGTACTGATCGTGGAGCGTGAAGATGTAGCCGATTTCTCGGCATGCGTCGGCCAGTCGTTTCATCCCTTCCCAGCCGCCCGCTTGTGGCGGCGGCGGCAATTCATCGGGGTGCTGTCGGTCGTAGCCGAGATGCGGCCAGCCTGTCAGTACGACGTGCAATCGTTCGACGCCTTTCGCTTTCAGTTCGCGCAGTTGACGCGCGCGCTCGTCGAAAGTGGTCAGGCTGTAGTTTTTCTCCGGATTCTTTTGATCGTAGCGCGAGCTGTCCGGCTTCAGATTTCTGAGGATGCTCAGCCGTGTGAGCGGAGTCCCGATCAAATCTTTGACCGCCGGCGTCCGCGCGATCTTCTCTTTGAGCGAAACGAACAGCCCCGTGTCCATCGCGTAGCGGCGATAGCGCTTGGCCAGGTCAACGTAATTGCCTTCGGCCACGAAACACATCCGCGCCGTTCGCGGGTAGCCGAACCGCCCGAGCGTCGCGCGCCATCGCGGGCCGATCACAGTCGGCCCGCCTGCGGGGTGGTTAAACTGGTAGGCGGCGTCGTTGGGCGTTTCGACGATCACCATCATCGCCGAGCGCCCCTTCTGAAACCCCCACCAGGACATCGACCACGACTCGATGACGTTGCTCTGAACGACGCTCTTGTCGGTCGGCGCCACTTTTCCTTCCGGCGTGATTGTGCGGATCGGGTGAAACTCCTTGGGCCAGTTGCGCGGCAGCAAATTGCCGCGGCCGTTGCTGAGCAGCGTATGATCCACCTCGCGCGCGTCGAGCGCCGTGGGCCAATCGAGTTGTCTCAAGACTGCTTCACGTTCGTTCGCAGCGACGTCGAAGACCGATTCTTCATCCTTGCCTTCGAGACAGACGGTCAGGAAGAGCCGCAGATCAAGCTCCGCGCCTTTGTTGAGCAAACCGTTGTGGCGCCACTCGCCAAGACTGATCTTGACGCCGGTCTTGAATCCCGTGTCGTAAGGCTCGATATCGATCTTCCGCGCGTCGGCCAGCCGCAGATAAAACTCTTCGCCGCGCGACCTGACCAGCATGTCTTTGGCCGACGAGGGGACCATCGCCCAGTTGGCCGGTCCGGCCTGAACGCTGAGCGCAAAGTCAGATTCGTTGAGCGTGACCTTGTTTTTCTTGCCCGCGATGATCCATTTGCCTTCGGCGCGCGACACGACGACCCCCGGCGCGCCCCACTCTTCACGCGGGAGTCGCTGCGCGAATGACAGCGCGTGGCAGATAACGGCGAAAAAGGCGATCCGAACAATCAGTCGGGATAATGACATTTTGCCTCCGAAAATCCCTGGGTACGCATCGCTTCCAGCGTGCAGTCGTGGGGAAAGACCTATTGATTAGAATCGTACTCCCCGAAGTCGCCTTGCTTGCGTTGAGCGATCATCGCTTGCAATCTTGCGAATCCGGCTCCAAGCGCGCTGCGGTCCTCCAATGAGTCTTCCACTCACGACTGCACGCTGGAAGCGATGCGTACCCAGGGTGGATGTTCATTTGCAGACGAGTAGCCTGGCCGAACGCGGCGGCAGATCTTTGATTTCCATACTGCCTTCGCGTCGGCCCAAATCTTCGCCGCTCCAGAAATCGGTGACGCGGCTCGGACGCGGCAGCGGGACCGAGATAGTTTGCGGTTGGTCTTCCCAGTTGAACACGCAGGCCATCCGCGCTTCCGGCAGGTTGACGACGCCGACGCGCAATGAATCGTCGGCGAACTCGGCGGCCCGTCCCGTCGGCGGCAGCAGCTTCTTGAGCATCGCCAGACGATCCGGCGCGATCTTGGTCAGGTCGTCGCCTGAGAGCAGCATCCCGCCGCTGGCGTAAATGACCGTGGCGTGAAATTGAAATTCCGTGACCGGCAGGTCGCCCATCAGCACAATCGCGTCGGGGTCGTTCCACCACAAACGCCCGTTCTGCCAATTGCGGTAGAGGTTCTGCTTGCCGGTGCTGGCGATGCGATCCCACGAGCGTTTGATGTCGTTCGAACTGCGCGACCCGTGGATTAAACCGAGCGATGGCCAGATCGGGTGGTTGCAGCCGAGTATGAAGCCATCGCCCGAGCCGCGCAGAACCGCCTGCATCCCCCGCCGGTAGGCTTCAACGCGCGTCGCGCGTGGATCGTGAAAGCGCCCGCCGTGCATCGCGCCCCAGAAGTTGGCGTCGAGCTTGAAGTACGTACATCCCCATTCGCGTCGCATTGTGCGGAAGACCATTTCGAGATGTTTCTGCGCTTCCGGGTGCGTGCCGTCGAGCGCGTACCAGGGGCCGCGACGCCAGCCGCCGAAAGTGACTTTGTCCGAGCGCAAGGGCTTGCCATCGGCGTCCTTGATGAACCAGTCGGGATGTTGCTCGAACAGGTGTGACTTCTCTTCCGCGATGAACGGCGCGACCCAGATCGCAGGCTCGAAGCCTCGCTCGCGGATCTCTTTCAACACGCCTTGTATATTGCCGCCGAAGGCCGCGCCCGTCTCCAGCCAATCGCCCATCGCGGGTTGATAGCCGTCGTCAATCTGAATGTACTTCAGCCCCGGCGCGCTCTTGGCGATGAAGTCCAGGTTGTCGCGCACCTGCTGCGCCGTCACGCGCGGCCCGAAGCAATACCACGAACACCAGCCCGTCGGCGGCGTTTTGAACCGGAGCGGGGTATGATTGGCGTTCAATGCCCGGGCGAGTTCATCCAGCAACTTCGCGCGATCCGGACCTGAACGGAAAGTGAACTCCTCCAACTCCCAGCTCTCGCCCGGTTTTAATTCCAAGCCTTCGGTGTCAACGACAACTTGCAACGAATTCGGCCGCAAATAGAACTGACCCGCAAAGCGGCGGCACGAAGTGAAGGCCAGCAGCAGGTTGGCGCCTTCGGGCTGGGCCATCGTCACCAAACCATAGAAGACGCGCGCGCCTTCCGGCTGCGGCATCTTGTAGTGTTTGGCGTCGGTGTAATTGCCCAGGTCAACCGGCCGCCCAGCCTCGCCGCCGGTTTGGCTCAACATCTGGAAACCTTCGCCGTAGAGCGTGGTTGCCGGCGGCAGGTCGAGTTTAAGGTCGAAGAGCGTGACCTCTTTTACGCGCGCCGGCGTTTTGCCGCGATTGATCAAACGCGCGCGGCAGAGCGGCCCGCGCCATTGCCTGACTAATTCGACTTGTTTGATGTTGTCGGCTCCGACCGGCGTAACTGCGCTCGGCGCGTTGACGAGAGCCTGACGGTCGAGACTTTTCGTTTTCCCCGTCTGCGCCTGACCGGCGTCGGGCATTGCCGCAAACAACGGCGAGGCCAGCGCGAGGTTTAGGATTTCGCGTCGTGTGATTTTTGTGTTCGTCATGTGATTAAGAACTCTTTGCTCCATACGATCTGCGACCGCTCGTCGTTGATCTTTATCAGATGTAACTTGTCCAACATGTATTCATAGTTAAGCATCAACTCCTCTGCTTCCTTCAAGGCCTGCGCGTACTCTTCGCTCTTTGCGCTAAACGCGCCGAGCGTCACATGCGGGATGAAGGGCCTCAATTCGTCCCGATACTCAGACAGCAATCCTGTATATATTTCATCGTGCAAACGTATTACATCTCCCTCTCCTTTATTTAGCAGGAGGAACAGGTATTCATCCCAAGACTGGTGTAACCCCTTCAGGCGAATTGGGAATGGTTCCCAACGATGCAAAACATTTTCGATATGTGACACGAGGCTGCGCTCGCCAATAGAATCCGGCGTAGGGAACATTATTGTGATGTGCGGGGCAATCAGACGGAATTGCGGATCATACTTGCTCCTTAGGCGATTGATGGGGCCAAGCTCAACCGCAGGATAATGGACCAGCGCATATAGCATACTTTTGAATATCTCAAGTGATTAGAAGCCAACCGGCATTATTGCTCACGAAAGTCCTACTGTTCTGAATCGAACCACGCAAGATTGGTACAGTACCGCGCGCGTAAGCAAGCGGCTGACTGATCAGTCAACCGCTTGCTTACGCGCGCGGTACTGTACCAGCGTCCCAATATTGCTTGGCCTGATTTAGTGGCCCTCCAATGGAATCGCGACATTGAAGGATTGGGTCATATTCGCGAAGCCGCCAGGGCCGTCTCCGGTCGCCGCGAAGAGATAGGTGGGGCGACCGTTTTCGATCAACAGGAACGGGCGTTCGAGCTGTCCCATGACTTGCGTCGTCCCGTCGTCCCAACGGAGCGTGCGCGTCCAGGCCTTGGGGCGTTTCGCCAACTCCCAATGCAGTCCGTCTTTCGAGCGCGCGTGGACTCCCGCGTGTTTCTCGCCCACGATCTTGCCCGTCATGTCCTTGGCGATCATCTCGTAGCCTTCCGCGGTCTTCCAGACGAACGGGTCCTCGACCTCGCCGAACCGGTCGGCGGAGAATACCGGCTCCTTACCGACCACTTCATACGGCCCAAGGTAATGTTTCGCGCGGGCGACGCCCAGCATCATCTGGCTGTAGTTCTCGCCCTCGTACCGGCGCGCCTTGAACATCAGCAACACCGAACCGTCGTCGTGGACGACCGGGGCCGGGTTCGAGGTGAGAAAGCTGTAGAAGGTTCCCGGCTTCGTCTCCAGGATGGGGCGGTCGTAGCGCGTCCACGGCCCTTCGAGGCGCTTGGCCGTGGCGACGCCGATGCGTTTGTTCGAGCGGGCGACGATGCAGCGCGGATCAGTGAGCGCGAACGGAACGCCGCGCGGCGGATCATCGAACGGGTGCGTGCTGCCCATGTAGAACAGGATGTACGTGTCGCCGTGGCGGGTGATCGAAGGGTTGTGTGTGGAACGTCCGTCCCAGTACTCCGCCCCGCGCGCCCGCAGCACGACCTGCTGGAAGACGTATGGGCCTTCCGGACGGTCGGCGACCGCTCGCACGATCTCTGAGCTGGTCATCCACCCCGGATGGAACGTAATGTCTTTCGGCCAGCGCGAGGCGAACATGTGATAGCGTCCGTCGTCGCCTTTGATCACCGAACCGCACCACACCCAATAGCCCTCCATCCGGAAGCCCCCGTTGCGCGGGACGACGCCCAACTCCGGGAAGTCGGACGCCTGGACAGAGACAATCAACATGCTCGTGATTAAGCCGAGCAGCGTAAGCCCGGGCGTCAGTTTTTGTCGTAGATTCTTCATTGTATTCTCCCTTGAAGTCGATGACGGTCCCTTACTACAGCCACAACACTGGCTGACGGATGAAGAAGTTACGAATCACCTCTTCGACCGTTGAGTCAGCTTTCAAGCTCTTCCACAATTCGATGTAATCGCGCCTGTCAAGCGCCTGCCCCGCAAATAGCAAAGCGCAATGGCGCATCGGCCATTCCTGGTCATACATAACATCCGGTTTGAGCGGCCAACTCTTTTTGTCCCGGATGTAAGGCGTCATAAATTCCATCGCCTTCCGCATCCCGCGCCCGTCCGCGAGTTCGAACGTCCAGAGATTCTCTTGAGGAGAGGACAGGATCTGGCAGATCGTCGCCATCGCGTCGAGGTTGAAAAGCGCATACCCGTAAGGCTTCGTGCGCCGCATCTCCTGCGGGAAACTGCCGTCGGCGGCCATCTGATTTGGAATCAGGACGGTTTTAAATCGCTCGCGGCAGTAGGCGAGCAGTTCTTGGTTGCCGGTCAGCCGGGCAAAGGCCGCGACCTGCATTACCCAACACGCGCCATGGTTATTCTTCGCCTCGCGCTCCTCGATGCCGTAAGGATGCGTTGTCATCCAGTTGAGGTATTCGGCGAACCATTGCTTGATCGCTGTACGTTCCGCCTTCGACAGCGCGGTCGCCCCTTCCAGCTTTTCAATCGCGCGCGCGACTTCGACCATGTGGATCGTGTCGATAATGCCGATGCCGCGGCCGGTCACACGCCCTTTGATCGCCTGCGCGAATTTCAGGTGAGGGGTCATCCGCGTCTTTTCGTCCAGGAACCACGCGCGCAGATGCTTTGCCGCATGCGCGGCGTATCGCCCATCCCCGGTCAACTTCCAGGCAGCGACCAGCGCCGGAACTTGCACGCTCAACCGCATCAAGTAACGGCGATGATCGGTGAAGTTATCCGGGTTGGTCATCCCGTCGCGCTGCTCGAAGCCGTGATCGTAATCGGCGCTTCGGACAGGTAATGGTTCGCGGCCTTCAGCGCGCGATCACGATCGAATGCGGCCACGTCGAATTTCTGCGGCTGCGTGGCGGCCAGACATACCGACGCCAAAACAGCCAAACCCAATCGCAACATTGCATTCTCCGTGCGCTTGACCATGACGTATCTCATCGTTGCAAATCGCCCTTCTCCGCGGCGCAAGGTGCTGTGGCGCGAGTTGTTTACTCGCGCCCCTTTCCTGATTGGACTCCTGATAGGACAGGGCCACAAACAGG
>WNGA01014077.1_pt1 | contig 12324 bp, 10 predicted proteins | sample 5400061 | NCBI WGS metagenome assembly WNGA01 (sample SAMN13153366, study PRJNA577476) | soil metagenome | isolation source: 100 cm soil or saprolite under grassland replicate 2 | place: USA:California | collected 2016-06-15
TTGCATACCTGCATCTCGACATGAACTCGTCTGCACCGGAAGTGGCCGCGCTGGAGTATTTCTGGGAGCGTCTCGTTCCCGGCGCTTTCGTGCTGCTCGACGACTACGGCTTCCGGGGCTACGAGGCGCAGAGGGTCGCCTTGGACGCGCTCGCCCGCCGGCGAGACGTGCGGATCGCGTCGCTGCCGACCGGGCAGGGCCTTCTGATCCGCACCGCCTGAAACTGCCGTGAAGGTCGCGATCGTCTCGAACGGGTTCGCGGACGGTCCCGCGCAGGCGCTGCGCGACTTCCTCGTCGCACGGCACGAGGACGTCGTGACGATCTTTCATCCGCTCACGCCGGAACAGGGGAGGCAGCATCGCCTGACGACGTTCATCGCCGGCGAGCAGGTCGGAGCGCGAACCGTGAAGTTGCCGCTTAGACCTCCCACATCTTTCGCGCTCGATCCATTCGTACCGCTGCTCGCGCCGAAGGTCGACGGCTGGTTCGGCTTCAATCCGCTCGCGTGCACGCGCGGTCTTGCCGCGCGTGCCACCGGGCGCGCGCATCGCGTCTTCCTGTGGTCGGTCGACTTCGTGCCCGACCGGTTCGGACCTGGGACGCTGCCGACACGCATCTACGACCGGCTCGACGCCCTTTGTTGCCGACGCGCCGATGCGCGGATCGAGCTCTCGGAGGCTGCGCGCGACGCGCGAAACCGGCGTCACAACGTCCGACCCGACTTCGCTGATGCTTACGTCGTGCCGATGGGCGCCTGGATCGATCGGGTCCCGACGACACCGCCGGACGGCTTCCGGCGGCACCGCGTCGTCTTCCTCGGGCATCTCGTCGCGCGCCAGGGAGTCGAAACGTTCCTCGACGCCCTGGCAATCCTGGGAGGCGTCGCAGGGGACGTGATCGGCACCGGGCCGTTGGAAGCCGAGCTGCGAGAGCACGCGAAGAGTGCCGACCTCGACATCACCTTCCACGGCTACGTCGCCGACCATCGCGAGGTCGAGCAGCTGCTCAGCCGCGCATCCGTCGCAGTCGCGCCGTACAGGCAGAGCGCCGAGACGTTCACGCGCTACGCCGACCCCGGGAAGTTGAAGGCGTACCTGGCCGCAGGGCTTCCGATCGTCTTGACCGACGTGCCACCGAACGCGCGTGAGCTCGCATCCGAAGCCGGTGCGGAGCTCGTCGCGGACGACGCCGCGGCGATCGCAGACGGCATCTCGAACGCGCTTGCATCCCCCGAGCGGTGGCGGGTCCGACGCGAGTCCGCGCTGGCCTATGCCCGGCGCTTCGACTGGAACGTGCTGCTCGGCGACTTGCTCGCGAAGCTCGACCTGAGCCCGAGCGCGAAGCCGACGAGATAGGCGGCCTGACTCGCGACGACGGCGGGCGGCTGGAGCGCTCCGACGACGAGCGAACGGAAACGTACGGCCGCATGGATTCCGCTGAGCACGAGTGCAGCAACGTACGCGAACATGAGAATGAGACCGATCGTCCTCGGCGTTCCCGCGCCTGCGAGCAAGACGGCACCGACGATCGCCGCAACCGCGGGCGCGAGCGACAACGCGGTTGCGCCACTCAGGCTGCGGCCGTGCGTGCGTCTCGCCGCCAGCCCCCTCGCCCGGGCGTGGCGCAGGACGCCGTCGACGTGCGGACGAACGAGCGGCGCCGGCGCAGCGGCGAGCGACGTGTCAGGCGTGTAGATCGTGCGCTTCCCGCGCGACGAGAGCCAGACCACGAGCTCTTCGTCGCCGACGTCCGAGTCGAGCGCGTCGAGGTAGTCCTTGCGCCGGACGACGATGCTCTCCGCCGGATGATCGAGGACGGTCCGCACATTGCCTGGAAAGAAGCTCGAGCGGCGCGAGCCTCCTCCGAGCCGGGACTCGAGCACCGCGGCAGCCACGCGTTCGCGAAGCGGTGCCCGCAGGGGCGCGAGTGTCGGCGTGACAACCGCGGCGACGTCGAGATCGGCGAAGAACGGCACGGCGGCGCTGACCCAGTTACCGGCGGGTCGGGCCCCGTCGGCCAGCACAGCCACCACCTCGCCGCTCGCATCGCGAGCGGACGAGGCCAGCTCGAGCGGCGCGTAGTCGAGCATTGCTGCCGCCTCATGGTCGCCGATCACACTGACGAGCGGAAGCTGTGCAGCGCGTTGCGTCCGCCCTCCAAGCAGGCGACGCTTCCGCTGGTACGTGCGAAGCACGCGGAGGCGGTAAAACACCGCCACCGTGTCCCAGAGGGCGCGCAGCACCGCGATCGATCCGAGCGCGGAGCCCGTGAAGCGGTACTCGAGACGAACCGGGAGCTCCTTCACGCGGTCGAACCCGAGCGCAGCGGCCACGGCCAAGAGCTCGATGTCGAACGCGAACTGCTTCACGAGCAGGAGCGGCACGACCTCGTCTACGACTCGCCTGTGGAACACCTTCAGGCCGACCTGAGTGTCGCGCACGTCGAGACGAAAGAGCAGACGGTTCAGCTGCTGGTACCACCAGCTCGCGATGCGCCGCGACCGCGGATAGTGCACCACGGAGTCTGGATGGCGCTTCGACCCGATCGCGAAGTCGAGGTCCTCCCGCCGCGCAACCTCGAGATAGAGCGGCACGGACGCTGGATCGAGGTCGAGGTCGGCGTCGATCAGCGCGACCCATTCGCCCTGTGACGCAAGAGCCCCGGCCTTCACGGCGTAGCCTTTGCCCAGGTTGCGGTCGTAATGGATGACGCGGAAGCCCGCCTCACCGCGCGCGGCGAGAAGTTGCGCCGCCGTCTCGTCGATCGATCCGTCCGAGACGACGATCACCTCGACGTCCTCGCCGGGAAGCCCCTCGGCGAGCACGCGGCGGATCACGCCGACGTTCTCGACGATCTCTTCGCCCCCGTTGTAAACCGGCAGGACCGCCGTCAGCACCGGTTCGACTGTAACCCCCGCCGCGCCTAGCGATACGGTCCTGCCGTGACCGAACCAGCGCGATGGGGCCGTCGACGAAGCCTCCTCGATCTCCTCGACCGCCTGCACCTCGCACGCCCGGCGGTGCGCGCATACGAGCTGATGCTCGCTGCCCGTTCGCTCTTCCGCCGGGAGCCGAAGGCCGCGGACGGGCTGCCGCTACCGCCTGCTCGGCTGCGGGCGCAGGTCGGCCCGCTCCACGCGGACGCTGACTTCTTTCTGCGCAGCGGCAGACACAACGCGGATTTGATCCGGGACATCCTCCGCGAAGACGGCTCATCGATCGAGGAGTTGGACGCCCTGCTCGACTGGGGTTGCGGCTGCGGACGGGTCCTGCGTCACTGGTCTGACCTGCCACACACCTGCGTCCTGGGATGCGACATCACCCCGAAGATGGTCGAGTGGTGCAACGAGCACCTTCCGTTCGCCGAGGCCGCGGTGAACGAGTTGTCACCTCCGCTCCCGTACGGCGATGCCACCTTCGATCTCGTCTACGCATTCTCGGTCATGACGCACCTTTCCGAGGATCTGCAGCATGCCTGGATGCAGGAGTGTCGCCGCGTGCTCAAGCCGGGTGGGTACCTCCTGTTCTCGACGCTCGGCGAGTACTTCATCTCTCGCAACCGCTTGACCGAGGCTGAGCGAAGCTCCTTCGCCGGCGGGAACCTCGTCGTGCTGTACGAAGATTCTGCGGGCACGAGTCTTTGCAGCGCCTATCACCCGCCGGAGTACGTCGGTCGCGAGCTTGCCGGTGACCTCGAGGTCGTCGGGTTCCGCGCGGCCGCCGACGACGGCCGGCACGACATTCACTTGTTCCGCAAGCCCGCCTCCGTCGCCGTCGGCTCTTGACGTCGTCGGTGGCGCGTGCGCTCGCCTGGCTGGAGCGGCTTGCCGCCCGACGCCTCGGAGCCGTCGTCCTGTTCGTGCTCGGTCTGGCGGTCTACGCCGTCCGTGCGGTCGGGTGGCCGCTCGTGGGCGGCCGCGATCTCGACGAATACCTCTACGACTACGTGCAGTTCTTCGACTGGCATCCGCTGCTGCCGTGGTCGATGCTGTTCCGCACGCCGGTGCCGGGAATCGTCGACGGCGCCGCGCTCGACTTCGCCGGCGGATTCTTCGCCGAGCCGCTGATGGCGGTGCTGTTTGCCGGCTCGGTCGTCGCGTGGAGCGTCGCGGCGCGTGCGTTCAGCGCGCGCGCGGCGCTGCTCGTCGCAGCGGCGCTGCTCGTCTATCCGGCGTACGGGTTGATGTTCCACGAGGTCTCGAGCGAGCCGGTCTTCGCAGCCGCGTTCTCGCTGTGGGCACTCCTGGTCGTACGCGCGGCTCAGTCTCCGTCCCGTGCACGGTTCGCACTCGCGGGAGCAGGCGTTGCGCTGCTGGCATTGATTCGCCCCGGGAACGCCGTCCTGCTCGCGTTCGCGGTCTTCCCGTTCGTGGTGCCGGGTGATCGCCGCGAACGAGTTACGCGCGCAGGTGCGTTTCTCCTGGCAGGGCTGCTGCCGCTCGTCGCCTGGGCCGTGCTCAACGGCGTGCGCTTCGGCGACTACGCGCTCGCGCGCGGCGGCAACGCCGTGATTCCCTTCTATCGCGCCTTCATCACCGACAAAATCGTCTCTCCGGACAATGGACCCGCTTCACGGCGTCTCGCGCAGGCAGTTCGAAGGCACCTCGTCACGCGCGACCCGTACAAGTCTTACGGGGTGACGGTCGGCGACGTCTTTCGGAGCGGCAGCTTCCGCATCCACGAGGACTTCTATCTCCTGTCCGACGAGGTCTTCGGCTGGGACACGAACTACTCCGTGCTGCGCAAGGCAGGGATCGAGGCGGTTCGCAGGCATCCCGGCCCATATGCCTCCGGCGTGCTCCAAACGGTCTGGCGGCAGCTGAGCGAGTCCTACTTCCGCACGCCACCCGCGAAGCGAGAGACTGCGACACCGGCGGTCGTCGACGTCAAGGGGCACGAGCTCCCGGCACCGACCGAAGGCCAACCGATCCCTCCCGGTCAGAGCGTCTGGATCTCACGACCGGACAACTGCATCCGTGAGGTCTGGACGTCCGGGACAAAACATGTCTTCACCTTCTGCAAGCGAGGCTACAAGCGCCGCTTCGACGAGATCGGACGAGAGCTGAACGATCTCTTCGGAGGTCTCCCCCACCGAACCGGCAACGCCGAGCTGGCCCTCCGTCTCAACCAGGCGTCTCGCTGGTATCCGCGCTCGATCCTCTGGATCGTGCTCGGGCTCTTCGCGCTTGCGATCCGCCGCCCTAACGGAGCACGAACGTTGATCGCGCTCGCGCTCACGGCGTTCGTGGTGATCTTGCTGAACGCACTTGGACTCTTCGCCGACCCCCGCTTCGCGCTTCCCGTCGCGCCCGCATTCGTCTTCTTCGGATCGTGCGCGCTGCTGGCGCGGCGAGACGAGCGTTGATTCGCCTGCTGCGCTGGCTGCCGGCGTTCGCGGGGGCAGCGTATCTCGCGACGGTGGCGGTACTCGGTTCCCAGATCGTCGGGGACGTCGGCTGGGACACGGACGCATCGGGTGCCTTCACGCTCGCGGAGCGTCTCCGCGGCAGCGGCCCGGTGTACCTCTCTCACCAAGGCGGGTGGACGTCGCTGTGGTGGATGCTCGCGACGCGCGGCGTCCCGTGGCACGCGGAGCTCTGGGAGGCGACCGGCTACCTCTTCGCGGTCATCGGGGCGTTGCTGCTCGCATGGGCGACGGCGCGCGTCGCCGGGCGCTGGGCCGGCGTGACGGCCGGCGCGATCGCTCTCGTGATCGCCGGGCCGTTCACGCTGCGTGCACTCGTCTCGGTCACCGCGCACGTCACGAATCCATTCGGCGCCGTCGTCCTGGGCGCCGGGCTCCTGCTCCTCACGCAGAAGGGATCATGGCCGCTCTTCGTGGGCGTCGGCTTCATTGCAGGTGCAACTGCGGCCTCGGATCCGTTGCTGTGGTTCGCGGGCGTCTTGCCGTTCGCGTTCGCGGCGGCCCTCCTCGCGCGGGCGACGAGACGCGGCGACGTCGCCGTTCGGGCAGGAGTCACTGTGGCGGTGACCGTCGTCTCGGCGGCCGTCACGGAGCTCGTGATGCGCGCGCTCGACTTTCACGTCGTCGGTCTCGACGCGGGGCTGGAGCCGTTGCGCGACCTGCCGTCCAACGTCGTCCACCTCGGCCGGATGATCGCGCTGTTCGGCGGGGCGAACTACGCGATTCCCGGCCCCTATCCGCAGGAACCGTTGCGAGCGATCCTTGCGCTGCTCGTGTTCGCAGCGGTCGCCGCGCCCGTCGTCGCAGCCGTCCTGCTGACCATCCGCCGAGCGGAGCCGACGACGTGGGCATACGCCTGCTACTGGGGAGCGGCTTCCAGTCTCCTGTGCGTCGTCTTCCTGGTCACTCCGAACGCCGCCGACCTCGGGCCCAAGAGCTCCAACTACCTGCTCACGCTCGCGCTCGCCGCAGGCGCCGGCCTCGCGTTACTCGCTTCGAGGTCGCGAGCGCGGCAACTCGCGGTCGGCGTTGCCGTTGCGACGATCGCCGCGCTCAATGTCGGCAGCATCGCCGACGGGCGTGCAGAGGTGACGGGACTCGCCGCGATCGAGACCTACGAGCGACCGTTGCTGCAATTGCTCGAGCGAGAGGGCGTGACGCGCGGCTACGCCGCCTATTGGGGCGCGCAGAATCTCAGCTGGCAGACGGGCATGCGCCTGCTCGTCGCACCGGTCCGAAACTGCGGCGAGCAGCTCTGTCCTTACAACGTCTTCACAATCCGCTCGTGGTACGAGCCGCACGGCGGGCCGACGTTTCTGCTCATCGATCCAACCGTCAACGCGATCCACGCGCCCCCGTTTACGGCTCGGGCAGCCGCTTCCCGTCGCTTCGGCCCGATGACGCTCTACCTGTTCGGCTACGACATCGCGCGGCACATTCGTCTCGCCGCCGGATAACCACCCGTCGGGGGGATAGAACGTCGGAAGCGTTTGCTACCTTCCGCGGCGACTTTCGATCCCCCGGGGAGGAAAAGAGGACATGAAACGATTTGCACTGATCGCTGGACTCGTCGCGCTGTTGGTCGGCCTTGTCGCCATGCCCGGATCCGCCGCGAGCTTCGACGACTCGAATCCCTGTCCCGCCAGCGGACCCCTGCTCGTCTGCCCGGCCGGCCAGGTCGGTCAGCCCTACTCGCTCCAGCTCCGCGCGCTGTTCGGTTGCGACCAGTACCGGTGGGAACTCGTGAACGGCGGGCTCCCTGCGGGTCTCAAGTTTTCCTCGAGTGGCCTCGTCAGCGGCACCCCGTCGAGCAGTGGAAAGACGGAGCCCTGGGTGGTCGTGCACGACCTGACCGCGGCGGAGGGCGGCTATCCATGGTGCGGCGGCGACAACCACTCCGAGCGCCAATTCGTGTTCACAGTCACCCCGGGGCTCAGCATCCAGCAGCAGTCGGTCCCGGGCGGCACGGTCGGACAGGCGTACTCGCAGACGTTCACCGCTCTCTCGATCACGAACACGAACCCAGTGCAGGGTTCGCCCGCGTCGGCGACGTGGTCGATCCAGTCCGGGACGCTTCCCGCCGGCGTGACGCTCTCGTCCGCGGGCGTCCTCAGCGGAACGCCGACGACGGAGGGCTCGTACACGTTCGTGGTACGCGCCGTGGGCGGCGGCGGCGCGTCTGACACCGAGACCGAGACGCTGGTCGTCCGCCAGCCTGTCGTGGCCTCCTCGCCGTTCCTAGGAGCGCCGGTGCAGAAGGCCGAGGTCGGCGTGCCGTTCACCGCGGCGCAGACTGCGACCGGCGGCAACGGAACGTTCACCTGGGCGCTCGCGAGTGGCGCGCTCTCGGCAGGGCTCGCGCTCGCCCCAGACGGCACGATCTCGGGCACGCCCACCCTTCCAGGACGCTTCACCTTCGCCACGCGCGTTACCGACGGCGAAGGACGGGTGGCGACGGTCAACGGAACGCTCGTCGTCGCGGCGAAGCTCGCAATCACGACCCTGAAGCTGAAGCCGGCCAAGGTCGGCGCGGCCTACCGCACGAGGATCGCGACGCTGGGAGGCGTTGCCCCGGTGGTTTGGAGCGTGCGCGGGAAGCTCCCCGCGGGTGTGACCTTCGGTAAGAAGCTGCACCTGTTCATCGGGACTCCGCGGAAGGCGGGCACGTACCGAGTGACCGTGCAGGCCGTCGACGCGCTCGGCGTGACGGCGCAGAAGAGGCTGACGCTCGTCGTCAAGTAGCTCGTTGTTGCTGCGCGGGGACGAGCTCCCCGCGCAGCAACAACAAACATCCGAGCAGTCCCAGGGCAACGAGCGCGGTCGTGACTGCGCCGCCGGGCGACTTCACGCCGTGTAAACCGTAGAGCGGCATGGGGCGGTCGAACCACATCTGCTGGTGCTGACAGCGGTTCCACTTCTCGACGCCGCCCCGCCACGGCGCATCGCAGGGAGGATCCTGTTGCCGGAAGAAGGCGCCGGTGGCGTTCGGCCGCCACATCGTGCCGATGTTCGGCAGCGTGAACGCGAGCACGACGGCGAGCACGACGAGCAGCCGCCAGGGAGATCCGAGCAGACGCGCAACGTACGGGCGAAGGACGTCGCCGTACGCAGCGAGCGCGAGCAGCACCAGCGGCAGCCCCCATGGCAGGGCGAGGCGCGGGCCGATCGCCGACCAGCCGAAGGGCGTCCACCACGAGGCGAACCCCAGCGTCAGGCCGAGGATCACGAGCACCAGCACGAGCGCCGGCCGCACGTCCACGTCCCGGCGCCTTCGCAGCGCGACGGCGCACGCGGCGAGGACGAGCACGCTCGCCGCCGGCCAGAAGACGAACATCCCGCCGCTCGGCGAGACCAGCACGCCGGCCGCGTACTCGAGCTTGCGCCCGATGCCGGGCGTGTGCAGCTTGGCCTCGAAGAAGTTCGGGCTGATCACCTTGCCGTAGCGCACCTCGTTGAACAGCGACGCCGTGAGAATCCCGACGGCCAGGCCGACCGTCCCCCAGATCAGGTGCGGCCGGATGCGTATTCCGGTCCTGCGCGCCGCCAGGACGAGCCCGAGCACGCCGAGCGCGGCGAGGAAGGGGTACGACGTCTCCTTCGTCCACGCTGCGCCGACAGCGGCGAGACCCACGACGAATGGATGCGCGGGCAACACGGTCGCGGCGACGAAGCAGACGAGCAGCCCCGTTGCGAGCGCCTCGGCGGCAGTCGTCCTCGCGTACCAGACCAGGGGGCTGCTCAGTACGACGAGCATGAAGGCCCAGAACCACGCGCGCTGTCCCGCGCGCGAGAGCACAACCCACGCGAGCACGACCGAGGCGACGACGCCCGCGACGCTGAGCAGCTCCAGGATCCGCGCGCGCGCCGCGTGGCCGTCCGCACCGAGCCCGATCGAGATCAAGTCGGGGACGTGTTGCAGCAGCGGCCAGTCGCCGACCGGGGTCATCAAGCCCCAATAGTTGAGCTCGCCCGTGTAGCCGCACGCGGAGTAGTCGTGCTGCGAGAGGCACGTGAGGAATGCGTTGCTGCCGTCGAGGACAAACGGGGTGTCACCCGACGTCCACGGCAGCGTGATCCAGACAGCGACGAGGAAGATGAACGCGCCTGCGACCGCGACGATCGAAGCCGGCTTCACTGGATCGCCGTCACGATCGCATCGGCGACACGTTCCGCCGCACGTCCGTCGATTTCGCCAACGACGTCCCGCGCAACCCGCGCACGCTCGGCGGCCAGCTCGCCGGGCCGTGCAAGCGCCCGCTCGATGCCGGCGGTGACATCCTCGAAGCGCTCGGCGCGGTAGAAGGCGTCCGACTCGAGCAGCGCCTTGTAGTGCTCGCCGCTGACGTTCTTCAACGCCCAGCTCTCGCCCGGAGGCGCGCCCTCGTCGTACAGCACGCACACCGCCGGTCTGTCGTTGACCAGCGCGTCGAGGAGAATCGTCCCCGCATTCGAGATGACCACGTTGCCGTGCTGGAGCAACACGGCGAGGGTCTGCAGATCGGTGAAGCTCGGCTCCTGCACCGCGGCGTTCTCGCGGAAGAGCGCCGGTTTGAAGCGCTCGCGCCATTGCCGGTCGCGCGGATGTGGCCGAAAGAGCACCGAGAAGCGCCCGACGGCGCCGCTCTGTTCCCACCAGGACACGAGTCGCTCGACGAAGCGCGCCTCGTAGGGCGCATTCGTCGGCGTGTTCCCCATCACGAGCACGACCGGCCGCGACGGGCACGACGCGGTCGTACTCGTCACGGGGCCGCTTGCGATGGAAGACATCCGTCTGCGGCCAGCCGGTGACGACGACACGCGCCGGATCGACGTGGTGATAGCGCACGAGGTCGTCGCGCATCACGTCGTTCTGAACGATGTAGCGGCGCAGGTCGGGCGGGACGATTCCTTTGCCGACGGTGTGGTCCCAGCTGGCGATGTGTCCCACGACCGGAAGGCCCACGCGTCGTGCGCCGACGATGAAGGGAACGATGGAATGCATCTGCGTGTTGGCGAGAGCAATAGCCGGACGCTCGCGCCGAAGCCGATCGAGCAGCGGGCGCGCCACGTGACGTAATCGGCCGTAGTGCCATTTCGTCATGGCGCGGTCGAGCATCTCCGACTTCGGCAACGGCCCTGCGCGCGTGGGATCGAGAAACCAGTTCTGATGTCCCGGTTGCATCCGCTCGCGGTTGAACCCGTGGCGAAGGCTCTGCCTAACAGAAAGCGGGTAGAAGCCGATCTTCGCGTCCAGCCAGCGGTCGGCGCGACGACGGATCTTGTCGCCTGGAGGGACACTCGACGGGAAGAGCTCATCCGCAGCGATCACCTGCACGCCCGGCGCACGCCCGGCCCACTCCCGCTCGCCTTCAGCCAGGACCAGCGCAAGCCGCTCACCGAGGCGCGACCGCAGGTGCTCGACGATCCCCGTATCGAAGAAGAGGCGCGACGAGAAGGGATCCGGCAGGACGACCCAGGCCGGAGTCACGAAACGAGCTTCACCTCAGCAGGGGCGACGACGTCGGCCCACTAGCGCGCAAAGGCCCACACTGAGACCGGAAAGTTCGGTTCGTTCCGGAGCGAGTGGCGCCAGGGGACGTAGCGGGCCCAGCGCTCGAAGTTCGCTCGGACGCACCCCCGATTCCCCCACGCCCCGGTCTCCACGTCGAGGAAGCCGCACTGCTTCAGCAGGTACTCGAGGCCGAGGGGCGTCCAGCGGGAGCAGTCGATCGGGTCGTCGTGGCGACGAATGAGGAACGGGGTCGTCAGGACGAGCACGCCTCCCGGCCTCAGCATCGTGCGAGCGTTCAGGAGCGCCGCTCGTGGATCGGCGACGTGCTCTAGCACCTGCTCGGCGAGAATGATGTCGAATCTCTCGTCGAGCGGGCCTGCGCACCAATCGTATTCCGTTCCCTTCCGGTACCTCACCGACCGGTAAGTCGCGAACCCGAAGGTCGACCACTTGTCGCCGCTGATCTCGAGTGCGTGCAGCGAGCCGAAGTCGAGTGCACGGACGTAGCGGTCGGTTTCCCGGTCCATGACAACCCGGGTCCAATGTTGCGGTGTCCCGTAGACGTAGCGCCAGATTCGTCCCGCGATTCCCAACGGCCCTGCCTGAGTCTGCCAGAACTCTGCGGAGGTCATCTCGCGCTTGTCCGCGCTGGCAGAACGGCGGCGATCCGGTTTGCGAGCGACGACCCGTCGAGACCGTGATGCCGCAGCGCCTCGGCGGGTGTGCCGCACGCGGGCCAGCCCTCGACGCCAAAAACGGTGATCTTGCGACCGCCGAGCTCGCGCCTGAGCGCGTCGCCGAGAGCGCCGACCGGCGCGTGGTCCTCGAGCACGAACAGCTCCTCGAACGGCTCGACGAGCTCGGCGAGCCATTCGCGGTCGACGCGGTTCAGCCACGGCATGTTGACGACCTGCACGCGATCTTCGAGCATCTCCGCGGCGGTGAGCGCCTCGTGCAGCATCACCGGGCCGTACGCGAAGAGCAGAGCCTGCGACCCCTCGCGCACGACGACTCCCCGGCCGGGCGCGACGGCCCCGGAGGGCAGCTCGATGTGGCGTGGCGACGGGCCGATCGCAAGCCGGAGGGCGACGTTCTCGGTCGCGTCGTGGACGGCCCAGCGAAGGAGCGCGCGCGTATCCTCCGAGTTGGCCGGCTGCACCACGACCATGTTCGGCAGAGCGCCGAGAAGCGACACGTCGCGGATGCTCTGGTGCGACTTGCCGGGGCCGGCGGGGATCAGCCCGGCGTAGTGGAGCGCATAGACGACCCTCGTGTGCTCGCTCGCCTGGTTGTAGATCTGCTCGTTCGCGCGCGCCGCGAGGAAGGCCGCGAACGAGTTGACCACCGGAAGCAGCCCCTGCCGCGCCATCCCGGCCGCGGCCGAGACCATGTCCTGCTCGGCGATGCC